>Ga0315280_10007550_pt1 | contig 14540 bp, 9 predicted proteins | sample YL17G06_40_MG_FD_203697 | JGI IMG/M metagenome (GOLD analysis project Ga0315280, IMG submission 203697) | Sediment microbial communities from Yellowstone Lake, YNP, Wyoming, USA - YL17G06_40 | ecosystem: Environmental > Aquatic > Freshwater > Lake > Sediment | place: USA: Wyoming | collected...
GTCACCATAACCAAAATCCTAAACGGTTCTCCCAGTCTCGGGACGACAGTACTGCCGGACTCATTGACAAGCTTGATCAAAGTGATGCCCAAATCGGCGTATCTAACTTGTGCGTTCGCCAAGCTGGGCTGAATCAAGGCAAGAACTAATATGCCCACGGCGATGACGCGCGAGATTGGCATTTGCAAGGTCACACTGCGTGCTGAATTTCAGTATATTTGACTTTCGTGGCTGGTCCAGTCGACAATCTGCTGTCCTTCAGGCCCCACATCGGGCTGACCTGCCTTTCATCGTTGACCTTTGCCAAGGTGATTTGTTTCTCCTCGCTCGTGTTCGCGACAAGTCGATCTAGCCATCAGCGTTCGCGGTTCGGCCAAGCTACGCTTGCTCTCAGAAAAACGGACTGTCAGCGAATGATGACCAAATCGACCGTTGTGCAAACAGGCGCATTGAGCGTGAAATTCACGGTGGCTGGGTAAGTCGATTTTGATTCTGTACCTTTCAGTGACTTTAACCCTGTATATCTGAGCCGATGCTGATTCTCGAACTCAATACACCGAAGAACGGAGCATTGTTTTCATTAGTATTTTCTCGGTGTTCAAACAAGTCATCAAACATATACCTCACCGAAAATTTCATGACCCAACTAAGCGTCGATGCTATCGTGATGCGATTTGAACAATCGGATTGATCCGGAACTTCCGTTGGCACGCTTTCTTGGCTTGAATGCGATTGCTGAGGGCATCTTCCTTGCTCTTTTCGTGTTCATCATTTGCTCTGGTGTTGCGCTATCGCTCTTTGCATCTGCCCAAGCACAGAGCCCTTTGTTCTCGGTGACATTGATCGTTCCGTCGGGCTCGAATCAGATAAGGCAGCAATATGCAAGAGACTTAGCGAACGACATGATCAAAGAAGGTATCGACGCCAGACTGATGATCGTCAATTTTGACCAGCTCGTCAACAGAGAGTTCTTCGCAACATCGACACAGGGTGCTTCATACGCTAACGGTGGTTATGACATGGGTTTTATCGGTTGGGGCTTTACAAGTCCTGTCCCTGACTTTCGAAGCAACTTGGACGGAAGACCGACATTCCTTGCTCCAGCCGGCAACAACTATGCGCTCTACAACAGCCCTCAGATGAACCAGCTCTTCGATGATTTGTACACATCGACCGACGCGCAGAAGCAGGTTCAGCTCACGCACCAGATGCAGGAGATCGTCTTCCATGACAAGCCGTACAACTATGTCTACGAGGTCATCGATGTCGTTCCGAGGGATCAGAAATGGACAGACTATGGCAGCAAGGATGTCTACAACGTAGTAACATTTCCGGATGTGCAACACTGGTCTGGCGGCAATTCGCTCACGTTCGCTGAAGCAGGCAGTGTATTCCCAGGAAACACCCTGAATCCAGCTCAGACAACAAGCTCAAACTCGTTCTACGCACTATACATTTACGGCGCGATCTGCTTCTCCGGAGCGTACCTGCAGGAGACTGATTCCCGCGACCTTTCCTTCTACCCCGGACTGGCTACCAGCATTGTTCCAAGTTCAGATGGACTGGACTGGACGATCAAGATAAGACAGGGCGCTCTGTTCCAGAGCGGAGTCGAGGTTACTGCAGACGACTTTGTCTGGACGCAGTGGGCACTAACCAACCCCAGCACAGCATCCGTTGGTCTGGGGAGCAACATCCAATACCTTGGCAATGTGGTTGATTTCACCTTCCTGAATGGAAAGACAGTGACATTGGACAATCGCGCGACGCCGAGTGAGGCGATAAGGAAGGGCTCTTGGAGCACAGTGGACAAGTACACATTCAAGTTCCACCTGCCCGAGGTGTATGCATTCGCAAGGCAAGTCTATGCAGCTTTTGCGCCTCTCCCGAAGCACATACTTGAGAAGTTCGCGCCAAACACATGGGATTCGATACCGTTCAGCACTGCAAGTGGCCCGGTTACGTACACATGGGACACGAGCAAGTACGGCGGTTTAGGCTCGTACACAGCGGTCGGCCCAGTAGGCGCAGGACCATACTACCTGCAGAGCTTCGACTTCACAAGCAACATTGCGACTTTGAAGAAGTTCCCGCAGTACTGGAACGCGAGCGGCCTACAGGCACTGGGACAATTCACTGTGGACACATACAAGGTTGCTTGGATCAGCAGCAAGGATTCAGCTCTTGCAGCCTTGAAGAACGGCGAAGTAGACGTTCTCGACAACAACTATCAGCTGGCAAGCGACAAATCAACTCTAGAGCAGATAGGCGTCAACATAATCTCTGCACCGGCGCTCGGATGGCAAGAACAAGCCTTCAACATGATGAATCCGGTGTTCGGAACAGGAACGGACACACCACTCGGCAAGAGCAATCCAAGCCAAGCGGCAGAGGCTGCAAGGCACGTAAGGACTGCTATCAGCCACTTGATACCCAGAGATCAGATAGTGAACCAACTCCTCCAAGGATTCGCATACTCACTAGCAACACTAGTTGGGCCGGGTTGGAAAGTCTGGTACAATCCCAATCTTAAACCTGATACGTACGATCTAGGTGCGGCTGCTGACGAACTGCGAGCCGCAGGCTACACTCCCCTAGTTACAGCCACCGCATCAGTCACTTCCACAGCCGTCTCCACGTCGATTACATCAACTCTCGAAACCACAACCGGGTCGCTAGCAACGACCGCAACTGGTACGCAGAGTATCACCATGTCGACAACCCAATCAGAACTAATCACTCAACTTGGACAGAACAATCTCGCGATACTTGGATCGGTTCTTTTGGTGGCAGTCGCTGTTACGCTAGTGGTCTTGCGCAGAAGGAAGGCAAAGCCCAGCATTCCTAAGACAACCGAAGCGAAGAAGGACGTAAGAGAAGAAAAGCTCGCGGAGAAAGTGTATTGCATCAATTGCGGTGCGGAACTCCCGACAAGGTCAAAGTTCTGTAACAAGTGCGGCTCTTCTCAACCTTAGAAGAATGGCTCGGACAAGAGAAGTTCGCAATGATAATGCCGCGAGTGGAGGAGGAAAACCAATATCGCCATCACCGCGATCCCGGCTGGCTAGCCCCACAGTGCTCGCAGAATACACTTTCAAGCGAAATCTCATTGCCGCATGTGATGCAGTGACGCCGAGTCTTCGTCGGAGGCCCAGTCTCCACTTGGGCAGGACCCTCGCGGTGGGTACGTCTTGCGAGGACGAAGTGTGGAACTGCAAATCCAGCAGCAACGCCTGAGACCAGCGCGAGGATGACATAGATGGGAAGCATCGTGCGCATGTTGTCTAGCTGGGCCTGCAATGATTGTATCCTCTCTTCTAGGGGGGCGGTTGCGGAGGGCAAATCCTTGGCTTTAGAGAACCCTGACTTAGCTGATTCTCTTGCTTCTAGGGCCTTCTTCACCGCGGCCACGTAGTTCATCTTCGAGTATTCGTTGTCGGCCTGTTTGAGAAGATCCTGAACCTTGCTTAGCAGCCCCTCCGTGTCCGAGGATGCGACCTTGCTCTGTAGCATGATTCGCGTGTCCTGGGTCAGAGATGCCGTTTCCATAATGATTTTGTCGGCGTGGATTCTCTGCAGGGCGTCTTTGTCACTCTGACCGAAAACGTAGTCATTGGTGAAGTAGCTCATCGCAGTCAAGGCGAAATCCTGTAGCGCTCCATAGGTATGTGGATGCGAGAGACCGACCATATGCCCCGCTTCGTGGATCACCACTTGAGTTAGACCCAAGCCCTTTCCCTTTTGCCCGACTTCGTCGCCAAAGTGGAAATCCAAGTGACTCTGGCCGATCATTACTAGGTCGCCAAACGCCGTGCCTCCGTACGTTCTTTGAGGATCCTTGCTCACCTCCCATTTGTAGCTGAATCCGAAGTGTGCGTCGTTGCTGAGAGCGAAGACGAACATGGGCATTGTAAGTTCCGTTTCATCGTGCCTGATTTCCGGCACAAGCGTATTGAGGTTGTCTTGTAGATACTTGTAGATGGGGCGCTCATCAACATATTCATACTTGTCGAGGAACAGATCTCTAATGATGTAGGAGTTGTAGTACCTTCTGTTGTCCTTCAGCAGCTTCTGCAGAGCTGGGTATCTGGCAGTGTTATCAAATTGCAGGTCAACTTTCACATTCGCATAGGGCGCAAGGTCCTCGAATGCATGCTCTATCGAGTCCCGGTTGATTGTGGTCTGAATCGGGATTGATTTCTTCTCCGCGTCGGTTCTATCGTCAAGGACGTTCACAACCAATCTGTACTTCGCGGTGTAGGTTGGGTCGTACACAAACTCCGGAGCGACGATGTTGTACACCATCTCAAAGGTGTAGTCTGCTAGGTATTGGGTCAGCCACTGTCTACCGAAACCTGTGGTAAGCTCTATTTTCTGATCTTCGATAATCGTGTTCAACGGGAGATCTTCCCACTGTGACCACCAAGTTGGGCCGGCGCTGAGGTCTGCAAACCATAGACGATGTACTCCCCCGTAACCTGTCATGAAGTCCCTATAGCGCAGACTGTAACCAAGGTCAGCATCTACGAACTTCATTCCATAGTAGTGTGGAAGAAGCCCGCTTGGAACACGCAGGTTGTCCCAATAGCTCTTGTATTGCGCGGCGGTGAAGCTTGGAAGCTCAGGTAGATAGGTTAGTATCAGCACCCACCCATTCTGAGACAGACCGCCAAATTCTCCGCTGTGCTGATAGAACCAGTCTTCGACTTTCCCTGCATCGTAAACAACGTAGTCTGTCTTGTAGAAATTTCTTATGTACATAGCATCCGAGCGGCTATACTCGTGGTAGTAGAACCATCTATTCACGTCATTTCGCTTTTCCCCTATGCTCTTGAGGTAATCCACAAGCCGACTCTTGAAGTCCTGTGAAACAAATGTAAGATCGTAGTTGAGCTCGTATGCGACCCCGGTCTCCAAATAGTTGTTCGAGTTCCATATGTTGTTCACTCTGCGATCGGGAGTCTGATAACCCCAAGTGAAATAGTTCTTGTCTATCCACTGCTCTTCAAACCCGACAAGAACGACTTTCACAGTCAACGGTACTTCACGTGTCGCTGCATGGATTTGGCCTGAAACCATCGGTGTTTGATTCGTTGTCAGAATGCTGAAGATGAGTACCACTGCAAGAAACGCACACACATTCTTCAGTTTGGCTCGCTTCCTGGACGTTGGTTGGTGTCTGTTATGGTATAATACACTGTCCAAACAGGCGGTTTCCTCCAAAAAACCAGAACCCCCGAGCACAAAAGGTGGGAATACACCACACACAAAGACACACAAACCCCGCTCTTCTTGCCACCAAACGAATCCCAAGAAAACAAACGAGGCACCCGGTTAGTAAGTAGTTCCGATCTCTAGCTATCGGCAAGGGGCAAAGGTAGGGTCAAGGGGCTAGTGCTAGTATTGCGATGGGGATAGGGGAATACGGCTAATAGGTAATCCGCCACCTCGCTTCGTCCAATCATTCAACCGCCCAGAGTTCAAGAAAAAAATACGCCAAAGGAAAAACAAACGCGCGGGTCCTCCTATCTTGCTTGTTGCCTTCGGAGTCGCCAATGTCGAGACCCTGAGAAAGCGAAGCGCCCAAGCTAGAGTAGGCCCCTGGGACTCAGGGGCACGCCGTCAGTAGGATCTTGTTGAAAGTCTCGTCTGTCCAGCCTTTTGCGAAAGACGAAAGGTTTCTTTTGCCCAGTTCTTAGAAAGCTTTTTCACATCAGAATCGTGAGAAAGAATCAGAGATACGTTGTCCAGTGGCGCACAATCAAACGTGCCAGGGTTCGTTTCTTTCGCAAAGGTCGGTGGACGTAAAGGTACGTTAGCGTTGCTCTTCACTGACGCTGAACTTGTCGAGCTGAGAATGCCAGAGCGCGGTCGCGACAAGCAGGCGACTACGATGGCCGCGAGTATAGCCCTAGGAGTCTTAGGCTTGTATGCCACCACCGGGGATTTGCGAGCAACTCTCAAGACGCTAGCCAGCCAACCAGTTGAAGAAACGCTCCGTCAAGTACCTGACCATTCCGCATACGCGTACAACCAAATCGCCAAGATAACGTTCCCAAAGAAGGACGTACTACCTGTGGGCGACTTCTGGTCAGGCGTGGGCTGGAGAGTGCGGGTGAAATTCACTGACGACTCCCTAACTGAGTACGATCTGGGAGTGGTTGGGCGGGACACATCCAAGAAACTGACAGCTCTGCTAAAACCCATACTGGGAGAAAGAGTGGAACCTGTAGACAAACTGCCTCCTCTCCCGTTAAAGCCGGCCGAATACGCCCCCGCCTACGCTACCCCGTCTGACGACGACAAGAAATACATGAAACAATGCCACAGCTGCCAGGGATGGATCCCGAAAGCCTCAGAGTTCTGCCCCGCGTGCAACGCGAAACAGTAGCCGAGAGCATGTTACTGTACTATGTCAAGCAATCAGACACAAGTTCACCCAATGGGAATACTAGCTTACTCCAATGAAGAACCCTACCGCAATAATTGTGGAAAAGTCGTGTTTGCCTGAGTAATGGACATGAGAAGTGTTTCGTCCACAATGGCAAGCATCAGACAACAGCACGTCACGCTAAAACGACTCAGCTATGCTGCTGGTTCACACAATAACCCTTGTGGTTACGTACATACCGCGTACTATTGCAGTAACAAAACCATAATAGAACAATCGTGATATGTAACAAGCGTAACAATCTGTCCTATTTGCCATGATTCGCGACTTGCGGACCCAATCGGCAAAAAACTAAGTTCTGAAACTATGACCTAGGGAATAGGAACTGTTTTCTTCTTCTCATCCACAAACAGGCTCAACGAGAGTCTTGTTCCTGAATGGGAAGGCGCTGTTATCTGTTCTTCTGGTAATGTCAGCATGTTTCCTACTGCAGGTACAAATGGCAGGCGGCCAGAGTTACAGCACGATTACCACCCTTACCACAACAACGAAACAGGTAACGGTTCCAATATTCAGCCAGTCGGCGGCTACGACAACTACGCTGACTCGGACTGGAACGAGTACGATTTACAGTCTGACAAGTTTCACGGTGCAGGGTGCAGAACCACGCAAATGTTACATAAGGTCGTTTTCTTACGATGCTTCAGCTGGCGACGTTATGCAGGGCAAGTGGACGAGCAACTACGTAATCAACTTCTACATACTTTCCGCATCAGACTACGGGACATACAAAACCTGTGAGCAGCCACTTGGGCGGTCCTCAACCTACCTTGCAGTCTCTTGGGCTACATCGTATTCTCTTAACTGGGTGGTTCCAGAAAGTGGAACAGTGTACTTCGTTTTTGAGAACTATGCAACTGGGTCAGACACCTCAGTGGAAAGAACGGTAAGCTTCACTCTGTACAAGATTGGTGCTTTGGCATCTGCTTCGACTCTGTACACCACCGTTGGTATTCCGTCGGTAGATACGACAACTGTTACCTTGACTTCAATTAGCTATTCCACTCTACCATCATCCGTGTTGGCAAGTGCGAACTGGATTACCCTTCTTGCGGCAGTCGTTGTTGTGGTTGGGGCCATCTTGCTTGTGCTCTTGCTAACAAGGAGAGCAAGATTGACCAAGGCCAAGGCAAAGGAATCAAGACCATCTGGAGCAGAGAAGATCGCGGGGAAAGTGTTTTGCATGAACTGCGGAGCTGAACTCCCGTCGCGATCAAAGTTCTGTAACAAATGCGGCTCCTCTCAGCAATGAAGACAATGTGAAGCAAAAATGCGAGAACGTTATCGTCGATAAAGATCGACCGGCATCATCCCGTCTGAATTTGGATCTTTTTTGAGGGTTACACTCAAAAAACGCCAAGAAATGAGCCGTTTTCTCGGTCAGAGACCGAAGCCGCTAGAGGGGGAATACCCTTCACATAGAGGAACACAAACCCCACCTGTGGTCACGGTTGGGTGCCGCGTATGTTAGATGGGGATAGATAGGGGCAATACCACAGTACATGCACATCGTTTTCAGTTTTCCGTTAACTTTCGTCCTCGCCCAGACATGGCGCTGGATGCCTCTAGTAATCAACCCCTCGCAAGTTACCCCTACCCAAATCGGCTTACTTGAGGTGGTGGTTCTAGTTTTCCGGTAGAACGTTCCAGTACGGCATTTCTCGCAGTACATTCTAGGTAGGCGACTGTAATTAGGTTCGTCCATGCGGTCCCATTCGCTTCCACACTCAGGGCAAGATGTGGGAATCCCTCGGGGAATAGTGTCCTTCTCGTACCATTCTCTGTATTGCTCTCTTTCCTCTCTTTTCCCCTCAGCGACTTGGCATTTCTCGCACATATCGGGTTGCACTACCTCTGGATGGTTCCACACTGGCATGGGTTCGCCGCATTTTGGGCAGGGGGTTTCTCCGTCAGGCTTTGGCATTGGCCTGAATAGATATGGGTTAGTCGCGGTTCTTACAGTCCCTCGCGGGGTCGGCTCCCTCCACTTGCCGCTTTTCAACTCCCGCCTGTTTGTTTCCGCTTCCTGACGTTCGCGTGTGAAATCATAGTCGCTCATTCTATCACCTTCTCAGCAGGTGCCTTTTTCACCTGAAGCCCCGACGCGTCCTGAAGCATCCGAATCGCAAATTTCAACTCTTCAATTTCCTCCCGTAACCCCTTCACCTCTCGCGCCTCGCTAGGCGTGTACGGATTCAGGATGCTTAGGTATGGTTGAATAATCTTGTACTGCGTTTTCACCCAATCCTCATCTTCATAGAAACGGTCGTACTTGTTGGGATCCAATCGCCTAACGTGTCCTTTGAAGAACTCGGCAACGTCGAGATCGAACCCTTGCAGTTTGGCCTTGTGGATTAGGCTGCTTGCGGCATCTCGGGTTTCATGTCCTCCAAAGCCGGTTCTGTGACCTTTACTCTTTTCTTTCTCTTTGGGAACGAGACCTATGCGCCTGAGTTGGTTTAGCCAATTCTGCATCATGGTTGCTTTGTCTAACGGTCTCACACCATCCTTCTGATTCGCAACCCAGATAGGCTCGCCCTTTTGTGGGCAGCCTCGACGTTTCTCGAAATAATCCTTCAAGAATCCGGTTGCTCCTTCGCCTATGAGAACGTAGAACAGTCCTTTGGTTTTGAGTTTCTCCCGTTTCCGACCTGGCAACCAGAACGGACCTAGAACCGTTTCACCCTTCTTGATTTGTCCAGCAACCTCATGTGCGTAATGCTTGTTCAAGTAGTCCAAGCCTTCCCAATCCAAGAACGTGTACCACTTAGTCGCGTACAATGAACGGCCCCGAATCGTGCTAGCTTTCACAATATCACGGAAGGCGTCCGCTGTGAGTTTGCCCGGTAGGGTTTCATGGTTTGCACGAATCTTGAATCCTCAGGGAGTTGGGCGCGGTTCCACCTGAAGAACGAGCGCAACGCGATTACAATGTTGTTCTTGTAGCCGTATGCTCCTACGAGAACCTCGTTCACGAAATACTCAACGGTCTCAAGAATCGCGTACTGCTGCCTCCCTTCCGCCTGCTCCTGGATCCTAACGAGACCATCCCAGGTCAATTCGGGCAGTTGTGAGCGAATCCATTCTAAGACGGTCTGGGCTCTCGCGTCATTCTGAACTTGAACTTCGCCACTATGCGCTTTCAGTAGCCAATTATGCCATAAACCCGCATTACACCTGTAAGCCCGGCTAGTGGAAGAAACCTCGTTAGGCTCAGACATATTCCAGAAGCTACTAAGCCAGCACTCAAACAATCCGTCGCCATTCGGCAAAGAGAACCAGAGAGGATTAGGCTAGGGCAGGATATGACACTTGTTAGAAAAAATTGTGATTATGGTATTAAACTGTTACAATTCGACTATCGGCTTGCGGTTAACGAATGCATCTTGATTAAGTCGTCTCGAAATGCGGCTAGCTCTTTCGGAACCTGCATCTCTAATGAATCACGGAGCGCGAGGTTCTTTTCTTCCTTTACCTTCCATACCTCGCGGTTGAACGCGAGCATAGGTTCCGTGTACCGCCTGTGAGCCTTAGACCAGATGGCCTTCGGGAACTTCTGCGCATGTATGCTGGAATCCGAGTACAACTGTCTCCAAATATGATCTGTGACGAAGGGCGTTATCGGCGCCAGCAATAACAGTACGTTTCTTAGGACAGTATGAAGCGTGAACCATGCAGCCTTCTGTTGTTGGTTCGAGAACCCTTGACCATAGGAGCGGGGTTTCACCATCTCTACGTAATGTGAGGCGAAAGTTTCCCAAACGAAGTCCCGGATCTCGCTCGCGGGGACAAAGAAGTTGAACTCACGAAATCCCTTCACTGAATTCTCCACTAGGTTCGCCAACTCAGAAAGCACCCATTTGTCGCTAGCCATCAGCTTGGCGCTCTTGACTTGTGGGAATGAAGAGATGAAGCGTGAGACATTCCAGAGTTTAGTGAGGAATTTGTGCGCGCCTGCTATTCGAGCCTCTGAACATCGAAAATCAGACCCTTGACTTGCTTCGGATGAGTTCCAGAACCTGAAAGCATCGGCTCCATACTTCTCCAGGACGGGTTCAGGCTCCACAACGTTTCCTTTGCTTTTGTGCATTGCTTGGCCTTGCTCGTCCATGCCCAGTCCCCCAATCCATGCATGGGTGAAGGGCGCTTTACCTGTCAGCTGATAGCATCTCAGAATCGAGTAATGAAGCCAGGTCCTGACGATATCCTTTCCCTGAGGCCTGATAGTCGTGGGATAAGTCCGTCTGAACCGCTTCGGGTTGCGTTTGTATTCGGTAATGAACAGAGCTGAGATGCTCGAGTCCATCCAAGTGTCGAATGTTCTCGTATCTCCTTCGAATTCGCTTGACCCGCACTTTGAGCATTTGGTTGTTGGTGGAGGATCCCTCCAGGGCCTGTAGTACGGACCAGGGGGAGGTATGTATGGGGTCGAACAGTTCTTGCAGTACCAGACCGGGATTTCCGTTGCGTAGACTCTGCGGCGTGAGATCGGCCAGTCGATTGATATTGAGTTCAACCAATCAAGGAGTATCTGTCGGTTGGCGTTTGGATGGAAGATCATCTTCTTGGCAAGTTGTCTGAGCTTCGGTAGGAATTCTATTTGCTTGAGATAGTACTCTCGCATAGGGATTATCTCAATTGGCGTTCCACTCCGGGAGCAGATAGGCGTTCGATGACTGATGTTCTCTATTTTGATCAAACGCCCTTGAGATTCCAAATCTTGCACGATCCTGGCTCTTGCTTCAGTAACCGTCAGCCCTTGATAGGGTCCCGCAGCTTGGGTCAGCTTTCCATCCTGCCCTGTGGCTAGGATTTCCCTGAGGCCGAGCTCTCTGAATATGAGAACATCAGTGTAGTCACCGTAGCTGCATATCATCACCGCGCCAGTGCCGAACTCAGGCTGCGCACTTGGATGAGGTCTGATGTCTACATCCCGACCGTAGATCGGCAGCGTGGCGTGTTTTCCGTGAAGTGTGGCGTACCTTTGGTCGGATGGGTTCACGACGACCAGTTGGCAGGAGCATATGAGTTCGGGTCTTGTCGTGGCGATTACTAGGGGTTCACCGGTTTCTTTGACCTTGAATTTCACATAAGCCAGATGTGTAGGAAGTTCCTCATACTGAACCTCCGCGTCGGCGATTGTTGTGCCGCAGTCAGGGCAGTAGTTGTTTGGCCTAGTGGCCTCGTAGATCAACCCTCTCTTCCAGAGCTCTATGAAGGTGCTCTGGGTCAATCTACGGTATTCCTCTTGATCGGTTCTGTATCTTGCCTCGTAGTTTCCGCTGAGTCCGATGCGCATCATCGTTTCAATCATTTTGCCTTCTAGGTCATCGAGTGCGGTTCTGCAGAGCTCGATGAATTTCTCTCTTGGAATCTCGCGCATCTTGACGCTATGCAGATTCTCAGTGTAAATCTCCACAGGGAGGCCGTTTCTATCGATGCCGATTGGGAAGAGAACTGGAAGCCCGAACATTCTGGCAGTACGTGCGATCATGTCGATTTGCGAGTATTGGGCTACGGCTCCAATGTGCCATGTGCCTGAAGGGTATGGCGGTGGGGTGTCGATGACGAAGGGTTTCCTGCCTTTCGCCACTCTGAGATTGTAGATTCCTTCACGCTGCCATCCTTCGAATATTCTGCGTTCAGAATTGTGGTCCCATCTTTTTTCTGTGATTGCTGGGAAAAATTGCTTCACTGACGTTTTTTTGTCCAAACTCATGTCGTGAAATCACCTAGGGATGACCTTCGTGGAGTTACCTCATGTTGAGAAGTAGATCGTCTTCGACTTAGCGGACTTGGCAGTGATGCAAGCTCCTGCACCATCTGCCCTGAAAGCAATCTTGCCGTATAAGATTAGCGAATCACGCCACCGAATCGGACCTCTCGACACGTCCCGAGGCCCTCGTGGCGAAATAACTGCCCAATCTGAAGGCCGAGAATATGAGAAAGATGACTAGGATGATCTGGCCTCCGAAGAAGCTGCTGATATCGGCGAGACCTGAGAGTTGGTGAAATATCCCGCCGTAAGCGGTTTCTGCTTTGGATAATACGTCGAAATAGTAATTGAAGAACCAGTGCAACAGAATCGAAGCGTAAGCGCCGTAGGCTACGAATACGATTCCAAAGACGAGCCCTGCCAAGAACGCTGTTGAGATCTTCCCCACTTCCCATCCGCTGCCCGCTAGGAAGTGAGCTGCACCGAATATCGCGGCGGTCAGTAGTATCAGTATCCACTCAACTGGACTGATCCCCTTAGGGAATCCGTTTGCCCTGACGTTTCGATACCCCATTCTCGATTTGGCGAGTTCGGGGCTGAACATCGCCAGAAGGACTAACTTCGCCTTGTTCTTCAACCTCAAGATCCTAGGGTCACTACGGTACACGATTAGTAGAAGGATGCCGACGAGCAATCCGATCGAGGTAATCCGAAAAGCAAATTCCTCTTGAAGAGGAGCGAAAGAAAGCTCGGTCAATATCACGTAGGGGTTCGTGGTTGGGAAGGTTATGCTACCGGTCTGAACTCCCGCAGATTCTTGGAACTGTGAGATTATGATCGTCGCCGAAAACAGTGCTGACGCAATCAATGGCATTATGTAAAGAAAATTAGTCTTGGCTAGGGAAATGGAGCTCGTCAGAGCTCCTCTTACGGAGTTCAGAAATCCACCTCTATCAAACAAGGCAAGGATCATGCACACCAAGAAAACACCCCAAATTACCACGAAGAGGACTCCTAGACTTGTTGCTAATGGGACGGGGACGGCTAAGATCATGAACAGAGCAATAGACACCGAGTGAATTCTCTGATTGGCGGCGGCTAGACCATCAGATGTGGAAAAGAACAGCACCGGTCCAAGGGCGAGTGAGATGAAGTAGCTAATAGCGGAGGAGACTGCTAAGATGAGAGCTAGGGCTCTCATGCCGACCCTCAGCGAATTCGATATGGATTTGGCGGTTGACACGCTTTTCTACACCGAAGTGGGGAAATGCCCGAGCGAAAGCACAGGCATAGTGTCCTAATTCAACATAATGTTGACGACACCGATGCCAGCGTTCCACTTGTGCGACTCACTCTGAATTCACTGGAGGCGTCAGAGGCAAAGTTTTCTGAGCTCGTCGACTCTATCCGTCTTCTCCCAAGTGAAGTCAGGATCGTCGCGCCCGAAATGACCATAAACCGCCGTTTTCCTGTAGAGGGGTCTGAGAAGTTTCAGCTGCTCGATTATCGCCTTCGGCCTCATATCAAAGACCTTCAGCACCGCCTCAGTAATCCTCTCATCAGGCACCTTTCCTGTTCCATAAGTGTAGACCATGACCGAAACCGGTTTCGACACGCCTATGGCGTAAGCAATCTGAACATCACATCTGTCAGCCAGCCCGGCGGCCACTATGTTCTTTGCGATATATCTGGCCATGTAGCTGCCTGATCTGTCCACCTTCGTCGGGTCTTTTCCAGAGTAGCATCCTCCACCGTGGCTCCCAACTCCACCATACGTGTCGACGATTATCTTCCTCCCCGTAAGGCCAGTGTCAGCGAGCGTACCGCCAACCGTGAACCTTCCGGTTTCATTTATGAAGAATTTCGTCTTTTCATCAAGCATTTCTGCCGGAATGATGGTCTTGATCACTTTCTCGATTATGTCTTTCTTCAATTGCTCTCTTGAAACGTATTCATCATGTTGGGCTGCAATGACTACTGCCTCTATTCTCTTCGGTGTGCCGTTTTGATATTCTATAGTGACCTGTGACTTCCCGTCGGGTCGAAGGTACTTTAGGACTCCCTGCTTTCTCACGTCTGAGAGTCTTCTAACCAATTTGTGAGCTAGCGTGATTGGTAAGGGCATTAGTTCTGGGGTTTCATTTGTCGCATGGCCGAACACCATTCCTTGATCCCCAGCTCCCATGTCTTCCCTGTTGACACCCATCGCAATGTCTGGCGATTGTTCTTCTATGGAGACAAGGACACCGCAGGCCTCCCAGTCGATTCCGACCTTCGCGTCGTAGAACCCGATATCACGCAGAACAGTGCGAACGATCTGAGGAATATGCGCATAGGCGGTTGTCGTCACTTGCCCCGTTACAATAACGGTGC
>Ga0315280_10007551_pt1 | contig 14540 bp, 11 predicted proteins | sample YL17G06_40_MG_FD_203697 | JGI IMG/M metagenome (GOLD analysis project Ga0315280, IMG submission 203697) | Sediment microbial communities from Yellowstone Lake, YNP, Wyoming, USA - YL17G06_40 | ecosystem: Environmental > Aquatic > Freshwater > Lake > Sediment | place: USA: Wyoming | collected...
AGCTGGGAGTTCGCGATCGGTGTCACGCTCTTGATCCGTGGGATTCCCTGCATCCGCAATCTACTCCAGACCGGGCAGTTGTCTGAATTCCTGCCTGTTCCACATGTCAGAAAGCTCATCTCGGTGCAGCGTGGCCCATTCCTTCACCAGCCGTTGGCATCTCACCGGCAGATCGCCCTCAAGCATCTCAATTGTCTCGATGGCGAAGACCGCATTGAACTCGCCGTAGATCGCATGGAAGTGAGGCACTCCATGTTCGCTCTGGCTGAAGTACATCTTGATCAGGATGCCATAGAATCTGGCGATCACCGGCATGGCTGTTCAGCTCCATCCAGACCGCTCAATCGAAGATCCCCGCCCCGAAGTCGTTCTTCGGGCGCTCGGCGGGCTGCGGGTGCTGGCTGGGGGGCCGGTGCGGGCCGCGCGGTTGCGAGCTCGATGACGGTACGTGCGGGGCCGGCGACGCGTGCGGGGCCGGTGGCGCGTGAGATGCCGGCTGCGCGTGCGGCGCCGGTTGCACGTGCGGAGGTTCTACCGCCGATGCCCGATCCACCCGGGCCTCGGCCACCGCCTCCTCCTCGAAATCGTCGTAGCTGGAGACGTACCCAGGCATCTTCGCCCGGGCCCTCTCCTCGTCGAAAGCCTTAATCACCCGATCCTGGATCATCTCGCGGCAGGCGGAGTTGATCGGGTGGGCGATGTCGGCATAGAGCTTGGCGCGGCCTTCGTCATCCCGGGTGGTGAGGCACTCCTTCATGCGCGTCCCACACTGGTTGCAAAAGACGGCGCGGAGGTGATTTTTCGAGCGGCAGTTGGGACAATGCGCGGTCAGCTTCCTGCTGGGCATGGCCACGAACGGCCCGCTGGCTCCCTCGATGATCTTCAGGTCGCGGACCACGAAGCTGTCGTCGAAGGTAATGGAGCAGAACGCTTTCAGTCGCTCGCCGGGCTCCTCCATGAGCTTGATGCGTACCTCGGTGATCTCCACGGCTGTTCTCCTTGCGCTTCGGACGATCTAGCAGCATCCTTGGACTGCGAAGGCAATCCCCACTCCGCTGGCATGTAAACGTCGGGCGACGCGCCGGGCGTGGCGCGCGTGACGGCAAAGCCCAAAGTAGCAAGTCCCGCTTCCGGTCATCTGGTGCCCCAGGCAATCCGCACCCTCCATGGCCTCCCGGATCCGGCCGATCCACGGAGACAGGCTCTCCGCGGCCGACTCCAGGCGATTGAACAACAGGCGTCCAATTCCTCGCAGGTCTCCTTTTCCAAGCGCCTCCAACAAGGGTTGCACACTCCGCGGGCCCTGCGGAGGCTGGCAGGCCCGATAGACCGCGGCCGTCGAGAGGCCGACCGGGGGGCGAACCACGACAAAGTGCAGCCCTTGGGGGCCACGGATCGACTGGACCCGCTCCCCTCGACCCCGGCACACGGCCGGGCCTGGGGCGAAGAACAGAGGTACGTCGCTCCCCAGCTCCGCCCCCAACTCCGCCAATTCCTCTCGGGACCAACCGAGGTTCCAGCCCACACTGGCAGCCAGAAGTGCGGCCGCAGCATCACTGGAACCGCCTCCGAGCCCCGCCGCAGTGGGGATATGCTTAACCAATCGCAGCGATGCGCCCCGACGGACCCCAGCACGCCTTCGAAGCGATTCCACCGCGCGGAATACCAGGTTTTCCGGCCCGTCGGGCAAGCCGTCCAGCCACCCGCTGCCGGCTGACCATGCGCCGTAAGTCCTTTGGCAGGTTAACCTTACCTGCCCGTCATCCCTGTTCCGAAAACACAGTGTATCGTAGAACCCGATCGGCGTTACGAGGGTTTCGATGTCGTGATAACCATCGTCCCTCCTGCCCAGGACCTCGAAGAAGAGGTTCAACTTGGCCGGTGCCTGGACAACCACGTCCAAACCGGACCGGTGGAGGTGCATCCTTCACGTCCTTACCGGGGCGCAGCCTCTAAAGGGTTATCCGCTCAAGACTTCCGAAATGCAGAGAGATGCTCATCTACCCTTCCTTGGTAGGTGATTCTACCGCTCTGTCACTGGCCCGTCAATCGGAGCCAGGACGCCGGCCGCGAGAAAAAAGGGATTAGCTATCAGCGGTCAGCTATCAGCAGTCAGCCTATCGATGCCGCGCCAGAAGGTCGAATTCCCGCCGAAAGCTGATGGCTGAAAGCTGATCGCCGTCTGGAAGCACGCCTTGCAGGTGCGGGGCACCGCCCATCAGTCCGACTCCGGACGCCGGCGGCGGGCCCGAAGATACTCCACCACGATCGGCATGACGGAGATGGCAATGATGGCGACGACCACCCAGATGAAATTCTGTTTCACCCACGGCAGGTTGCCGAAGAAGTACCCCCCGCCGACGAAGAGCAGGACCCAGGCCGCTCCCCCAGCGACGTTGTAGACCAGGAACCGCGGGTAGTTCATGGCCCCGATCCCCGCCACAAACGGGGCGAACGTGCGAATGATCGGAATGAACCGGGCCAGAACAATCGTCTTGCCCCCATACCGCTCGAAGAAGCGGTGGGTGCGGTCCAGGTACTCCTTTCTCAAGAAGCGGACGTTGCCGCTGAACGCCCGCGGGCCGATGAAGGCGCCCATCCAGTAGTTGACGGTGTCGCCGAGCATCGCGGCAGCGGAGAGGGTCGCCAGGAGGGTCGCTAAGTCCAGCCGGGCCGGCTCCTTGGCGAACGTCCCGGCGAGGAAGAGGAGCGAATCGCCTGGCAGAAAGGGGGTGACCACCAGGCCGGTCTCGCAGAAGACGATGACAAAGAGGATCAAGTACGTCCAGGTGCCGTACTGGGCGATGATGTCGCCCAGGTGCTGGTCGAGGTGGACAAACAGGTCCCAGAGGCTTTGCAGGAAGTCCATGATGTGTGTGGGGACGGTCAGTTGCCGTCGATCTTGGCGGCCAGTGTGTCGAAGAGGCGTTTGCAGTGACTCGCTTTGGACTTCACGACTTCGGGGCGGATGCACTCAAGGATATCCGGGGCGTGGTGGGTCTTGTGGTACTGCCTTTTCTTGGTGTCGCGTGTTGCTTTGGCCAAGGACCGTTCCAACGTCTGTTTGTCGATCTGCTCGACATTCGTGTTGTCGGGCAAGGAGTTCACGTGAAATCCGTTTCCGTAATACTCCGCGAGCTTCTCCCGGTCGACGATGAGCCACGCCTCCATCATCTGGACCATCAAGTGGCAATGGTCATCCTCGACGCGTGCGCCTGTCCATTGCCGAGGATCGCGGGTCCCCAAGTGCTGCCGCGCACCCGCCTCGGTTACTGGTCCCTCGGCGTCCACGAGCAGCACGTTGAGTGCGTCGGGATGCCACGCCAAAGCCCTATGAAAACTCCTGACGGTCCGTGCGCCGTCCCCGCACGCGACGATCTTGAGGTGGATGCCCCTCTGACGGGCGCGACTCCACAAGTCGCGGAGGAACCCTTGCAGCCCGACCCGAAGGCGGCTTCTCGTCCGGTCATCCTGTCCCCCGCCTTCGACGTAGATTCGAATCTCCTCGGTCACGGGTTGCCTCCCAGTTCCCCCCGTAAGCCAGAGCCCGCCGAGCGAGTAGTCCTTGAGCCACTCTTTCAATGCTTCGGGGTCGAGCCGGCGCAGGTGGGTCCCGCGGTCGTCTCGCTCGCAAACGACGACGGCTTCCGGGACATCGCTGAGTGCGGAGACCAGGATGTCGGAGTGCGTAGTGACGATGATCTGCGCCCGCTGGGAGGCCTCTACGAGCATCTCGGCAATCCTGGGAAGCACATCGGGATGCAGGCCAATCTCCGGATCTTCAAGGCAGATCAGGGGAGGCGGCTCCGGATGGCACAATATGGTCAGCAGGCAAAGATAGCGCAACGTGCCATCCGAAAGCCGCGTCGAAGGGATCGAATCGCGGAGTCCTTCTTCCTGAAGGTGTATCTCCACGGTGCCCGCTAGAACGCGCGGTCTGATATCCTCGACCCAAGGGAGGAGCCATCGCAGCCTATCGACGAGTTTCTGAGTTATGGCAGATCGGCTCAGCAGTTCGTTCAGCACCAATCCGAGGTTGTGGCCGTCCTCCAGGAGGAATGCCGCGGTCTCGTCCGCAGGCTGGGAACCCCGAAGGGGCGAGTCGCGGCCAATGCCGGCATTTCGATAGAGCGAGATTCTGGAAAACGACTCCGCTAAGTAAGTGATTTCTGGATATGTTTGCGCGTCCCGAAACTGGGCAAGGCCTGATCTGTTCACGTCAATCTGCGCGCCCGGACGAGTGCGCACCGGACGTTGCTCGCCTAAAAGAGTCCTCTGCTTCCCCGGCTCAGCAATGCAGACCTCGTCGTCTTCCCTTGAGAACCTGTAGAATTCCTGCGGCAGACTGCCTAGCGTGGTTACCGGTTTCCCCCTTTCCTCGAGAATCCGCTCTTCTACGATCTGGGCGGCCTGGTTGACAGGTCGCAAGCGCACGCCGTAAGCCAGCGCGTTCTGGCTGCCCGGATACGTGATGTGCGCCTCCAGACTGAGCACTCGATCCTTCTCACTGCCGTGACCCTTCCACAGCCAGTGTGGAATCCCCCCTCCGCTGCGAATCGGGGCTAGGATATCAATCGGCGCGGCCTTGAGGATGCTGATGGCGTCGATGAAGTTCGACTTCCCCGACCCATTCGGCCCGATGAGGACGTTCAGCGGCTCTAGCTCGATCTCCTCCCCTTCCGGACCGTAAGAAAGGAAGTTCGTCAGCCGGAGCTTCTGAAGCAGTCTAGCCCCTTCCATTTAGAAACTCCCCATTGCGCCCTGTCTCCGGCCGCGCTAACTCCGCGTCAGCTTGTGGAACCGCTCCATCAAATCGCGGGTGATGGGGCCCGGGGTGCCGTCCCCGATCTTCCGGCTGTCGACCTTCACCACGGGGACGACTTCGGCCGCCGTGCCGGTCAGGAAGCACTCGTCGGCAATGAAGACGTCGTGCTTGGTGAGCGGAATCTCGCGGACCTCGATCCCCGCGTCGCCGGCCAGCTCCATCACTGCCTCCCGAGTGATCCCTTCCAGGATGCCGGCGTCCGTGGGCGGGGTGAGCAGCTTACCGCCGCGGGCCAGGAAGATGTTGTCGCCCGTACACTCCGCCACTTCCCCCTTGTGGTTGAGCATCAGGGCCTCGATGCAGCCGGCCTGGAGCCCCTCGATCTTGGCGAGGATGTTGTTCAGGTAATTGAGCGACTTGATCCGGGCGTTCAAGGCCGCCGGGTGGTTCCGCTGCGTGCTGACCGTGACGATCTCCAGCCCCTTTTGATACAGCTCGTCCGGATACAGCATGATCTTGTCGGTGATGACGATCACCTGGGGGTGGCTGCAACGGTTCGGGTCCAGCCCGAGGGTCCCCACCCCCCGAGTGACGACCAGGCGGATATAGCCGTCCTGGATGGCGTTGACGGCCAGGGTGTCCCGGATTGCCTTGGCCATGGCCTCCTGGGTCATGGGGATTTCGAGCCAGATGGCCTTGGCGGAGTTCCAGAGCCGGTCCAGATGCTGCTTAAGTCGGAAGACCTTGCCGGTGTAGCTGCGGATGCCCTCAAAGACCCCGTCGCCGTACAGCAGCCCGTGGTCGTAGACGCTGATCTTCGCATCCTCTTTGTCGTAGAGCTTTCCGTCGATGTAGACTTGCAGAGCCATGGTAGTTTGCGTCGTGGCGAACGAGTTTCTTGAAAAAATCGGCTGTCAGCTATCAGCAGTCAGCTATCAGTTACGGAGGAATCAACGAGACCGTCAACCGGGATCTGATAGTTGATGGCTGAATGCTGTTAGCTCCTACACGTCCTCGACCCGCCCGTCCACCAGCCGCACCACGCGGTCGGCCTGTTGGGCGATGAGCGGATCGTGCGTCACCATGACTATAGTCAGGTTTCGCTCCCGGTTCAAGGAGCGGAGCAGCTCCAGGATCTCGCCGCCGGTCGCTTGATCCAGGTTCCCGGTGGGCTCGTCGGCCAAGAGGAGCTCGGGTCCGGCCACCAACGCCCGGGCGATGGCCGTCCGCTGCATCTCCCCGCCGGAGAGCTCGCGGGGCTTGTGCTTCAGCCGATGGGTCAGCCCCACCATGTCCAGCAGCTCCAGGGCCGCGTGCCGGTTGCGCTTCCGCCCGCGCCAAAAGGCCCAAACCCCTTGGGCGATCATGAGCGGCGCGAGCACGTTCTCCACCGTCGTCAGTTCGGGCAGCAGGTGGTAGAACTGGAAAATCATGCCGAAATGCCGATTCCGCAGCCGGTCCCGCAGACTCCCGGGGAGGCGGTCGATGCGGTGCCCGTTGAAGTGGATCTCGCCGTGATCGGGGGCATCCAGGGTGCCCAGCAGGTGCAACAGCGTGCTCTTGCCCGACCCGCTCTGCCCGACGATCGCCAGGACCTCGCCGCGCCGCACCCCGAGGCTGACGCCTTTGAGCACCGGGACTTCGGTCGGGCCTTTGCGGAAACTCTTCGTCAGTCGCACGGCCTCAAGCTGATAACCGGCGGGCGGATTGGGGCGCGGCGATGCGGCGCGCTCGGGGCGCGGCGCACCAGCAGGCTTCTCCTCAAACGGCATCCGCGTGGCCAGATCGATCCCCGCGGTTACCGAGACCGGCTTGAGCGATTTGCCCGGCCGGTCCTGTGCGGAAAAATCGAGCCGCGGGCCACCGTCCAGAGCGGGCCCGCCGCGCACGCGCAGAGCAACAGGCCGTTGAGGGGTCGCCCCGGCGAGCGGGGTCCTCGCCGGGCCCGGTCCCGGGCCTTTTCCCGTCTCTTCACTCATAGCGCAAGGCCTCCACCGGGTGCAGCAGTGCCGCGCGAAGGGCCGGCAGCACGCTCGCCAGGACGGCAATCCCCACCGCACCGAGCACGATCCAGGCCACGGTCCAAGGGTCCACGATCGCGGGGATCTTGTAGAAGTAGTAGATTTTCGGGTCAAAGATCGGCCGGCCGGTGAGTCTCCCCAGCACGTCGGCGATCCCGTTGATGTGTTTGACAAAGAGGAGCCCCAACCCTAGGCCCACCCCCGATCCGACCAGCCCCAACGACAGCCCGTAGCTCAGGAAAATGCCCATCACTCCCGGGCCCGAGGCTCCGAGGGATTTCAAGATTCCGATGTCGCGGGTCTTTTCGACGACGATCATGAAGAAGATCGCCAGGATGCCGAAGCCGGAGACGGCGATGATGAGGAACAAGAGGACGTTGAGGATGGCGGTTTCCATCTCCACGGCGGCCAGGAGCGGCCCCTGCCGGTCCCGCCAGGTCTGCACCACGTAGCGGTCCCTGGGGAACGCGGCCTGCAGGCGGTCGCGGACCTCGGCCCCGTCGGTGCCGGGCTTGAGCTTGATCTGGATCAGGTTGAACGTCCCCTTGCCGGTCGCGGGATCGATCATGTGCCGGTCCTTCTGCAAGGCCTCGATAGGGACGAACACGAGGGTCGAGTCGTATTCGCTCATCTTGCACTCGTAGAAGTCCACGACCGTGTAGTACTGGAAGGTCGCCGTGGGCCGCTCGCCGGCCGTGGGAAAGATCAGTTCCACGTCGTCGCCAGGCAGCAGCACGAAGCGCTCCTCGCCGTGGTCGCGGTAGTTGGCCAGGGCGATCCCCATCACCAGCCCGGTGTTCTGCTGCCGCGACATGTCAAGGGCGGCTTCCGGGGCCCGCCTGTAGGCGTCGAAGGGGTTCAGCGGAATCGTGCGCCCCTCGCTTCCCCCCGGCGACGGACTCCGCCCTGGATCCCGATCGGAAAAGGGAGGCAGGAGTGCGCGGGCGGTCGCCACGTGGCGGCGATGCTCCCAGCCGGCATTGAGCATCTGGGGGCGCTCCACGGCCGCAGGGCCCGCCTGGTGATCCCGCGGGTCGTATCCCCCCTCGCGGAGATTGAAGCTCATTTGGCGGCGGTTTTCCGGGTGCTGGAGGTACTTGCTGAAGTCGCTCACCCCGCTTTGCGTGCCCATGTCGATGCCGGTCAACTGCACCTGGCGCGTGAACCACTGGCCGCCGTGGTAGAAGCGGAGCATGGCGTAGGTCGTGACCGTGGGCGTCATGGCCTCGATCGAATCCCCAGCCGCGCGCCGGATCCATTCCATGTGGGCCTCGGCGTCGCGCGCCCCGTTCATGTCGCGGACCTCGATCACCAGGTCGGAGAGGATCCCGTGCAGCCGGGTCTGCATCTCGGTCGTGAACCCGGACATCACGCTGTTGACCACGATCATCGTGGCCACGCCCAGCATGACGCTGACGATCGACGCCAACGCGATGTACCTGGTCCGCAAGTACCGCCAGCAGAGGAGGAACTTGTACATTAGCAATCCATTGCGTGTCGGTCAAATGACCAATGACCAAATCCCAATGACCAAGGACCAAGGACCAAGGGCCAATCACCGAGATTCCATGATTCGTCATGGTGCCTTGTGCCTTGGTCATTGGTCATTTCACTTGCCTTTCCGCTTCCGGCCTCAACAACGGGAACAGGATCACCTCCCGAATGCTCTGGCTATCCGTCAGCAGCATCACCAGCCGGTCAATGCCGATCCCCAAACCTCCGGCCGGCGGCATCCCGTGACGCAATGCCCGGATGAAGTCCCGGTCCATCCGGGCCATCGAATCTTCCTCCGCCAGGCCCTCAAGCTGCCGGCTGAAGAGGGCCTCCTGCAGGTCGGGATCGTTCAGCTCCGTGTAGGCGTTGGCCACCTCCATTCCGCCCACCAGGAGCTCGAACCGCTCCGCAATCCCCGGATTGCCGGCCTTGCGCTTCGTGAGCGGGCAGATGCTGGCCGGATAGTCCAGCACAAAGATCGGCCCCGTGAGCCGGTCCTCCACCCGCGCTTCAAAGACCTCGCTCTTGACCACGTCCGGGTGCTTGCCGGCAGTGTCGAGGCCGATCTGCTGCGCCGCGGTCCGCACTGCGGCCGGGTCGCTTGGGTCCACGCCCGTGTGCTCGGCAAACAGCTCGTCGTAGGTCTTCCGGGCGAACGGGGGCGAGAAATCCAGTTCCGTACTGCCCCACCGCACCCTCAACGGCTGGCCCGAGGCGCGAATCGCCTCGACGATCAGCTTCTCGGTCAGGTCCATCATGGTGCGGTAGTCGCCGTAGGCCTGATAGGCTTCGAGCATCGTGAACTCGGGATTGTGCCGGGTGCTGATCCCCTCGTTGCGATACACGCGGCCGAGCTCGTAGACCCGCTCCATTCCGCCCACCAGGAGCCGCTTCAGGTGCAGTTCCAGGGCGATCCGCAGATAAAGGTCGATGTCCAGCGCGTTGTGGTGGGTGACGAATGGCCGGGCGGCGGCCCCGCCGGCGATCGCATGGAGCGTGGGGCCCTCGACCTCCACGAATCCCTCGGCGGCCAGCGTGCTGCGGATCGAGTGCACGATCTTGGTGCGGCGGAGGAATCGCTCCAAGACCCCCTCGGTGTGGATGAGGTCGAGGTAGCGCATCCGCTGCCGCAGGTCGGGGTCGGTCAGGCCTTTGTGCTTGGCGGGCGGGGTCTCGATCGATTTCGAAAGGAAATAGAGCTGCTCGGCGAAGATCGTCAGCTCGCCGGTCTGCGTGTGCTTCAGTTCGCCGTCCACGCCGACGATGTCGCCCAGGTCGAAGCACTCGCACAGGGCCCAGTTGGTCTCGCCGACCTGCTTCTTCCCGATGAGGATCTGGACTCGGCCCGTCCAGTCCTGGATCGTGAGGAACACGAGCTTGCCGGCCTTGCGCTGCAGCATGATCCGACCCGCCGCGCGGACGTGAGGGCCGTGTTGTAGGACGGATTTCAAATCCGTCCGCCCTTGTGGGACGGATTGGAAATCCGTCCTACCGGGCTCCACGACGATCTCGTGTTCTCGGGCTCGGATGGCGGCGAGGGGCTGGTGGCCGTCGAAGCGCGTACCCCAGGGGTCGAAACCGAGGGCCTCGATCTTCTTGAGCTTCTCGCGGCGCGACGCTTCGAGCATCGCCCCGGTGCCGGTCGGTTCTTCGCGGGGTGGATCGGCCATCGGCGCAGGGTGGTTCATCGTCGTGTAACTTGAACGGTCGCAACATTTTAGTGAAAGGCGGCAGGTGGTCAATGGCAACTTGCGCCAACGCGCGAAGAGCCGAAAAGCCGCGAAGAGGCAAGCAGACGCCGGGCCGACACGGCCCGAACCCCAAACCCTGAACCTTGACCCCCAAACCCTGAACCCCGAACCCTACTCCCTCGCCCCCACTCCCTAACCCCTGCTATATTCAAGCTTATGAGCACCGACCCGACCCTTTCGCAAGGCGGCCCGGAGCGCCGGCGGTCCCAGGAACTGAGTCTGCAGCCGGGTCAGCCCCCCGCGCAGGTGCCTGGCTACGAGTTGGAACGCCTCTTGGGGGAGGGGGCCTACGGCGAGGTCTGGGTAGGCGTGGAGAAGAACACCAGCCGCCGGGTGGCGATCAAGTTCTACGCCCATCGCGGCGGCCTGGACTGGTCGCTCCTCTCCCGCGAGGTCGAGAAGCTCGCCTTCCTGTTCGCCGACCGATACGTGGTCCAGTTGATCGGAGTGGGCTGGGACGCCGATCCCGCCTACTACGTCATGGAGTACCTGGAGCGTGGCTCCCTGGCCGAGCGGCTCCAGAACGGTCCCTTGCCCGTGGCCGAGGCCGTCGAGCTGTTCCGCGAGGTCGCAATCGGACTGGTACACGCCCACGGCAAAGGGGTGTTGCACTGCGACCTGAAGCCCGCCAACATCCTGCTGGACCAGGACGGCAAGCCCCGGCTGGCCGATTTCGGACAGTCGCGCCTCTCGCACGAGCAGATTCCCACGTTGGGGACGCTCTTCTACATGGCGCCGGAGCAGGCGGACCTCAAGGCTGTTCCCGAGGCGCGATGGGACGTTTATGCGCTCGGGGCCCTGCTCTACTGCACGTTGACCGGCAACCCGCCGCACCGCACTGCCAAGGAGGTGGAGTTGCTGGATCGCACGCCCGGCTTGGACGAGCGGCTGGCGATCTATCGGCGGATGATCCGCAACGCGCCCCCGCCGACTGAGCACCGCCGAGTCCCCGGGGTAGACCGGGCCCTGGCCGTGATCGTCGATCGCTGCCTGGCGGCGGACCCGGCCAAGCGGTATCCCAACGTGCAGGCCGTCTTGGACGCCCTCGGCGCGCGGGCAGCCCGCCGGGCCTTCCGGCCGATGATGGTCCTGGGGGCGGCGGGGCCGTTCTTGCTGCTCTCGGTCGTTTCCGTGTTCGCCTGGCAAGGATTCAGCATTGCCTTGCACCGTTCGCAGGAAGCGTTGACCGCCCGGGCCCTGGAGAACAACCGGCTCACGGCCCTCTACGTGGCAGGGATCGCCTCCAAGGAATTGCAGCACCGCTGCGAGGCGGTCCAGCAGGTGGCCTCCTCGGACCGGCTCCGCAAAACGGTGGCCGACGCGGTCGACAAGCCCGACTTCCAGAAGCTTCTCCAGGAGCTGAGCCGGGCCGACCGGTCGGAAGCGGAGCTGGAGCCTCTCCGGGAGCAGTTTCGCGCCAGCGCCGACCGCAAGCGATTGCAGCAGGAGTTCGAGGCGGTGATTCCCGCCTGGATGAGGCCGCCGGAAAAGGAAGGGGGCGAGACGCCGGACCTCGTGGCAAGCTGGTTCTTCTGCGATGCCAACGGGGTCTCCACGGTCCGCGCCCCCGAGTCCAAGACGGTGGGCAGGAACTACGCCTGGCGCAGTTTCTTCCACGGAGGCGACCGCGACTTGAACCCCACCCAGCGCCCGGCGCCGGCAGAGCACTTGGACTCGACGAAGCTCTCCGCCGTGTTCCGCAGCCAGGCCAACAACAATTGGATCGTGGCGGTATCCACGCCGGTCTGGGCCTCGGACCCGGCGGGAGCCGAGAAATCCAGGAAGTTCCTGGGCGTGGTGGCCCTGACCGTCCGAGTGAACCGCTTTGTGAACCTCAAGGGCGACGACAACAAGTTCCCCGCGCTGGTGGAACTCCGCCCCGGCGATCACACGGGAATGATCCTCCAGCACCCTCTGTTCGACAGACTCTTGGAGAGTCACGAACGGCTTCCTGACCGGTTCCAGGAAGCGCAATACCGGCTGCAGGAGGCGGATTTACCCGTCCAAGGGCAAGAGTGGGTCCGGAGGCACTACCGCGATCCCCTGGCCGCCGATCCCGAGGGTCGGGCTTACGACAGGCACTGGTTGGCACGGATCGAGCCCGTCGCCGTGCTGGGCAACAATGTCGGCTGGTGGGTGATCGTGCAGGAGTCGTACGACAGCGCGATTGGCGCCGCCATGACGAGGCTTCGCTCCCGGCTCGTGGGTTACGGGCTGGCGGCCTTGGCCATGGTGGTGCTCGTGTTGGCGAGTCTGTGGAGCCTGGCGTTTCGACTGCTCAGCGAGACGACGCCGCTCAAGGGGATCGGCTCGTCGAACTCGGGCACGGAACGTCCGCGGCAGCCCCTCACCCAACGCACTCCGACCCAAACCGAGCGCCACGCCGCGGCGAGCGACGTGCAGAATTCGCGACCGAAAGGAGAAGGCTAAGCCGCAAGCGGCTTCGTCCCTGACCGCTGACCCCTGAACCCTGAACCCTGACCCCTGAACCCTCCTCCTATGGCCGACCTTATTGCCCAGGGCGAAGAAGCACAACAGCGCTGGCGACGGACCCTGCCGGAGGGCCAAACGGTGGTCTTGGGCCGCTCGGCGGGCCAATGGGCCGTCCCCTGGGACCAGCACGTCTCGCGGCAGCACGCTGAGGTGGTCTGGAACGGCGAGCGGCTGGAGGTCACTCAGGTGCCCCAGGTCCGCAATCCCATCTACTTTCGCGGCAAAGAGTCGTTGCGGTTCTCGCTTCGCCCCGGCGAGCATTTTGTGATCGGCGGCACGACGTTCGTCTTGGCCGACCAACGGGTCAACGTGGCCGGCGACGCCCCGCAACCCGTCCAGCAGCAGTCGTTCAGCTCGCAATACCTCAGGCAAATCCATTTCCGCAATCCCGACTACCGGATCGAGGTCCTCAGCCGGCTCACCGACGTCATCTCCGGTGCGACGGGGGCGAGCGAGCTGTGCGTCCGGCTGGTGAGTATGTTGCTGGCCGGGATGCCGCGTGCCGACGCCGCGGCCGTGGCCGTGGCCGAGCGGTCCCCCGATGCCCCGGCCGACGCGGAACCGAAGATCCGCGTGCTGCACTGGGACCGCAGGCTGGTGATCGGAGGCGATTTCCAGCCCAGCCGGCGCCTCATCCTCCAGGCCCTCCGCCAGCGGCAAAGCGTCTTGCACGTCTGGCAAGGGAGCGAGACGCCCGCGGCGCAGGCCTTCACGGCGCGGGGCAATTTCGATTGGGCGTTCTGCACGCCGGTGCTCGGAGAAGCGTGTCCGGGCTGGGTGCTCTACGTGACCGGGCGGTTTGCGGCCGAGCTGCCCTCCATGCCCGCCTCGTCGGACCCCAACGACCTCCGCGAGGACGTGAAGTTCACCGAGTTGGTGGCCACCGCGCTCAGCTCGCTCCGCCAGATGCAGTTGCTCAACCGCCGCCACGCCACGCTCAGTCAGTTCTTCTCGCCGGTCGTGCTCGGCACGCTCGGCAACGAGGACCCGGACGTCGTGCTGGCCCCGCGGGAAACGGAGGTCTCGGTGCTGTTCTGCGACCTGCGGGGATTCTCCCGCCACTCGGAGCGGCACGCCGGCGACCTCCTGGAATTGCTCAACCGCGTCAGCCGGGCCCTCGGCGTCATGACCCACTGCATCCTGGAGCAAGGCGGGGTGGTGGGCGATTTCCAGGGCGACGCGGCCATGGGCTTCTGGGGCTGGCCGCTGCCCCAAGAGGACGCCGTGCTGAGGACCTGCCGCTCCGCGCTGGCCATCCGCAGCCAGTTCGAGTCCGCCGCCCGCGACCCCGATAGCCCGCTGGCCGGCTTCCAGGCCGGGATCGGAATTGCCACCGGCCGCGCCGTGGCCGGAAAGATCGGCACCGTGGATCACGTGAAGGTCACGGTCTTTGGGCCGGTGGTGAACCTGGCGTCCCGCCTGGAGGGCATGACGAAGACCCTGCGGGCCCCCATTCTCCTCGACGATGCGACCGCCCGTGCGGCACGCCGCCAGGTGCCGCCCGACGTGGGGCGGGTGCGGCGGCTGGCGGTCGTACGGCCTTACGGCCTCGAGACGCCGCTGGAAGTGAGCGAGCTGTTGCCGCCGCTCTCGCAGTCTCCGCTGCTGAGTGACGAGCACCTGGAGTGCTTCGAGGCCGCGCTGGACGCGTTTCTCGAGGGGCGCTGGCCGGCCGCGTTCGAGCTCTTGCACCGCATCCCGGCGGAAGACGTGGCCGCCGATTTCCTCACCGTCTACATCGCCCAGCACAACCGCACGCCGCCGCGGAACTGGGACGGCGTGATCCCGCTGGCCAACAAATGACGGATCGGCGGGCTATCAGCCATCAGCTATCAGCTTTCAGCATTCACCAGCCATTGACCCGCCAGCGTTCCGACACCTGATAGCTGAAAGGCCAAGTGCCAGCGATTGTAGGCCAAGTGCCAGCGATTGTAGGTCAGTTCGAGTCCAATTGATATGATGCTTCTTCAGTCGGGACGGCGAGTCTCCGGAGCGGTACCTGCGAGGCAAGTACCG
>Ga0315280_10007553_pt1 | contig 14539 bp, 16 predicted proteins | sample YL17G06_40_MG_FD_203697 | JGI IMG/M metagenome (GOLD analysis project Ga0315280, IMG submission 203697) | Sediment microbial communities from Yellowstone Lake, YNP, Wyoming, USA - YL17G06_40 | ecosystem: Environmental > Aquatic > Freshwater > Lake > Sediment | place: USA: Wyoming | collected...
TCAAGGCTGCCAGACGGATGCAAATTAGGAATGTTCCTGAATCGGATGGAGACTGAATTAAATGGTTGTTAAAGAATATAATAAACAGGCTGGAGTATATAAAGTCCAAACATTCAGGACTACACAATTATCTAATCATTTCCGAAAGATACTTATATATTGCAGCCAAATAAGAAGAGTCCTCAAGAGTGCCAGTTTTGGTGCTTAAGCTTCAAAGGGACACTGAGGGAGGGTTAGGATTGAGACCAGGGCTATTGCTCTTAATTGGGTCAGTTTTCATATTTGCAGCGCTTGGCGCAATGGCATCATCTGATATTGGCTCAGATGCCAATACAATTTCATCAAGCAACACTCCTCTTTTTGATTACAGATATAATCAGGTCGTGGAGGATTTAGGGCTTTTGAAAAATGGTACTTCTGAGAGTAAATTAGGCTATGGCAGCATTGAGACTGCAAACCTAAATCCATTGGAGGCGCCTCGAAATAAAGGTTGCAGGCTTACTATCAAAAATGCTGATGATGATACTGAGATGTTGAGCTGCCAAACTTGCGTTCTCTCATGTGGTGCTGATACTTGCGGCAGCACTTGTGGCGATACTTGTGGTGGCACTTGTGGCAGTACCTGCGGTGACACTTGCATGTCGAGCTGTCAAACTTGCGTTCTCTCATGTGGTGCCGATACTTGCGGCAGCACTTGTGGCAGCACTTGCGACAATACCTGCGGTAATACCTGCAGTAACACTTGTTTATATAGCTGCCAAACTTGCGTTCTCTCATGTGGTGCCGATACTTGCGGTAGCACTTGTGGCAGTACTTGCGGCAGTACTTGTGGCAGTACCTGTGGCAGTACCTGTGGTGGAACCTGTGGTGGTACGTGTAGCAGAACCTGTGCGTTGCACTGTGGTCCTACCATCTTTAGTACATGCTATGGCACCTGTCTGAGCACTTGCGCTAAGACATGCCTTGCGACATGTTCAGCAACCTGCTCCGCTACTTGTAGCCCGAAATGTCCAGTGAAACCGCCAGCAGTTCCAGCGAACATAGATAAGTCAGCTATGGCTAAGTACTCCGCACAAGCCCCGTCAGCGGCGGAACAGAAGGCATTGCTGCCTTACAATGTCGTAGCTTATCCACCCGCATCGGTTTATCATACGGGAATATACGTACCATGGGCCGTATTTGAGACGACTTTCCTTAAAGACCAGCCCCTGGCATGGGTCGAGACGGATAGCGGTTGGGATGTGATGGCCAAGATGCCCAAAGGCACCTGGGTTCGGGAATTCATTTATGTCCCATCAAACACAGATGTGCAATCATCTCAGATCGCTCCTACCGGGGAGATCAGCAACAGTATCTACGATTCCGTAATCCCAGGATATAAGTACGTGTGGTTCTATGCAGAAACGCCGGGTACTTATATAAACGCCTTCAAGACCGGAGGCTTGGAAAGCAATAATGTGGCCATCTACGTGTTCTAGATTGGCGAAAATGGCATCCCAAGAAAGGTTTGCCCTGGGGTGCCATTAAATTTTATGATTGTCTCAACTTTAGATTTAATCCTTCTTGGCGAGCTAAACTAAAGGCATTCATTATCGATGTCGGAAAAGGTGTGCTGCACGGTGCTCTTCTTGAGGTTCAGACACCTTCTGGCGGCCTGGGCCACCCTCTCCCGCAGCCTTGCCGGAGCGTAGACTCCGAAGCGCCAGCCGGCCCTGTGTGCCCTCTCCAGAATGCTGACCAGAGGAGAGACCTCTCGCAAGAGCTTCACCTCCTCTCCAACCAAGGCGGGAAAGCTGCCTTCGGGAGCATCGGGAAGAGCGGGATTGTCCACCAGGATGCAATCCGCTTCCACTCCCGCCTCCTGGGCTATCTCCTGGGCCAGTATCCTCCCGCTGACCTTAAGGGGCAAAGTATCCAGGCTCTCCAGGCCGACGTAAACAGCCCGCTTGAAGAGCTTCCTCGACCGGATGCAAGATGCCATCTCGGCGGCGTATCCTCCTGCTTTGGCCATGGCACCGAATAGCTGGATGTCGTCCATGGCTTTGATCTCTGCAGCATTTGCACCTTCTTCAATCATGCGCAAAATTCCGGCGGAGATCATGCACTCTGAGATGCGGCAGACATGATGGTAGTAAACTGCAGGATGCATGAGCAGCCTGGATATGAGCAGAGAGGTCGCTGCTTGAATGCCTCCCGCCTGCACCACGAGCTGTCCGTGATGAAGCGTCATCTCCCGCAGGAGCCGCAGGCGGTCTATCACCCCGTAGGCCACGCCCGTGTAGTGTGCATCCCGAATGAGGTAATCCATTCTATCCACGTCTATCTCGCCGCTCACGATCTGGCCCAGGCCGTTTCCATGGATAAGAGGCTGGATGTCCGCAGGCCGAAGTCCGTGGCCGTCCAAGACCTCCTTGAGCTCCCCTCTCTTCAGGAGATCTATGATGCTCTCATGCTCCTTTCGGAGGTATGGCGCAAGCACAGCCTCTGTGGCATGAGAGAGAGGCCCGTGGCCCACATCATGGAGGAGCGCCGCCACTCCAATCTTCAGCTTCTCCTCTTCCTTCAGGCCCAGGTGATCGGAAAGCATTCCCGCCAGGTGATAGGCTCCCAGGCTGTGCTCGAACCGGGTGTGGTTGGCTCCGGGATAGACCAGGCTGGCCAGGCCGAGCTGCTTTATCCAGCGCAGCCGCTGCATCTGGGGCGTGTCCGCCAGCTCCAGGGCCAGGCCCTCCAGCTTCACGTAGCCATGCACGGGGTCCCGAATCTCGGTCATTTGGCAAAACCCCCTTCTTTAAAGAATAGTTCTTTTTAGAATAAAAATTGAAAATAGGAAAGGATATCCGGATGATCCAGACACCCTTCATCGAGCTTAGTGAGCCTCACCCACCACGTCCTTTCCGGGCTCCTTGCGCTCTATGGTTCCCACTTCGCACACCGCAGGACCGCAGACTATCACGTCCTGCTCCTGGTACTTCGTATAGGGATTCTCAGGTATAGTTGTGTCCAGCCCCATGGCCGCGGCCATCAACTCCACCACATCCAACATCTTCACGGTGGACTTGGCATCGTTTCTGCCGTCCATGATGTTGCGTCTGCAGAAGGGACATGTGCTGGCTATGATCTCTGCCCCAATCTCCTCTCCATCCCTCACCCTGGCCTTGGCGCAGTCCAGCGCTAGGTCGGGTATACCAGCCTTCACACCTCCACCCGCTCCACAGCACCTCTGCAATGCCCTGTTTCTCACCATGTCCTGGAACTTGATTCCAGGTATGGACTGCAAGACTTCACGCGGGGCTTCAAAGGCCCAGTCCTTGCCCTTCAAGTGCATCAAATGCCTTCCGTTGTGGCAAGGATCGTGATATGTGACCTTGTAGTTTATCGGGCGCGTGAACTCGACCTCGCCTGCTCTTATCTTATCCCTTAGGAAAGCGGAGAGAGGCATGGACTCATAGGGTATGTAACCCTCGTACCACAGGGGCCAGTCTATAGTGGAGTTCCTTTGGCATCCTGCGCAGGCGAAGAGAACCGTCTCAACTCCTCTGTCCTTCAGAGCATCGACGTTGTGCACAGCGCACTCTTCCATAACTGGCCTCTGACCGGTTCTTACCATCGCGGATGCACAGCACCATTCATCCTTGCCCAGCATGCAGAAGTCCACTCCCAGGGCGTTTAGCACCCTGACGGTGGCCACAGCTAGGGCCTGCTGCCTGTAAGCTGCGGTACAGCCTGCAAAATAGGCTATCTTACCGGACTCAAGCACCTTGGCGTCCTTGGGCAACCAGCAAAGGCGGTCCTCTTGCTTGGCCTGGTACGGGTTTTTGTCTGTCTTGACCAGCTTGGGGAAGAAGGACTGCTTCCCGTAGGGGCCATTGCCGCGATCCACCAGGTTGGGCCTCATGGCCTCCCAGAGTTCCACGGTTTTAATCCCTGATTCACATACAGTTCCACATACGCCGCATGTTGTGCAACTGTACACGTCCTCGGTGAAGGTCTTCATCTCGTCCTCATTGAGGGGCTTGGGGCCGAAGATCTTCGCCCGTAGGCTATGACTCCTAGCTATGAGTTCTCTCCACTTCGCGTTCTTGTACATGGGGGTTATGCCAGGTCTGTCCTGCCTAACGTCGAAGGTCGGACACCACTTCATGCACTCCTGGCATCTGCTACAGCCATCGATCTCCAGCATCTGGGTGGATATCATGTAGCCTGTCATCAGAGGCTTGGAACCTTTATCGTCAGCCATTTTACTCTCCTCCTCTGTTGGCCAGAAGGGTCATGGGCGTCGCTATCACATGGATGTACTTAGTCCAAGGCAGAACCAAGGCGAACAGACCCAGGGCCAGCACTGTGTGGATCAGGGCGAAGTGAGGCGCATAGAGAGGATACTCAAAGGCATTTCCCACCAGGAAAGCATTCCCGCGCAGCCACTCGGCATAGAATCCGGTGATAGTGATCAGAAATACAGCGCCGATCAGGAAGGCGTCGTAGGCGCTGGTGTTGTCCCTCACGAACTTGAGCAGGATCCTCCTGGACACGGCAATGGTTGCGCCGATGAGGAGCAGATACCCGAAGATATCGAAGGGCAGCGACAGAGCTTCTTTGGCAATCTCAGCCGGCTCAGCCAGCCCGAGCAGGTTGAAGTGCTCAACGATATCGATCATGAGCCCCAGCCCCGACAGGGTCGCGAGGGTCAGGAATCCGTAGAACATACTAATATGCATGATCCATCGAACCGGGCTTCTGGCCAGCGTCCTTCGGAGAAGAAAGATATCGAGCACGACTGTTCTCAGAAATACCCATACGCCGTCTTTGAATGCCTCATGAATCCAGGTGGCAAGGAAGAGCCAGAAGCTGTTACGCAGCTGGTCATGGTAGCCGGTGGATCCGAGGCCCCATTTCTTAAAGTTGAAATATATACCATATATCCAAACAGCAAGTACAATAACTGTCAGGAGTATCACAAGATTAAAAGTGAGGCCCAACGTGTAGAACGCCATCTCATTTCCTCCTCGTTATATTTATCTCTGTATCGGGGCGATACGACCATCATTTGTCACCAACTTACCTGACAACTAATACTTAAATATTCCCTCGCCGTCGCCTGAAATCGCTTCGTCCTTGCCAGCGTTCACAAGTGAGGAAAATCCAAGAATATCGCAAGATCAGCAAAGACCTATCTCTTCGCAGTTTGGCGGCATCAATCGCCGGAGTGCCGTTATCGGAGTTATACTAGAACAGACTCGTCTTGGGACTGGACCGCGAAGGTATCCAGTCCCAATTGCTTCAAACGATTTGAGGTCTTTTCTTCTTGGGCATCTGCGGTCCGGGCTCCGGTCCCTGGGGGAGATCCCAGAATCCAAATCTTAAGTCTGCCTGGATGCGTCCCGCATTCTCAAACAATGAATCCTCTTCCAATCTAAGCAATGTTTCCTCCAGATTTTGTGGGTTTTCTTTTTCAAGCCGTCTTATCTATTTCGATTTTAGACGAAACGAGTTACGACAATCATCGAATATAAGGGTTTTGGTCTCGACCAGCTCTCTATCGACAAGGCAGTTGGCTGGTTGGAGATGGTGAGCAAAAAAAGCCTTTCTCAACTGCGTTTTGGACCCATGGCGAGTTCAGAGGTCTGGATCCCCAGGTCATTGATCTCCTCAATGAGACCAGTGAAGGCTTCAAGCTCCCTGTCAAGAACCTGTCGTGGAGTCAGGTAAATGCTTCGTTCCGATTCCACAGTGAGATTGTCCGGGCCCCTGAAGACCAGCCTGCTCTTGCCGTCACGCCGCAACGCCCTGCGAATCTCTTTATCGTGAGCCAGAACCATGCCGGGAATAATCACCCTTTCCTTCACATCCTTGAGGTCAAGATCCGCAAAGTCTTCCAGAGTAATCAGGCTGCCTATCTCTTTCTTCACAGCCACAACGTTGACTTCGTCTCCCAGCTCCCGGAATATGGATGACAGCATGGGGTATGCCACTCTGCTGGTGATGATGGTGGCGCTCCTTTCAATTGCCGGAAGCCTCTTCAGCTCTTGCTTGTGATATGCCAGGGCAAAGGGTGCTTTGGTGTGGGGGTCCCAGAGGGGGGTGCCGATGACCCTCATTTCGTACTTCTCCGAAATCTCATTCGTCATTCTCCTGAGATCCTCCACGGTATGGGGAGTTGTCGCCGGCATTATGGGCGCATTGCCAAATATGAGTCCCTGCTCTCGATTATTTGCGAAGGCCATCAGCATAAGGCCCTTGGCTCCCATCTCCACCAAATCCTGGGCGGTCTTCTCCAGCGCAGGGCCGTCGTTCACCCCCGGTACGAGAACGGCCATGGCATAAACATCGCAGCTTTCGCAAAAGGTCCGGAGATTGGCCAGTACTGCCTCTGGATGCTTATCGTTCACATATTTGCGGCGAAGCTCGGTATCGGTGGAGAAGATGGAGAAGCTGATCCTCCGGACTCCGGCATCGACCAGGGCTTCGGCTTCGTTCCCTCTGGTGAAACCCTTTCCGCTGGTGTAATCCAGGTAGACGGGCACCTTGCCATCGCTGACGGTCTTCACCAGTTTAAGGAGATCCGGATAACAGCTTACATCGCCATTTCCTTTAATAATAATAGTACCCGGGCTAGAATGGAAGGTCTTCTGGGACACCTCGAAGACCATCTGATCCAGGGGTTTGAAACCGGGTTCAATCTCCAGCACCTCCCTGGAGCAATAGTCGCATCCCTTCTTATGGGGTTCGCATCGCCTGCAGCCAGAGGGCTCTACCCTCTGCACGCCCTTGAAGTAACAGAAGCTGCAGAAGTTCCCGCAATCAAAGCCGGGCCTGCCGCCGACATCCACAACTACTTCCATGGCTTCGAATGAGCCATTAGGGTAATTAAATCTTGTGTAAAATAATGATAATGACCGGGCGGATCTAAGCAGTGCTATGATCCATAAAAGCTCATAAATTGAGAGCGATCGATGCAGGCATCCTCTTCGCAGGATCGGACCAGCACGTTGCCGACGCCGGGTCAAGCAGCCTTTGCGCCTGCCTCAGCTCCGATATACTCATCTGCCCCGGAGCTGCGGCCCGGGATACGTAACCATAGGTCAGGACGGAGCCGTAGAGTGGAGCAACGGCCCGAAGGTGTCTGCCCATCTCACCCATGGCGATCACACACAGCGGCATCTCCGCCTCCAGAAGAAGCCCGAGGATCTCCAGAGTGTCCCTTAAACAGGTGGACGTTACGGCTATCTTGGCAATGGCTGCTCCGCTGCCTTTCATCTCTTCCAGGATCGAATGCAACTCTTCTTGTCCGGGCGTGCAGGCGAAGTTGTGATAGGAGACTATTGCCGGCCTGTTCACACTTCCCATCAATTCGGTTCTTTGCTCGGCTGAGAGCTCAATGTCCACATAATCGGCAAAAAAGGCAGCCTTTGCGAGAAGCTCGATCCTGTCCACCTCGCTGCCCTCAAACTGACCGCCATCAGATTTCAGGCGGTTGGTGGCGATGATGGGTAGATTCGTGGCCTTCCGGACTGCTTTCATGACCTCCAGGCAATCGCCTTCAACCAGGTCCAGCCGAACCTCGACCATATCCGCGTCCGCCAGGGACAAGACGTCTCTGGCAACCTCCTTTCCCAGAACGGCTACGATGCGCGGCTTGAGGATCATATCTATTTCTCCACTATGCTCTCCTCTATCTTCATGCCGAAGTGCCGGGCGCTCTCCTCCAGATGCACCAGAACCTCATCCCCGGCTTTCAGGTCGGCGACTGATTTGGGCGTGCCGTCCGGGCTGACCAGCTTTATGGTCTCTGCATTCTGCAGCAAGGTGCTTATTCTCTCTCCTCTTGCCTCGGCCTCGATGAGGATCATGGGCCTCTTCTCGATCTTGGCCCGGCCCACGATGGCGCCCCTGGCTTCGCCATCCTTGCGAACTATGGTGACCTCATCGCCGGACTTCAGCTCCGAAAGATATCGGGTCTTCTCACCCACTTTGATGTAGGCGTGTACTGCTCCGGCATTGACCCGGAAGGGTCGAGCTGCGACATAAGGGCTGTCCTCGGACTCGCTGTGCACCAGGAAGAAGCCCTTGGCCTGAGAGCCGATGAGCATGCCTTCTCCCGGCTGCATCATGCTGGCAGTGTCCACGCAGACGCGATCGCCCATGCCCACGGGCTTGACGGCGGTGATCTTGCCGGAAATAAGCTCAAGGCGGCCTTTTTCCGACTCCTCGACCACTCGCATGACCCTCTTGATCTCCGAAGGATCGGAGGTGTCCAGCAGCACTCCATCGGCGCCGTGCTCCAGGGTGGTCAGGGCCAGCTCTGCCTCCTCTGCGGTCTTAACGCCGCTGATGATCTTGACCTGCACGCCCTGCAGCCCTGCGATCATGTTCTCCAAGGGAATGACCTTCCAGTCGGTGCCGATGACCAGGAGAGAGTCCACATGCTTGCCCAGCTCCACGGCGAACTGCTCATACTTCTTGTTGGCTATGACCACATAACCGGCCTTCGCGCCCGGAATGGTCTTGGCCAGGGCTATATCCAGGGAGCTGCTCACATCCTTGGGCAGCGAGACCGATCCGTCGCCTTCGCCATTCCTGCCGATGATCAGAATGTCCTCGGACCCGCGCTCTGTGCCAAAGCATGCGACCCTTATTCCCCCCAGCTCTCGCACCCGGTCGATGCTCTCGTTGTCCACGACGACGCAATCGAAGCCCGACTCGAGAGCGGTGGTGATCCTGGGCTTGATCTCCTCCCAGGCTCCGCAGGCCATGAGCCACTTCTCTTTCATAGGCTATCGTTTGACATGCCCTTACAAATCTCTTTTGCAGCAGATGCCTTCAAAAAACTTATACCCTCAAGGAGGGAATAGTGCTGCATGGGAAATCGGTTGGTCTATAGCCCAGTAGGCATGCTCTTCATGCTCTTGCTGGCATTTTTGCTCTTCGCTGTGGTGGGCTTTCTCTTTCTGGACCTGGCCAGGACGGCCTTCACCAAGATCGGCTTCTCCTGGAGCCAAGCGCTCTTTGTCCTGCTTGCCTCTCTGCTCGGCAGCGCCATCAATATCCCCGTGACAAACATGCAGTGCAGCACGCCCATGGTCACAGAGCAGCATGTTCGCGTCTTCGGCATCACTTACAGGATTCCCGTGATGGAAGATGTTCGCTGCAACACCCTCCTGGCCGTGAACGTGGGCGGAGCAGTGATACCTATCCTCATCTCCGTCCTGCTGCTCTATCAGTTTCCGGCATCTTTGCTCTACTCCCTGGGCTGTATCGCTTTCGTGGCCATCGTGACCAACCGGGTGGCGCGGCCTGTGAAGGGCCTTGGCATAGTAACCCCCGCCCTCCTTCCACCGCTGGTTGCGGCCCTGGCGGCGATCGTGCTGGTCTATGTCTTCAACGCCCCGCATGATTTCATCTTCCTCATAGCCTACGTGGGCGGGACCATGGGAACGCTGATCGGGGCGGATATTCTCAACCTGGGCAAGATCCGGGATCTGGGCGCTCCGGTGGCCAGCATCGGAGGTGCCGGCACCTTCGACGGCGTATTCCTGAGCGGCCTGATCGCCGTGCTGCTGGTGTGACGGAAAAGAGCTTTAAGAATAAAATGCATAAAGCAGCCAAGATACCAGATGATTATCCTGCCGGGGGGCATGAATTATGAGCTTTCGGGGTTTCCTGGAAGAGCTTAGCAAGGCAAAGTTAATGAAGGAGGTACACGAACCTGTATCGCCTTTCTTGGAGGTGACCGACCGAGCCTGGGGTGCAGGGCCCATCTTCTTTGAAAGCGTGAATGGGCAAAAGTGCTGCCTGAACATCCTCGGCACCCGCGAGCTGCTGGCCAGGGCCCTGGGGATTCCTGCCGAGGAGATGATTTGGCGCCTGAGCAAAATTGGCTGCCAGGGACGGGTTGTGGAAGTGAACTCTTCGCCTTTCCAGGAGGTCATCTCAGAGCCTGATCTCTTCGGGCTGCCCATTCTAACTTACTTTCGGGGCGATGGCGGGCCCTACATAACCTCAGCCGTGGTGGTGACCCAGTTTGGGGAGCGGCTCAATGCCTGTGTGCATCGGCTGATGGTCCTGGGCAAAGATAGGCTGGCGGCGCGGCTTGTCCCCGGCCGCCATACCCATCAGCTCTATCAAGCCGCTCAGGCGGAAGGCCGGGAGCTGCCCGTGGCCATCGTCATTGGCGTCGATCCGATGGTGTTGATGGCCGCTTCCACCCGCGTTCCGCCGGAGATGGAGTTCCAGTATGCGTCCGCCCTGCGGCAGGGGCCTGTGGAGCTGGTTCGCCTGGAGAACGGCGTGCCGGTACCCCACGCCGAGATAGTCCTGGAGGGATACATCACCGGCGAAAGAGCCGCGGAGGGTCCCTTCGTGGACATCACCGGCACCCAGGATCTCGTCCGCCAGGAGCCGGTCATCCGGCTAACAAGGATGATGACCCGCGAGGATCCCATTTACCACGGGCTGCTTCCTGCAGGAGGCGAGCACAAGATGCTCATGGGCGTGCCCTACGAGCCGCTGATTTACAAGGCCGTATCCAGGGTGGCCAAGGTGAGGGATGTCCTCCTTACGGATGGCGGGTGCTGCTACTTCCATGGCGTGGTGCAGATCGAGAAGGAGACGGAAGAGGATGCGAAAAGGGCGATCGAAGCCGCCTTCCAGGCGCATAGATCTCTTAAACACGTAGTAATAGTAGATACAGACATCGACATTCATGATCCCGGGGATATCGAGTTTGCCATTGCCACGCGCATGCGCGGGGACGAGGACATCGTAATCCATCCCAATGTCCGGGGCAGCACCCTCGACCCGCGAAGCATTGACGGCATCACCACCAAGGTGGGCATGGACGCCACGGCCAGGCTGGATAAGCTCTGGAAGTTCCAGAAAATGGTTCCCAAAGGACCGGGCTGAGATATCGTCGATTAGAGGTCGTTATGCAGAAGAGCCGAGCAAGTGCGAGATCAACATAAACAGCATCGTCAGCCTGAAGGTATCGCGGCGCGATCTTGTGAAGCTTCGCGACCGCATAAGCTACCTGGACGCCAATCTGAAGGGCCTGGAAAAAGATCATTCGCAGATGCAAAAGAGCCACTCCGAGATGACGAGGGAGGTCGAAAGGCTGAAGCAGCTATTTCAGTCCCTCTTTGGCGAGGAGATACGGGGCGTGGTGGGCGCAGAGGAGGTTCAGGCAGAACACTTCCGGGAGCGCAGCCAGGCCGCAAGAACGCCTGAGCAGATAACCCTGGGAATTAGCGAGGTCACGAGAGAGCAGATCCAGTCCATCCTGGATGCCATCAAGCGAGAGAAGGAGGAATCGCAAGGGCATGCTTCCAGAGAGGCTGTTTTGGCCAGGGCCAAGGCCATAGGAATTAAGGAGGAGGATTTCGAGGACATCCTGCATAGATTGAGGAGAGCTGGCGCTCTGGTGGAGAGCGAAGGAGCTCTGAGGCTCATCTGAGTTCAGCCTTAGATAAACGGCTCTTTGCTAATTTTTAGGCTCCTTGCTATTTTATGATGGCGGATTTGAAATGTAGTTTTCAGAGTCCAAAAATAGGCAGCATTTATGCTCACGCCTCACCCTTCGAATGCTTGTAGAGCTTGTGTGCTTTGTCGATGGTCACGATCTCCAGGATCTTGACCAGTTTTTCCTCATCAGAGATTTAATAAAACACAGTGAATGATCGCCCAGCATGCAATTGATGGAGCTTGAATTCCAGATGCAGCAGCTTTTTGTCGCCACCCTGGCCAGGGAAAGGGTCCTCGGCAAGGGCATGGCACTTCTCTTTAACTAGTCGCTGGCTCCTCCGGAAGCTCCGAGAGGTATTTCAGAGCCTTTTTATCGATCACCACATTGAAGCTCAAGGAGGCAGCTCCACGAAATCGCCTTCATCGGCAATCTGCTTCAGATGCTCTATCAAACGGGCCTTCTTTTCTCATTCTATCTCAGGCTCCCTCCTCAGCTTCCATCCGCTCCAGCTCCTCCATTTCCGATCTCCTCAGATCCTTAAGAATCGTTGAGAGCTGGTCGATCAGCTCAATGCGCCTGATAACCTCAGATTTTGAGGTCATTTTAGGCCACCACCTTCTCCGCAGCTTCGATCTCTTCGGTCAGGAAAGATCTCGTTATGTGCCCGCAGGGCATTGCGGGATTGAGGTGCATCGCGGGGCAGGAGCAGTCTTTGGGCATGGTCACGCAGCACACATCCCCCTCCTTGCCGTCCCGCACCGCCGCAGCCCCGTCTGGGGGCCGCCGGGCGCGAGCTGTGCTTTTTCGTCAATCATTCATTGCCTTCCTGTATCTTCCAAATCTCTTATAGCCTAAGCTCCCGGAAGATTAGGCGTATGTTTTGGGTGCATCAATAATTTTTCTCTATTATTTATCATATCAGCTACAAGTCCTTACTTAAAAGCATCATTTTCAACACTTTGTAGCACTATACCTCTATTTATGGATTTCGTGATGCTATAATATTTCAGTAGGCACATATTGCCAAGCGAAATCGCCCTGGAAGGGCATATTTGTGGCTATTTTTTGAAATAAAGGCAATTGCACCGAGATAATTTGTTTGATGCGCTTACTTAATCCGGGAGCTTAGGTTATAGCCGAATTCTCTTAGAGCCGCCTCGAAGACGGTCGTCTGTGCGTCGCCCGGAGATGCGGATGCATCTTTCTAGCCTGGGCAGGCTGTATCCTAGGTTAATAACATATATAACCATTTTGGCTAATTTGGATAATATGGATAACTAAAACAATATTTTTAAATATATTAGCCACATAGATATAACTATAATCACAACGCAGGCAAACCCGGTGATATCCAATATGCCTATTGAGATCAAGATCGCTGGAGAGAAAAGAAAACCTCTAGCCGAGCCTATGTATAAGAAAATTGATAAGATGGGTCGCGTTTATATTGATAGAAACTTGGCAGAGAAAGAGGTCCTCATCGTCGTAGTTGAGCCTGTGCCAAAAGACAAAATCGACTATATCAAGGTGGGCCGAAGTTCCTAATTTCCTTCCTTTCTTCGATTGAGGATGGAGCGGTCGAGGCCAAGACCAGCATCTGGCAAGCGGTGACTACATGAAGAAAGAGATCAAGGTGAGAGAAGAAATGCCGTCTTTTGGCAGGATAGAGTCGGGCCGCTTCCCGGAACATCTTGATTCTGAAAAGCTCATCGATGACGTTCGTTCCCTAGTCGAAAGCTCACGCCGCCGCCTGGCTCAGGCTGTGAACTCCGAGCTGGTCATGCTCTATTGGCAGATCGGAAAACGCATCAGTGGGGATCTGCCATCCAAGAACCGGGCAGAGTATGGAGCAAAGGTGGTTGAGCTGGTGAGCGATAGGCTGGCCGCCGAGTATGGAAAGGGCTTCCGCCGCAGCAATGTGTTCCACATGATCCGGTTTGCCGAGGTCTTCGAAGATGCCAAGATAGTCCAGACACTGTCTGGACTGTTGTCGTGGTCCCACTTCGTCGAGATCATCTACCTCACGGATCCTCTGTAGCGCCAGTTCTACGCCGAGATGACCAGGGTGGAGCGCTGGAGCGTAAGGACACTGCGCCAGAAGATTCAGGGCATGCTCTATGAACGCACGGCCATCTCCCGCAAGCCTGAGGATCTGGCCAGACAGGAGCTGGAGGCCCTGCAGGAGGAGGACCGCATGACGCCCGATCTGGTCTTCCGAGATCCCTATCTGCTGGATTTCCTGGGGCTGGAGGACACCTACAGCGAGCGCGATCTGGAGGCGGCCATACTGCGGGAGCTGGAGAGGTTCCTGCTGGAGCTGGGCACGGACTTCTCCTTCATAGCCAGGCAAAAGCGCATGACCATCGGCGACAAGGACATCTATCTCGATCTGCTCTTCTATCACCGCAGCCTGCGCCGCCTGGTGGCCATGGAGCTGAAGCTGGGCAGCTTCGATGCTGCCTACAAGGGCCAGATGGAGTTCTACCTGCGCTGGCTGGACAGGTACGAGCGCCGCTCAGGCGAGGAGCCGCCCATCGGGCTGATCCTGTGCGGTGAGAAGAACCGGGAGCAGATTGAGCTGTTGCAGCTCGATCGGGGCGAGATCAGGGTGGCCGAGTATCTGGTGGAGCTGCCGCCAAAGGGACTGCTGGAGGCCAAGCTGCATGAGGCCATACGGCTGGCGCGAGGGCAGGTGGCGGGGAGAGAAGAAAGGCCTTGAAGAGGAACGGCCGGGAGCTTGCAAGGGATGCCTGCAAAAGACAGCCAAACGCATGCAAAAAGCCCCGGGAGGCACAAAAGCTGTGGGGAGAGGCAGAAGCGGCCAGGCAGAAGGCAAGGAAGATGAAGGCGGAGGCCATCGGGGCCTAGTGTATCATTTCACGATAATAGAGGTGTAGACAAAGGTGAAGTCCAGATGTTGATGCCACGAGGGCGAAAAGAGCACACTAAGAGTAGGTGGAGTGAACCCCTCCGAGTGGACAATGAGTTAAGCAACATCAACTCATGGAGGGAAGTACATGAAAAAGACGAGGCGGCGCTACGACCGAGCATTCAAGATATCAGTAGTAGCTGAACTTGAGA
>Ga0315280_10007554_pt1 | contig 14537 bp, 7 predicted proteins | sample YL17G06_40_MG_FD_203697 | JGI IMG/M metagenome (GOLD analysis project Ga0315280, IMG submission 203697) | Sediment microbial communities from Yellowstone Lake, YNP, Wyoming, USA - YL17G06_40 | ecosystem: Environmental > Aquatic > Freshwater > Lake > Sediment | place: USA: Wyoming | collected...
GCCGGCCGTCGGCGACCATCGTGGCCAGGCCGCTCAGCGACGCGCCGCAGTTGAACTGATCGATCGGCGTGCCGTCGGCGGCGAGGATGTGGATGGAGCCGTCGGGGCCGGGCAGGAGCCACTGGCCCGGGCCGTCCCCCAGGACGTTCCCGGCCACAATTTGCTCGGGGGCCCATTCGAAGGCCCCCTTGGGCAGGGGATAGTTCCAGAGTTCTCCGCCCTGAACGCCGATGCCCACGGCGACCTGGGTCGAGGGATCGACGAAGTGCAGGCCGCACAGCTCGGGCTTGCCGTCCCCGTCGAGGTCCTCGGCGGCGATCCAGGTGAAGATCCGGCTGGGGACGTCGATCTGCCCGAGGCGGTTGAGCTGGGAGTCGAGCGTGACCAGGGTTCCGAACCCGCCGTCGTTGCACAGCACCGCGCGGCGTCCGCGGCTATCGGGCCCAAGCACGGCCACGCGGCGGACGTTGCTGAGCGAGCGGTTCATGGCCAGGCGATCTCCCTTGAGGGACACGGCGTGGACGCCGACGTCCTTGAAATAGGAGACCACGAGCTCGAGGTTCCCGTCGCCGTCGAGGTCGGCGAACTGGACGTCGGCGATGCCGGCGTGGCCCTGCCCCTTTTCCAGGGCTTTTTCGGGATAGTGGAGGAGGAGCTTCCAGTTCTCGTCGAACAGGTGGACCCGCTGCTGAACGATCCCGGAAACGGCGAAATACCGCTTCCCCGAACCGTCGGTCGCCGTGCGGAGGAACGTGGCGGCTTCCTCCGGCGCGATTTCGAGCGGGTGGCGTGCGAGGGTCTTGCCCTCAGGCGAGATTTCCAAGACCGTCTTCCAGCTCTCCAGGACGAGCAGTCTTGGCGGGCTTCCTCGCGGAGCCACCACCAGCATGTTGCCCGGCTCTTTCACGTCGGTGTTCTTCCACGCCGGGAGCAGCTTGAGGTGCTTGGGCTGGCTGGCCTCGGCGATCTTGGTCTCGGGCATGTCGACCGGGGGCGGGGCCATGAACAGCCCCTTCTCGATCCACTTGTCCAGCACCGCCCAGTACTTCTTGCGCTCCTCGGCCAGCAGGCGCTGGGGCTCTGGGAAGACGTCCTGGCCGGCCAGGAGCGCCTCCAGCTTCTTCGACACGTCGGCCTCGAAGCCGACGGGGATTCCCACCTGGTAGTCCTGGACGACCCCGTTCGACCCGAGCAGGCACAGGGCGGGAATCATCGACAGGGCGAGCTTCCGGCCCGCGTCCTCCTGGGCATCGCGGAAAATGGGAAGCGTCACGCCCAGGTCGGCGAACTTGGCCTGGAGGTCCTTGTCGGGAACGTCCGGCCTGTCGACGCTGACCGCGCAGAAGGCGATCTTGTCGTTGTCCTTGTACTTCTTGGCGATCTTTTCCAGCATCGGCAAGCCGATTCGGCAAGGATCGCAGGTGGTGGCCCAGAAGCTGATCGCCGCCACCTTCCCGGCGAGCGACTTGGGGTCGATCTTCTTCCCGTCCAGGCCGGTGAAGCTGAACTCCGGCACCGGCTTGCCCAGAAGCAGGACCGTGGGCATGGCGAGGTAGTCCAGGGTCTGCGCGTTGGCGGGCATCTCGAACTGGAAGGCCGAATCGCCCACCGGCGCGTCGAAACGGGCCTCGCTGAAATCGGCCACGACCGAGTGGACCTCGGCGTTTTCCTCGCGGGCGCCGCGGCTAATCTCTTCGATCGGCAGTTCCACCCGGCGCAGCACACACGACTGCCGATCGATCCACAGCACCGCCCTGCCGTCCGGCCGCTCCAACTCGACGCGGTAGCACTGCTGGTCGCCGACCTTTTCCGGGGGCAGCAGCTTGGGGGGCTGCGAGGCGTTGAGGATCGTCTTCAGGGGATCGTCGGCCAAAAGCAGGAGCAACGGGATCGGAACCGCCGAGAAACCCAGCGTCGGCCCTTGGGAAATCGCGTCCGCAAGGACCTCGTCCTCGAACAGGCTCCGCAGCGTGATCCGTTGCGGGGCAAGCCGCTTGACCACCTCGCCGGGCAGGTGCTGGGCGTAGGCCCAGTAATCCTTTCCGTCGCAAACCACCCCTCCCCGGTAGACGCTCAACCGCAGCTTGTTGGGCCGGACCAGGGCCACCGCATACTCCACAGTCTGGTCCACCGGCTGGCCGTTCTCCGTTGCGCGGATGCGGATCGTTCCCTTGTCGGAATAGCTCTTGGCGTTCTTGTAGGCGGCCACCATCGCCGGGAGGACCTGCTCGTCGGTGGGCGGAGGCCCCAGCGGAACCGTCTCCGGCGCGGAAGGGTCCCCGGCGGCCGACGAGCCGTTTCCCTCCGCCGCGCCCGGGGCGGATTGCGCCTGGTTCCTGGTTGCCGCCGGTCCGCTGCCCGTCGAGCCCGCGCCGGAGCCTTTCGGCCCGCCGTCCTTCTGACAACCGGTCCAGGCCGCCAGCCCGGCAGCCACCAGCAAGATCACCAATCCCCGGAATGCTCCCCGGCAGTACGCCCCGAACCTTCCCTGCGATCTCATCTTCGTCCTTCGCTGTGTGGCAAGATAAAATGCGCAGTCCTGTGAATCTCTTGGCCGCGCATAGCGCCATTATTTGCGAATCGTCGGATCGCGTAAAGCTCGACTTCTTGACGGCTTCTCCGCACGAGGGGTAAGATGAATCCAACGGAGAACGGGGTTCACCGTTTTGCCTCTTTTCCGTGTCTTGACTTGATGCACGCCACCCTGCGCTACGGACTCAACGATCCGGTCTGCCTGGAGCCCGCCGACGGCGCCTGGTTGGCCCAGTGCGGCACGCCGCGGGAATCGCCGCTTGAGGACCTCGCCGCGGCCGTCACGGCGGCCCTGGCCGAGCCGATCGATTATCCGCCGCTGGCCCAAAGCGCGATGCCGGGCGACCGCGTGGTGCTGGTCCTGGGGCGGGGAGTCCCCCGCGCCGCCGAGCTCGTCGCCGCGGTCGTGGCCTGCCTCGCCCGCGCAGGCGTGGACCCCGACGGAATCGGCATCCTCCGCACCCAAGCCGACGCCGAATGTGGGGTTCCCGATCCGTGCGGGCTGCTGTCCGCCCAGACCCGCAGCCGCCTCTCCCTGGTGACCCATGACCCGGCCGACCAAGGCCGCCTGGGATATCTCGCGGCGACCGACGACGGGCGGCCGATCCTTTTGAACCGGGCCATCCTCGACGCCGACGTGGTGCTTCCCGTGGGGTCTCTCGGCAACCGCGCCTCCCCCGAATATCACGGCATCCACGGGGCCGTCTACCCGACGTTCTCCGACGAGAAGACTCTCCTGCGGTTCCGCTCGCTGGACTTGCTCAATCCGCGCGGGGCGCCAAAAAAACACCTCGTCCGCCTGTGTAACGAAGTCGGTTGGCTGCTGGGAGTGAATTTCACGATTCAACTCGTGCCGGGTGCGGGGGACGGCGTTTTGCACGTGTTGGCGGGCGAGGCGGGGGCGGTGCGACGCCGCGGACGCGACCTGTACCGGTCGGCCTGGAGCTGCATGGTGCCCGAGCGGGCGAGTCTCGTGGTCGCGGCTGTCGAGGGAGGTCCCCTCCAGCAGACCTGGCAGAATCTGGGCCTGGCCATGACCGCGGCACTCGGCCTGGTCGAGGAGGGGGGGGCGATCGCAGTGTGCTGCGATCTGGCGGGCGAGCCCGGCCCCGCCGTGCGGCAATTGGCCGAAAGCAGCTCCCGCCGGGACGCCCTGCGGCGAATCCGCAAGGATCGCTCCGCAGACGCCCTGGTGGCGGGGCAATTGGCCGAGGCCCTGGACCGCGTGACCGTTTACCTGCTCAGCCGGCTCGATGACGCCCTGGTCGAGCAGCTTGAGATGGCCCCGCTGGGCGGGCCCGCCGAACTCGCCCGGCTCGTCCGCCGGCACCCCTCGTGCATCGTGCTCGCCAACGCGACCCACGCCCTGGCCGCGGCGGAAGGGCCCTGAGCAGAACCGCAGGGCAGTTTGTTGAGTTGTGAGCGACGGGAGTCGATCCCCGCCCCCGAAAGCAAAGCCGCGCCGCATGTCCGACCTTGCCGTACGCATCCGCGAGAACCTCGCCCGCGTCCGCCGGCGGATCGCCGACGCCGCCGCGCGGAGCGGCCGGGCAGCCGACGAAGTCCGGCTGGTCGCCGTGACCAAATCGGTCGGGGAGCCCGCCATCCGGGCCCTGGTCGACGCCGGCTGCCGCCTGCTCGGCGAGAACCGGCCGCAGCAGCTCTGGCAGAAGGCCGCCGCACTGGCCGACCTGCCGGTCGATTGGCACATGATCGGGCACCTCCAGCGGAACAAGGTCCGGCGGACTTTGCCGCTGGTGCGGATGCTCGAGTCGGCCGACAGCCCCGCGCTGGTGGAGGCGGTCGATCGCGCGGCCGGCGAGCTTTCCTTGCGGGTGCCGATCCTTCTGGAGGTCAACGTCTCGGGCGAGATGGCCAAGCACGGCTTTGCCCCCGACGCCGTGGAGCCTTTCCTAGAGGAGCTCGGCCGCCTGGAGCACGTCGAGGTCCGCGGCCTGATGTGCATGGCCGGCCTGGAGGGGGGCCTCGACGCCGCGCGGCGGGATTTCGCCGCCCTTGGCCAACTCCGCGACCGGCTCCGCAGGAACTGCCCGGAGCGGGTCCGCCTCGACGAGCTCTCGATAGGCATGAGCGGCGACTTCGAGGTGGCGATCGGCGAAGGGGCGACGATCGTCCGCGTCGGGTCTGCCCTGTTCGAGGGGGTCGAGTAGTGATCGCCCTCCAGCCGCATCCCGAGGGGACAATCCTCTCCGTCCGGGCCCATGCTGGGGCCCGGCGCAACGAGGTCCGCGGCGAGCAAGAGGGCATGCTCAAGGTCTCGGTCACCCGGGCCCCCGAGAAGGGGAAAGCGAATAAGGCTATCCTCGAGCTGATCGCCCGTCGCCTGGGCTTGCGCAAGTCGCAGATCGAGCTTGTCTCTGGCGAGACCTCGCCGCAGAAGCGGTTTCTGGTCCGCGACGTTGCCGCCGAAGAGCTCGCCCGGCGGATCGAGCCGTTCCTGACCTGAACTACTGAGAGCGTGTTTAAAAAGGGCCGTCAGCTCTCAGCCATCAGCCGTCAGACAGTTGTGTGCACGGCCCCGGTGGTTTTCCTAACAGCTTGTGGCGTCGGCCTTTATCGTAGCTGAAAGCTGATAGCTGAAAGCTGATGGCCGCCGGGCCCCTTGCATTGCTACCCGCTTCGATTATCCTCTTGGCACTGCCCGCAAGGTTTCCGCAGGACGCCCAAGTTGTCGCTGGGATGGCGAACACGCCGCGGGCATGACACTTGGGTCGCGGAGACCCTCGTCAAAGCTTGCCCGGTCAGGTCACGGTTCGACCAAGGTAGCACGGCTACAAGAGGAGACTATGTTGTTTGCGAAACTCGCGTTCTGTGTGGCGATTCTGTCGGCTGCGGACGGCACGACGCCTGCGAAACCGACCGAGCCGCCCAAGCCGACACCGCCGGCCACGGTAAGCGATTCTGCTAGGCCCAACCAACCGGCCCAGCCTCAGCAGACTTCCAAAGGCAAGGAAGCTGCCAAGCCCCAGCAGACCGCCAAACCTAAGGAAACTGCCAAGCCCAAGGCGGCCGCCAAGCCTCAGCAGGCCGCCAAACCCAAGGAGAAGGAGGCTGCCAAGCCGAAGGAGCCACCCAAGCCCAACGAGAACGAGCTGTTTCCGGTGGAGCATGCGATCATCGAGCAGACCAACGCCCAGCGCGCGCAATATGGGCTTCCTCCTCTGGAGGTCGACCCGGAGCTGGTCAAGTCGGCCCGGGCCCACGCGATCTGGATGACCACCTACCAGACCCTTCAGCACGCCCGCCAGCCGGTGGCGGAGAACATCGCCATGGGCCAGCGGGACCAGTACGAGGTGCTCAACTGCTGGATGCGCTCGCCGGGCCACCGGGCGAACATTCTCAACGGCGCGTTCCGCCGCATCGGCGTGGCCGCCTACCGCATCGGCGAGGGCACGATCTTCTGGTGCCAGCAGTTCCGGTAGTCGCCGGCCGGTGCTCAACGGGCCAGAGCGGTACAAACCGACAGTGCACCGCTCGCCTTCGGCGTCGCGGCCAAACGCGGGGGGGCGCTACGGCAGTTCCCGGATCTCGACGTCCTTGAAGCAGATCTTCATCTTCGGGCCGGCGTGGAGTTGGAGGGCAATGATTCCCTCCTTCGCTCCTTTGCTGCTCTTTTCCGTGTAATCGACGGTCGTGAAGCCGTTGAGCTGTTGCTTGATGTGCGGCCCGTCGCAGGTGATGACGTACTGGTTCCAGCCGTCCTTGTTGACGTGCTTGGCCACCTCTTCAGGCTTCACGTCGGCCAGTATGCCGCGGCCTCCTTCCTCGTAGAGGATTCCCGTGTACCGCGCGTCGGCGATGTCGGCCTGGTAGCCCCGGACCACGTAGTCGTCGGAGAGCTTGCTGCGGACCTGGACGCCGGAATTGCCGTTGCGGAGCTTGAATTTCAGGCGGAGGACGAAGTTCTTGTAGCTTTTCTCGGTGGCCAGGAAGCTGTTGTGGGTGAGCTTCTTGTTGTCCGTAGTGCCGACGATCGTCCCGTCTTCCACGCTCCACAGGTCCTTGTCGCCGGTCCAGCCCTTGAGGGTCTTGCCGTCAAAGAGGGGCTTGAACTCCTTGTCGGCCGCGGCGGCGGGGGCCCCGGCGCGGAGCGCGAGAGCCAGGGTGAAGAGGCAGAGGACTTTCGTGAATCGCATGGCAGGTGCTCCAGGAGAGTCAGGGGACTTGGCGTGTCTGGGAACCCGGTGTTCCGGCAGGCATCCTGAGGATAGTCGCCTGCCGGGGCGGCGGCAAGGGGCGGTCGAGCCCAGGCTTGTAGAACCGGCCGGCCAGCTCCGGCTGGAAGTCGGGGCAGCCGGCCAGGGCGGCCATCTCTCGGAGCACCCGCCGGGTGATCTCCTCGAGCACTTCCCGCTCCCCCTCCCGGCCGTAGAACTCCGACAGGTCGATCGGCCGGCCGATCTTCAACTCGACTTTGGCGGGCATGATGAGCGGACGGAGGAGGTGTTTTGAAAACGGGGACCCGCAAACGTAGCAGGGGACAATGGGCACGCGGGCCTTCAGGGCGATCAGGGCGGCCCCGGGCCGGCCGGGGAGCAAGACGCGGCCGGTGGTATTGATCCGTCCCTCGGGGAAGACCCCTACCAGGCCGCCGTTCTCGGCCGAGCGGATAGCGGCCTTGGTGGCCGCCGTGTCGATCCCGGCACGATTGGTGGGGATGACCTCCGCCATCCGCAGGAACCAGCCGAAGCTCCGCCGGTCGCAATACTCTTTAGCCACCATCCAGTGGACGGGACGGGTCGTCGCCAATTCGATGAAACAGGGGTCCATCGAGGAGCGATGATTGCAGACGATCACGGTGCCCTGACCTGGGGGGATGGGCAACGGGCCGCTGATCCGGGCCCGCGTACCAGCAACTCTGAATGAAGGTCAGCGGCAACCCCCGGCGGAGGGACCAGAGGTAGGCCGCGAGAGCTAGCCCCAGGACCGTCAAGCCGGAAACGGCAACGTACTGCATAGCTTGAGGGGAGAGCATGGCCCGCTTCGTGCGCCGTCAGGGAGGTGCCCGCCGCCGGTCCCCTCTCCCTCTGGGAGAGGGTTAGGGTGAGGGTGATTCGTTTAACAGTAGTCTATGCGCGGCGGCACTTGGCGGAAAGTGAAGCGGCAGCGGGGGACGGTAGGGGGTGGCGGGCAAAGTCGGCCCGGCGCAGGCGTCACCCGGCCAGCCGAGAGATGCGATTGGCGACGGACTCGATGGGGATCGTCTCCGGACGATGGCGGTATTGCATCAGGTAGGCGTCTTCCGGGGTGTCGTCGTAGTATTGCCGCAAGACGGAGACCGCGCGGAATCCCTGGGAGCGGAAAAAGAGCTGGGCGGCCAGGTTGGTCTCGCGGACTTCCAGGGTAATCCTGCTCCGCCGTTGGCTGGAAAGCTTGCTCACGAGCTTGGCCACCATCTGCGAGCCGACCCCGCGCCGCCGGCACTGCGGCGTCACGGCGAAATTGACCACGTGGATGCGGGTCTTGTTGAGCTCATAGATCATGAACCCCACGACGCGGTCGTCGTGCTCGGCCACCATGCCGATACAGTTCCGCTGCTGGAGGCAGCGAATGAACTCCTCTTCCGACCAGGAGAACTCGAAGCTCTCGTGCTCGATGGCCAGGACTTCCGGCATGTCGCGACGAATCATCCAGCGAATGTGGACCCGCACCTCCTGCTTCTGGTCGAGACTCATGCTGGCCTCCTTCCTTGTCGGCCGACCCGGGCTCGCACGGGCAACGCCGCCAAAGGGTAGCAAAAGCCGCTCGACTTGCCAAGACGAACTCTCCCCGCCGATCAAACCGTTGGAAGCCAAGGACTTGCGGATCGGGATGCCGGGCCGGACCAACGGACCCGCGCCGCGCGGTTTGGCCGTTTCGGCTGCCGCGGCGGGGCGGTGCCTTTCAGCGGGAAGGGCGCGGAGCGAGGCGGCCGCGCCGCCTCGTGGCGGATCGTAACGCGGCCAAGAGGCTCAGCAATACGACCCCCCACCCAACGACGCTCGGCGCGAGCCATAACCACCACGCCAGCCCGATCGCCACCCCGAAGGCATAGGGCCAGCGGCCGAGGACCTCACAGAAAAGGGGACGCCGCACAGCCCAGGCACCCAGGACAGTGAACGCCACCACGCCGAGCACCCCCGCCAGCCGGGAGATCGGCGGAACAGGCTGGCTCTGGCGGCACAGCAGGCTGATCGAATCGGGGCCTCCGCCGGCGGCCAGCCGGAGGACCGCCTGGGGGCGGTCCAACGCGGAGAGCCAAAGCTCGGCGGGTTCTTCGATTACCGCCGCGGGCGCCGAGGCGTCCTTCCATTTCTCCTCCACCCCCAGCCGTTGGAGCACCAAAGCCTGGCGGCGCTGGATGGCCTCCAATTCCGCTCGTGCTTCCGGCGCGGATTGGACAGCTTCGGCCAGCAGCAGTTGCCGGCGGAGTTCGTCCTGGGCCGCGGACCAGCGGCGGGTCCACGCGCGAAACCAGCGGTCCCGCTGCTCCGGGTCGTCGACGGGCACATCCAGGGCCCGTTGGACCATCGTGGCGATCGTCCGCAGGCGGAAGAGCTCTTGCTGCAACCGGCCGATCGGCTCAAGACCGGCCCCCGAGCGGAACTCGAGCTGGGCGGGGCCGGCGATGCTCCAGAGGGTCTGTTGGACGGGCAGGTTGTTCAAGGCTGGGGCTGCGAGGGGCTGCGACCCGGCCGCTGCCGACTCGGGCAACCGGCCGGAAAACAAGACCTCGATCCGCTGGGGGAGCCGGCCCGGCTCCAGGGAAACCTGCCATTGCCGCTGGCCCGCCGCCGCCAGGGTGGCCGGCAATCCGGCCACCGTCACCTGGTCCAGGCGATAGTCGGGGGGAAGCCGCAGCGTGCAGGTCGGAAGGTCCGCCGGGTCGAGGTCGAAGGCGGCCAGGCCCAGGCACGTGCCGTCCGCGTTCCACGAGATGCTCATGTCGGCGAGCACAACCTGGGGGCCGCTGCCGCGGCGTTCCGGCGGCGTGAGCACCGCCTGAAATGGCTCGCGAATCGCGCGGTAGGCGACCAGCGAGTCGCGCTCGGCGGGCGCAGCGGAAAGCGGTTCGGGAAGGGGACTTGCGATCAATCCGCGGGTTTCCCAGGTGAGCGGCTGGTCGCGAAGGCGGGTGGGGAGGACGAGCACGTGGCGGAGGACCTCGACCTGGTCCAGTCCGATCTTGACCGCCTCCACCCGCTCGCCCGCCGGGACGACCAGCGGGCCGGAGATCCGCAGCCGGTAGGTCCCGGCCACGGCCTCCTGGGGGCGGACCACGAGCTGCCGTCGTCCTTTGCCGGGGAGGTCGACGACCTTGACCGCGGAGGGGGGAAGCACTTTGTAGGGACCGTTCCATCTCGGTGGGGCCTCGAGGCGGAATTCGTCGACCACCCCGCCGCGGACGTCGATCCGCGCGTCCAGCTCCGCCTCCCATCCTTCCTCCCCGCAGCGCAGCAGCGTGACTTGTTCGGCGCGGACTTGGGGGCGATTGCGCGAGACCGACAGGGTCGCCTCGACCCGCTCCGGGCCGCTGGCCTTGAAAGCCTTCACCAACCGGCCCAGCGACGCCTTGGTCTCTTCGACCGCGGGACTGATCTGTTCGACTAATCCCGTCGTCTTCTCCACGCGGACCTGCACTTCGGGTTGGCGGAATACCTGGATCTCCAGCGACTTCTGCTCGGCGCCTTCGAGGCGTGCGACGGGCAAGGGGAAGGCTCCCTGCTCAGGGACGGGCATGCGCCCCCGCAGCACCAACTCCTGCTTCCCGGCGGCCGGTCCGTCCGGGAAGGCGAAGACCGATCCGCACGGCCCCCGGCTCCACCGCACCGCCCGTTGGACTCCTTCGGTGACCAGCGAGATCCGCTCCACCTCCATTGCCGCCGGCGCGGAGAGCTTGTACTGGAAGGCTGCGCCGGACCGGGTCAGCAGCAGGGCATCGAGGATCACCTGCGCGCTTTGGGGGCCCAGCGAGACGGCCAGGGATTGTTCGGCGGTGGTATGGGGCGGCACGGGCCGGGTGGCGAGGCTCCAATCCGGCCGGGGCGAGCCCACCGCGCGGGCAAATGCCGGCTGCGCTTTCGACTCGCCCCAGGCCGCCAGGAACGCCGGCACGGCCACCGCCTGGAGCCGCTCGCCGCCCTGCTGCTCATAGCGGAGTTCCGGGTCCACGGAGACGGCCATCCACCGTTTCGTGGTCCGGGCGTTGACGACGGCCAGGTACGGCAGCCGCAGGCTCCCCACGCCCGAGCTCTTCGTCAAGAGAAACGACAGCGGCACGGCAAACGGCTCGGCCACGGGGCGCGAGAGCTCGAAGCGAAGGGTCTGCGGCTGGCCGGGGAGTTCCTTGACCTGGGCGATGGGCGAATGCTCCCGCTCCAGGGGAAATCGCTGGAGCCGCGGATCGGTCGCCAACTCGAACTGGCGGGCGTGACCCTCGACCACCGTGAATTTCAGCAGGGCGTCGAGAACCACCGCGCCGGGATTGACCTTGAGCCAGAGCAGCTCTTCCACGTCGAGCGTGGGGCCCGGCCCCGGAGCGGTTCCTTGCAGCCAGCGGATCCGCAGCCGGTCCGTCGGCCCAAGCTCCGCGGCGATCCGAGGGGGCTGGCCCTCCCGCACTACCGGACCCAGCGCCGACGGGACCTCTAGCCCGGGAGCATCCTGGGGAATCGTCGCCTCCAGGCGCGACACGGCCACCCGAGGTATCTTCATCTCGAACGTCGCCCACCCGCCGGCGGCCTGGACGACCGGCCGCAGCGACAGCTCGACCCGACAGGGGCCGGGCTCAGCCACGGGGAAGACCAGGCGATCGCTTCCCTCGGGCCAGTCGGGCTGGATCGGCCGCCCATCCAGCAGTGCCCCGCCAGGGACCAGGCGGACCCCTTCGTGCGCCAGCGGGATCCGCACGTCCACGTTGCGGCCGAGCACCTGAAGGTCGAAAGTGACCTTGAGTTCTCCCATGGCCAGCTCTTCGGGGACTGCCTGCCAGGCCAGGGAGGTGCGGTACGTTGCCTTGGTGAGCTGCCACCCCTGCAGCTCCTTCGCCCGGGCAGCCGCCAGCCGCTGGAGGATGCCGTAGAGGCCTTCCGCCACATAGACTTTGTCGCCAGCGGGCTGCTGCTTGTCGTCGATTGGGAGGAAGACGCTGTGGATGGTGCCCGGCGGGGCTGCCGGTTTGTCCGCGACCTCGCCTCCCCACGCCGCGCCGACGCATCCCAGCAGCAGCATCGCGGCCGGCACGGCGGCGCTCGTCCGCCCGGATCCGGCCGACGAGCCGGGAGGCGGTGCGGCGGGGCTCGATTCGGCGTCCCCGGACTCGGCTCCCTTCCCGCCCGACGCTGCCCGCACAACAAGCCCGGCCAGCGCCGCCAGGAAAACGCCGGAGCCGATCGGGACGTAGCTCTCAGGCACGATCAGGGCCACCACGGCCGTCGCGCCGGCCAGCACCACGAGCCAACCCAGCCGCCGGCCGCCGATCCAAACGATGGCGGCAAACAGGGCGAGGAATGCCGCCCAGCCGAGGGCCTCGATCGTTGCCCGGTGGAAGATGGGGAGCTCGGTCGCTTCGCCGCCGTCGATTTCCAGGCGATAGACCGCCCAACCGAGGGCATCGCTGGGACCGTAGCCGGCCACATCCACCCCGGTCCACGGGGGGCGGGATTCCGCCGGCAATTGTCTCCAGACGTCGATCGGCAGAAACCAGGGATCGTCCCTGGCGGCACTGGCCTGGAGCATGTGCTCCGCCAAGGGACCGGGGAGGACATGCCACGCGACCTCCGGTTTGACGGGAACCAGGCAGGCGTGCTCCAGCGCGGCGTCGACAGCGCCGGTCAACAGGGCAGCGTCGCCGTGGAGGAGAAGGACCAGACTGGCCTGCCGCAGCGCGGCAAGACCCTGATTGCCGGGATCGCCGTCCCGACTGCCCGCGCCCGCGCCGATTGGGGTGCGCGGGCTCACGCCCGCCCGACTCAGGGCTGGGCGATCCACGAGCAGCGTGAGTCCCAGGTCGGTGGCCGCCTTGGCGAGCCGGTCTGCCCAGGCCGGCGGCGCGGTTTTCTGTCGCTCGGTGCTCTCGGGGCCCGCCTCTTCGGCGCCCACGGCCGACACCTCACCACCGCCGAGCCGTTCCAGGAGCAGATCGGCATTGCGGGAGTCCCGGAACGCATCGGAAGACCACTGCGCTAGTCTCAGCCAGGGCTCAACCGCAAGGGGATCGCACGGAGGTTCCCCGGCGCGCCGCGCCAGCGGGCCGAAAAGCCGTTGGGTGAAGTCCGTCGCCGGCCCCCCCTCCCCGGGCTGAAACAGCGATCGATCACCCGAGGCGTAATACCCGGGCGGCAGCCAGACCGTCCACGTGCGGGCCGGCGTCGGCAGGTCGGTTTCGGGCATCACCGACTCCAGCCGATCGACGATCCCCAGCGGCGGCCCGGTGGTGACGAAATCGACCGAGACCACGGGGAATCTCCGCCCCTCGGGCAGCGTCACCGCCAGGCTTCGGGCCTCTTCGGAGGGGACGGGAGTCCAGGCGGCGCGGTCGCGATCGACCCAGACGCCGCGGACGTTCTGCACGGTAAGGGGCGGGGGAAGAATGATTTCCAGCCGTTCCCGGCCGCCATTCTGGAGGCGGTACGTGGCCAGATGCCTGCCCGTCCCCCCGGCCTCGAAACGCGACTCCAGCCGGGCGCTCCAAACCCAAGCCGAAAGGGACTCCTCTTGCCGGGGGCCGGGCGCGAGGACGACGGCTGGCTCGGCCGCCGCGAGCGCCGCCTCGCGGACGGGGTCGTAGCCGAACATGGCCCGGGTCGTGCCGTGCTGGTCGACGGAGGCCTGCTCGACCGGGATCGGGGACAGGCGGTTGTTCTGGATTCGCACTCCCGCCGATCCGGCCACGGCGATCGCCACCGTGCCGCGCTGGTTGGCCGCTTCCGGCAGGGAAGGGAGGCCCAAGGGGGACGGTCCGGACCAGGGCAGGCTCCGCGTGGCGTGGAGCTCGAACGAAGTGCTCCGCGGCCGGCGCAGGGCGATCTCCCAGGTCTGGCCGCCGGCTGCCGCGGCGCCGTCGGCGGCGCCGGACGGCCGCCAGGCTCGCGCGGTGATCGGCTCGTCCCCCTCGGGCCCGAATGACCATTTCCAGGGGACGCCTTGCGGCTGCGCGAGCTGCACCAGGACCCGCTCCACCCGCCCCGTCTCCGGGACGCACCGCACGCGGCACGACTCGACGAGGCTCCCCTCACCGGCGACCGCTTCGACGCGGATCGCCGCCGAGTAGCTCGGGCGTTGCCGCTCCAGCGCGACGAGGAGCGAGGCGGCCGGGCCGAGGTTCTCGAAAACGGGGCCCCGGGAAGGCTCGGCCACCAACTCCAGGTCGGCGGCGGTGAGATTCTCACGATCGACGCGGGTCAGCCGCCCGGCCTCGGTCAGCTTCAACTGATACGATTCGCCCGCGCGGAGCGCAGTCAGCCTGCGGCCGACGGACGCGGTGCGGAAGCGTACGGGCGTCAAGTCGTCGGCCGAAAGGGTCCGTCCCAAGGGGGCGTGGAGATAGCGGCCGGCGACGATCAGCCGGAGCGGCCGCGACGGCAGCACGCCCCGGGCCAGGCGGACCGCGAGTTTTCCGCGGGTCCCGCGTCCGTCCTGGAAGGTCCAGTCGTCCAGGGCATTGGCCGGGGTCGTCTCGACGGAGTGGATGGTCCAGAATCGGCCCACGTCGGCGTCGACCTGAAAGCACTCCCCGCCGGCCGTGCGGACGGCAGCTACGACCCGGCCCGTCATTTCCACGCCGCTCAGATCGAGCGTCGTGCCGCAATCGACCTGGAGCGACGGGCGGGGCTGGGCAAGCAGGACGGTCAGGCCGGCCTTTGGGGAAAAGTATTGGACTTCCAGCGACTCGCCGGCCTGGGGGGCGGGCAAGGGCGCGATGCCCACCTGGCGAGCATCCACGGTCTGGAGCCGCTGGATCGCCAGCGGAGCCGAGACCCGCAGGGTCGCCCCCCCTTCCTGCC
>Ga0315280_10007555_pt1 | contig 14536 bp, 10 predicted proteins | sample YL17G06_40_MG_FD_203697 | JGI IMG/M metagenome (GOLD analysis project Ga0315280, IMG submission 203697) | Sediment microbial communities from Yellowstone Lake, YNP, Wyoming, USA - YL17G06_40 | ecosystem: Environmental > Aquatic > Freshwater > Lake > Sediment | place: USA: Wyoming | collected...
CATTGAGACTGGCTGCCTGACCAACCTTTCCGGCCGCGTATGTTATTACACCACATGGGTCACTACCGTTACGGCCATTGCCGGAGACGTCCTGCAGATTGCCATTAAACGGCCAGTAACCCTTCAGGCCGGAGCTGACACCGGACGGCGGCTTAACCAGCCAGTTGTTCGTCAGTATGTCAAGGTCATAATAGTCAACCAGACAGTCGTCGGTGAAATCGGCTACTGGTTTTATAAGGTTCGGGAAACATCTGGGTGGGTACAGCCGAATGTCGTCAAAGTACAGCGTTCCTGTACCAAAGTTGCCGATACCTATAGTTATCTTCTGTATCTTTGTCAGGTCCACGCCAGCAAAATCGCGCAGGGCAATATCCCACGGTTGCCAGACGCTATTGAGGACTATATTGGGGTCATCGTGGGTGATTGTTGCGGTCCTTGCGCCTGAATCCTCCAAAGTCACATACAGCGGCGCAGCAACGTTGCTCTTTATACCGATGTCTTGAGACGTCCACGTTGACGGCAACGTTCCAACACTTGAGTCGACATTGCTGAATACAGCAGTGCAGACTCTTGCGGCGTTGTGGGAAGTCAATGCTAAACCTATACAGACCGGGTTAGGCATTGGGATAGTCACAGTGCCATTGACCCAACTACCACTGGTGCCGTCAGGCGAATAACCAACGGTGAATGTATCGCCGACACGCTCAATCCCTACCCAGTACGGAGCGGTAATGCTGGGGTCGTTGCCATCGTTAGCGCTCGGTCCGGCAGCGATGGTACGATACTGGCACCAAGCACCGTTGCCGGGCGTGATACACGCCATCACGTGCGCAGAGCTTTCGTCTGCCGCATCGCGAATCATTACGCCGGCCTTTGCCCACGGGTCGGTGTTACTGACGCTATCGACCCTCGCTATAATCCAGCAGTCGCCGTTTGCCTGCGTATAGGTGTAGTGGAACTCATCGTGGTAAGATAATGGTTTCCTCAAGTCCGGCACATCCCCGATGTCCGTCCCGGAAGCGGTCATTGTGTAAGTGCCCGGAGAAGACTCTACAAAGGTGCCGGCAGGTGGTGAGGGATATCCTTTAAGCCACAATGTCAGCGCCTTAACGCCGTATGCAGCCCAATCCTGCGGGGTATCAAACGTGCGGTCAACTTCTGAGTAGTAGGGCGGCTTAAGGTTGTTGTAGTCAAACGGCATCGACTGCCCGCCTCCGTGAATCATCGTTAGCTCAACATAATTGGGGTCACTATAACCTGCCTTCCCGCCGCCGCCTGCTATCCAGGTCTGCCAGATTATATCGGGCGAGGTGTTGGTATATGGCTCAAAATCCTCAACGACAAGGTAGTTAATTGTTGTGAAGCGCCAGACATGGCCTCGCCAGATGTTCGGCAGGTTAACCTCATCGACACGCCAGTAATAAGTCTGGTTCAACTCGAGCTGCTCAGGCGGGTCATAGCTGTTGGAGTCACGCCTGCCTCTATAGTATATGCTTGGCGGTGATGTATTGGCATCATTCACATCGTCAAAGTCGGTGCCAAAGTAAACATCATGACCGGCAAGTTTAGCTGCCTTATCCCCGGCGGACCAGCTAAGAGGCGTAACGTGTTCTACATCCTGTGTCGAACCGCTTGCTGGGCTTGGATCCCAGGCGAGCAGTAGATCGCCTCTCATAGTCTGCTTAACCTCCTGCTGTGTGAGCGCCCGGTTGTAGATGCGGACATTACTAAGCCAGCCGCGCCATCGGTCACCAGCGGCATCGCCACCCATGAAAAACGGATTCTGGTCCATGGTCTTGGTGATAGTGGCGGTTCCCCACTTGACACCATTGCGGTAATAGGTCAGAGTTGTTCCATCCTTGACAGCCGCATGGTGGAGCCATGTGCCGCCTGGGATGTTATCGTAATCGATAGTCATGGCGTACGTAGGGTCATCGTTATAGTACTCAAACCTGTCCGGTGTGAACTTTATGAACTGAAGCGGGGATGTGGTGCCGCCGTAGCGATTGCCCACGATCACATCAAGCGCACCGGTCCCATCGCCGTCCTGCTTGGCCCAAAATGTCCATGTGAAACCGTTAGTCAGGGTCATGGCCGGAATCCGACCGGCACTGATGTATGCCCCGGCGCCGTTATCTCCGTTAAAACTGGCGACCACCGTACCCTGCTCTGCATCGGTGTCCCAGACCGAACCGTCTGGGCCAAGACCGGCACCAGGGTTATTGATCGTGCCATGATTATCATGGCCGGACCAATCAAGGGCAGTCGTCCAGGCACCTTCATCAAGCTTCCACCAGCCCATCAGATTAGGATCTGTGATGGGTATAGAGGGAATTGTTGTAAATCTCCAGACATCGCCTTTATAGGCCACCAGCGGAAGAGGCTTCATCTTAACCCCATCAACCCGCCAGTAATAGGTCTTATTGGGCAGTAAAGGTTTAAATGGATTACCGCTATCTGCGTTGGGTGTATAGCTGGTCACAGTGAGACCCAGGGATTTGCGGTAGACACCCGGGACGGCAGAGCCGCCAGCAGCGATACCATCTATAAGACCGGAGGTGCCACTAAAGTATACATAGTGTCCTCCGGACGTCGCTTCAAGAAGACCAAGACCATCAGTCCAGCTAAGGACCACATTCGGGTTCACATATTTGGCAGTATCAGGCGGAGTGGGATTATAGGCAATTAGCGGCGGAACCGTGAAGCTCCAGATATTACCTCGCCAGAGCTTATCCAGGTGTAAATCATTGACCTCATCAATCCGCCAATAGTAAGTCTTGCCTGGAGTAACAGATATTGTATATAACGGGTCTTGAGGATACGTCGTTTCGCTCTGTCGGCCTTTATAGACCTTATCAGGCCCACTCGGGTCGGTGTTTTTGGCATTACTCACTTCGGCAAGATTATCAGCGAAATAAACATCGTGCAAAGCCGCATAAAGCCCCGGAGTCCATTCAAGCAACACTTCCGTCGTGGCAATAGTGCTGTTATTTGCTGGTTGGGGGCTAGTTGCAAATGTAAAGGAAGCAAGAGTCTTTATCTCGGATGGTGACAAAGCGTGGTTATAGATGCGGACATCGCTGAGCCGGCCTGACCATCGTTCTGTTCCACTGCCTGCATCTGTGCCACCCATGTAGAAAGGCTGGGCAACAAGTGGGAGAGTGATAGTGCTGCTCCCGGAGACAACACCATTGCGATAATAGGTCAAAGTTGCTCCGTCCTTGACGACCGCATGGTGAAGCCACACACCGTCAGGGAGGACCGAATCGATAAACCCGCTGGTGTTCGTATTATTGTAGTACTCAAAATGCGTGGAGGTGAACTTGATAAACTGTGACGGGTCTGAAGCACCGTAGCGATTGCCCAATATCAACTCGTTTACGCCAGTTCCATCACCCGCCTGCTTGGCCCGGAATGCCCAGGTAAAGTCGTTATCCAGGGTCATTGCTGGAATAATCATACCCGCATCGACGTATGCCCCGGTGGTGTCGTTTCCGTTAAAGCTCAGGACCACGCCAAGCTCAGCGTCGGTGTCCCAGGCAGAACCACCAGGGCCAAGTCCACCGGCGGGGTTGTAGATAGTGCCATGATTGCTCTTGCCGCTTGAATCATTGGCAACATTGCCGGAGCCTTCGTCGAGCTTCCACCGTCCAAGAAGCTCTGCGTTAGCCACGGTCGGAAGAACCAGCCCCAGCACCAAAACAAAAGAAACTAAAAAAGTCGATTTTCTACACATGATAAACCTCCTTCAAAGAGAATTTAATAATACCTTAATGTTTTGGCCACACACCAAAACACTCCTTGCCCGCCACAGACATCAATAGCATTTAGTTTTGAGTTTTTCTTATGTCTGTTTCAGACAATCTCCAAATAAATAATCAAAAAAACTCAAAAGATATACACCCTCGCTTCATCGTCTGTTTGTTTAGCACGACTTTTATAAGATTTGGTTACACTCCTTCCTTCAAAATTCCAATACGAATCGCTCACCGAAACGTAATAGAATCGTTTTCAAGGCATAAGCCTTCCCTGGCCTTTCCTGCCTCACATAGCAATATTCGCTTCTTTTTTAGGACTATAACCTCTAAATTTTACGATCTTATTTATACCAAACTCGCCGGCCCGTTTCAAGTAAATTTTGCTAAAATTCCGGTTTTTATCGTAACTTCCCTGTAACAAGCCCATCCGAAGCCCCAAAACGGCATTTATCCGCCAGTCGTGTGGCGGATTTATCCGCCAGATGTGTGGCGGATTTAGCTGCTTTTCTGCGGGATACAGCTTATACCAAATGTGATTATAAAATGCGCCCTCCGTAGCCGCGAAGGACGATGGACGATAGACGAGGGACGCAGCTTTATGTGGTTTTTGTCATTTGATTTTTGGTCATTTGTGCTTGTTTCGGATTTAGATATTCGGATTTCGGATTTTATTAAATAAGCGCAAATATTTATCGCAATCGGTATTACCTCGAGCATCAAGACCAACCCGGGCTGCCCATAAAAACAACCGGGGCCTATACCGAACTGGTCGGTATAGGCCCCGAACTGATGCAAACTCATTTGCTAACAGACACTTTTGACAGGTATCAGCGTTTTCTGCGAATACGCAGCAGACTAAGTCCACCCAAGCCCAGCAGAGCAATTGTTGCTGGCTCGGGAACTATTGCCCTAACTTCACGTAACGTTAGTGCCTGGTCATAGATGCGCACGTCGCTGAGGGCGCCTGACCATCGTTCGCCCCCTGCATCGCCGCCCATATATAAAGGCAGGACAACAAGTTCGGTATCGGTAATGCTACCTTCAGTCTCAATAAGCTCACCATTGAGATTGAAACGATAATAGGTCAAACTTGAGTCAAACTCTCCTCCCTCCTTGACGACCACATGGAAAAGCCATTCACACGCAGGGATGTCCGTGTAATCGATTTTCCCGGTGATGTTCCCCTGATTGTAGAACTCAAAGTTCGTGGGCGTGAACTTGGCAAAATTTAGATCGATTGAAGCACCGTGGCGATTGCCTAACATCGTCTCGTTTATGCCACCTCCATCCTCGAACTGCAGGGCCCAGAATGCCCAGGTAAAGTCCTGGTCCAGCGTCAATGGTCCAATAATCATACCGGCATCGACGTATGCTCCCATAGAGTCGTTTCCACTAAACCTCAGGACCATACCGCGTTCAGCAGGGTCATTAACCCAGGTGGAACAAAGGTAACAACTTTGGAGGTTATAGATAGTGCCGTCATGATTGTTGCCGCTTATATCATGGGCAACGTTGCCGGTACCTTCGTTAAGCGGCCACCAGCCCAGAGGCTCAACTGTAGCGACAGCCCTGCCGGTGGTAAACAGGCCCAGCAATAAAACAACAAAACTAACTAACAATCTCTTACACATAATAATACTCCTCCTCACTTATACGTCAAAACAAAGCTTCGCTTTGGCCTTAAGCCAAAGACCTACGTTGTTTTCGACAAACACCCACAACCTCAACAATCGTTGGTTTGTGTTCGTCTCAAACAATACAACAAAACAAGCAACAAGAATCTTCACCAAACCTACGCTTGCTAAATAACTTTTTTATGGGGTTTGCCCTCTCCTCCTGTGAGAAAAGCTGCTGAGAGCTTTCAATCAAACTGCTAACCTATAAACCCGGCTCTCAACGCAAAGCACCCTCTATTCACTTTCTTTACCACATCCAGTTTGCCTATTGATACCAGATTAGCTATACTCTTGTCAAGTAAATTTTTACAAAATGTCAGTAAATTTTTGATTAAAATTTTTTAAGGCACATAACCTACGTATTTACAAGACCTTACGGCGTTCCCGCCAAGAAAACCCCGGTCAAAAAAATTTGCCGCGTCTATTATTTTTCCCCTCTTCTCGGGGAAGGCCATTTGCAGCGTAAAAACCGTCCCACCTGGGGGACCGCAAGTAATCTTTCAGGGAGCCGAGGTGTGCTGTAACTCCGGAGGGACAGTTCATCACGGGTATGTGATTTTGCTTTCCTATTTCAATCTTGCCCTTAATTTTCTTGCAGTGCTGGCCTGCTGGGTGTAAAGTAAGTGGAAATCTGCCAGAACGCGGCTTTCTCTTATGAGTGGATTTTGCCATAACTGATGTGCCTGACTACAAATCCAAAATCAGGCAACATAGCGGTTGTAAGCTGCAATTTGTTCATAATCAAGGTTGTAGCAAAAAATAGGTGGCTGGTACGTCTGCCAAAGATTTGTAAAGTAAGGCACTTAGGGCCCGTAGCTCAGCGGTAGAGCAGTGGACTCATAATCCATTGGCCGTAGGTTCGAATCCTACCGGGCCCACTCCTAAATTCTTGGTTATCAACCGGTTACGGTAGGTAGCCTTTTTTGTTTTGGCTTCAGAAAGCTCTTGCAACAAATTTGCAACAGAAATGGCCTGTATGACTTTTGAACTTGCGCTCCGCGTCCGCTCGAGCAAATCATCTCGGATCGCCGGTTTCCTACAGGGGTAATAGAGGAACATGCCACGAACGTAATGTGTCATGACCGCGGCAGCATGTTCCATGCCCGCCAAAATGTGTTCTGAGTGCCTTCACCCCGATAGAAGGCATCGGGGAAGGCCTGTCCTTGGCTCATCGCTGGCCGAGTGCCTTGCCGACAGCGGCTAACTGATCCATAAATGGCTTGGAAATCAAACCACTTTTCTGGATCGGCACATCCCACGTGATCACGCCACCGGAGTCCGCGATTCTGCGGCTAAACTTAACCGCCTGCTCTTTGGAAAATCGTGGCGAGCCCATACTCCAGTTCTGGCCAAGGAAGCTCAATATATGAACCTGAACCCCATCGATTTTCCCATCCACTGCCCGCCGGATTTCCACGCTGTTCGGGTCGTTTATCTCACCGGCAGTATAGTCCTCGTAAGGAGTGACAGAAATAATCCGCGGCACCACACCCGGATTGAAGGCGATGATACTGTCCGGATTGCCTCCCCTCGCGGCAGCGGCGAAACTGGCAAAGTTTGGAGGCTCATCAAAGCGGTACATCGCGTTTGGCCAGTAACAGCCGTCGAACCACCAGCCGTCCACCTTTTTGCCCCAGCGAGTGGACCACTCACGGATGACCTGCTCCCACTTGAACTGGAATTCCTTGTTGGGGTATGGTCCGTTCTGCCATTGCAGCGCTTCTCTGGCAATGCGGTCACCATTAGGAGCTCCCGACGGCAGATAGACCATCAGCCTGATACCTCGCTTGTGCAGCGCTTCGGACAAATCCGACACCAAATCCCGTTTAGAACACTTGCCCTTCTCAACGGCAGTGACGAAGGGCTTGCTCGGCTGGATTCCGGTAAATTTATCGTATGTTGCATTGGGGGCAAGATAGTAACCGGAGTTTTGACCGATGGTAATGAGGTAGTAACCCGCTCCGACCGACTTTATCTGCTCTGCCAATCCTTCCACGTCGAAATGGTCGATCATCTCGTTCCAATTCTCGACGCTCCTTTTCTCATTGTCAACTTTAGCCCTCCAGTCGGCCAGGTAGTGGGTCATCACGCCCCATCGGGCTTCCTTCATCCAGGCAGCCCTGTGCTTTGCATTTCCAGCAGGGCCTGAATTGGTCTTCGAGAAGCGGGCGATGAAACCGCCGCCCTCACGCAACTCGATCGCCAGCAAATCGCTGCACTTCAGGGTCGTGTTCTCAATTTTTACCGCGGTAGCATCATCGTTACTGTCACGAATAAGCATTACGCGGTACTCGCCCTCACCCAAGAACGAGAGCAATATCTTTACGGCCCTTGCCGTGGGGCCGTTCACGATGGCCAGAAACCACGTGTCGCCATTGCGCCGTGCAAACGCAGCGATTTCACCAATCTCGGAGACCGGCAGAACGATAGTTTCATCCCAGATGGCCGGGATGCTTTTCATCATCTCGACGCCCGGGTTCTTCAGAATGTTCGCGGGCTGTGCACTGTAAGTGAGCAGAGGCGCGGTGAAAACCGCGGCAGTGGCAATCTGGTGCGCCCAGGTTGTGTCGCCGCGCCGCGCGCCGAAGTGCACAGGTGTGTAATCGGCGTGACCGGCCAGAAATCGCGTGAAAGGTAGAGTCACGTCGTGCTGGGCCCGAGCCTGAAGCTTGCTCGCCTCCATGCCTCTGACAGCCTCGCGGACCAGCTCGTTCGGCCAGGTCCGGGACTCGCCGGTTGGCTTGTTTGCACCGTGAAAGTTGACCAGCACATGGTATTTCGCGGCTTCCTTGAGCAACGCTGTGTAGAGATCGACGACCTCTTTATGCTCGTGGTCGAAGAAGTCGATCTTGGCCCCGACTATGCCGAGGTCGTGCAATCTCTTAAAGAATGCCTCGCGTGCTTCGGGCGTGCGAAGCTCTCTGGAGTGCCTCCAGAACCATAGGCCGACTCCCTGCTGCCGTGAATAATCCACCAGCTCCTTGATCTGCTCGTCGCTCCACCTGGACCAGAAACCTTCAATGACGTGATATTCGAAACCTAACTGGCCGGCCAGCCGGGAGAATTCCTTCATATCTTCTAACGAGCTTCCTCCGCCGTCGAGGTAACGCCACACCGCTCGGCCGGGCTTGACCCATTCGGTGTTGATACCCTTGGGGAAGAGCTTCGTATCCGGAGGCGGACAAAGATTGTGGACTATATCGCAATTGACAAGCGCGTTCAGATCGGCACCAACCATCACTACTCTCCAGGGCGATGTGATCGTTCCGGAGATGGCGGCTGGCTTGGACACTCGCTCGATGTCCTCTTTGTACCGCAACCTGTATGGGTAGGAAACGTGATGCTTATGACCAAGAACCAAGTTGAAGCCACGGCGACCGTCGGCTTGCAGTGCCATGCCGCTGTAATTTATCAGTGCCGCCTCGGTAATCGAGGCGTACCCTTCGCCGGCCGGCAATTTGAACGTCAGGGGCGGCGCGACCCACTCACCCGCTTGCACATCGGCGATGTTCTTGCGGCTGTGAACCCCTTCGTAGTGTCCTTCAAGGTCGTGATACCAAACAGTGCTGCCGACCGGAATGACGAACTTGGTAGCCTCGTCCGGTACCCTTGAGCTTTCATCCCCAGGAATAATGTAGCGGAAGGTAACACCATTATTGAATGCCCTAACCTCCAGGGTGTAACTAATGTTGCTTTTCGTGTGCTTGAGGGAAATCTTTGCTCCTTCACAGTGATTAACGGCTTGGGAGTGGACACCTCGCCAGGGGTAGGTCTCTTTCACCTGGTACGTATCCATCCTGCCAACCTCTACCCCCTCGGCGAGGTCAACCCCGTCCACAACCATTCCCATCGGGGATGTCTCGATTACCGGCTTATTTCTGAACATCACCACAAATTTCAGCCGCGCCTCTTGTAAGAGGACCTTGAACTGCACCTTACCATCCGGGCTGAGGATTTTGATTTCGTCTGACGCGAGCCCCTTGTTATACATACACAATGCCAGGGCGAGGCCGACAACCATGATAATGATGCCGTTTGTTTTTTGCATGATTTTGTCTCCTGTAATGTTAAGAAAGATTCATTCTTGGCATATCCGAGATATAGCTCCCGTCACTTGCAGGCAGGACGACCGGCTGAAAGCCGGTTTGATCCGGGCGATTCTGAGTCGGGTTAAACTGTTAAACACACGCCCGCCGAAGGCGGGTTTGTTCCCCCTTCTGTCTTTTCAGCTATTTCTCCTACTATTTTTGCTGAAGGAAAACAGCATCTCTGGTCTCAAACAACGTTCGGTCACTTAATCAATCCTCCATACAGAGCAGCGGCGATGATGATAAGAGCAGGATGCACTTTTGTTAGAGTAAACAACACAAACGAAACAGCAATAACAGACAGGTATTTGAGTTGGAGAAAGTGGCTTGTATCTACTAACCTGATCGCAGCGGCTAGTATCATCGCAAAAACAGCGTATTGAACCATCTCAAAGGCAGCTCTTATCGACGGGACGCCCTTGTATCTTGAATAAGCAAGCGAAGCAACCATCATAAAAAACACCGGTGGCAGCAAATTGGCAATGTTGGCTACTATTGCGCCGCTAACACCGGCAACCTTGTAACCGGTGTAAGTTGCGAATTTAACCGATATGGCGCCGGGGAAAACCTCCACCATTCCTGTAACCTCTAAGAACTCCGATTTGCTAATCCACTGGCGATTCTGCACGACTTCTTTCTCCAGCAGAGGCAGGAAAGAATATGCTCCCCCGATTGCAAAAAGTCCGACTCTCAGAAACACAAGAAAAACCTTTAGTAAAATCATTTTACGCTCCCTTAATTAGAATTGACGATTGCCAATTGACGATTGACAATTTTCAATTGACAATCGAAAATCAGAAATCCCAGATCCGAAATCCGAAATCCGAAATCCGGACTCCCTTTTATATTGCAGATTGTAGATTTCAGATTTCTGATTTTCGTCCTTCGTACTTCGCTCTTTGTCTAGTGCCCTCCGCCAAGCATCATCTCTACAGCGTGTGGTAAGACATCCACAATTAGCTCCAAACACTCACGAACAGCCTTAGGACTGCCTGGAAGATTGATTACGAGCGTATTTTTCCGGATGCCCGCCATACCTCGAGAGAGTATGGATTTCGGATTTCGGATTTCGGATTTAGGATTTAGGAAACCTTGCGCCCTCATCACTTCGCCTAAACCAGGAACTATTCTCTCACACACCGAAATGGTCGCCTCTGGCGTAACATCACGGGGGCCCAGTCCCGTTCCACCGGCGGTAAATACCAGGTCAAAACCTGCGCCATCACAGAAATATACCAGTTCGTTGGCAATAGCATCCCGGTCGTCAGGCACAATCCTTTTTTCACATATCTGGAATTTGTCCCTGGGGAGCATGTCTTCAATGGCCTGTCCACTTATATCCTCTCGTTTGCCCAGAGCGCAACTGTCACTGACCGTCAGTATGGCGGCTCTAATCATAAAAAACCTCTATAGCATCACCAACTCTTATTCGACCAGGCCTGGTCACTTTTGCGAAAACACCTTCCCGCGGCATGATACAATCACCTATCTTTTCAAAGACTCTGCATCGTCCCTGACACTGTTTCCCCAACTGTGCAACTTCAAGCTCAACGCTGCTGCCAATCTTCAGTTTACTGCCGACTTTCAGAGCCGGCAGGTCAATACCTTCCGTCGTGATGTTCTCGGCAAAGTCACCCGGCGAGACCTTCATGCCTTCTGCAACCATCTTTTCTATGGATTCAACAGTGAGCAGACTCACCTGTCTGAGCCAATTACCCGCGTGAGCATCTCCGACGATGCCAAAGTCGGCTTTCAGCTCCGCCTCATGCACATTGACCTTTGGCGTACCTCTTTCTTTTGAAATGGATATTGCTCTAATCCGGCCTTTTGTAGTCCCCGCTTTTTCCACCTGTTTTTTCCATTAGTTTTATCTGGGTTATAATTATTTCCTTGCCCGTGTATTTGAGCATATCATAAACCGTAAGGCATGCGGCAGTCACTCCGCAAAGGGCCTCCATCTCGACGCCGGTCTTGCCCGATGACCTGACGGCAACAGCCACAGAAACAGAGTTCCGAGCCTCGTTCAGTTCAAATTCTACCTCGATACCTTCGATGAGCACCGGATGACACATAGGAATTATTGTCGGTGTTGCTTTAACGGCCTGTATAGCCGCGATCTTCGCTGTCGCCAACACATCGCCCTTGGCACAAGCGCCTTGTTTGAGAACTTGGAAAGCTTCGGCACCAAGAAGAATAGAACCACTTGCTCTGGCAGTCCTTACCGTAATATCCTTGGCACTTACATCAACCATACCCTTTGACCTTCCCATTTGATTTCAGCCTCCAATGTTTTGCATGGAGAAATCCCGAACAGACGAGTTCAACCTTGTATAGTTGTTTTTTTCCCGCAGTATCCTCCTCATTATATCTAATACTGCTTCATCATTGGCGCCGCTTCTAATAAGTTTCTTCAGGTCGTAGCAATGAGATGAATATAGGCAGGGCTTGACTTTCCCGTCGCTGGTCAGCCGCAATCGGTTGCACTGCTGGCAGAATATTGAAGACCTGCCGCTTATGAAACCGATAGCTCCAGCCGAGCCTTCGACCTTGAAGTACAGAGCAGGCCCACTGGCGTTTCCAACCACAACACTTGAAAGTGGTCCAAATTTGCGTTCGATTATCTTCCGGACCTTACCGTTAGGTACATAGTAATTCGCCGGACTTGTGTATCTGCTGGTCGGGCAATATTCGATGAATCTGACTAACACCGGCAGACGGACGCTCATCTCTACAAGCGCTGGAATTTGGGAGATGTTGATGCCTTTTATTACAACGCTATTGATTTTAACGGGGGTCAGGCCGACTTCTATAGCTTTGTAGATGCCGTCGGTCACTTTTGACAGCAGGTCAAAACCGGTAATCTGTCTGTAGCATTCTCGTTCCGCCGAACCTAAGCTTATGTTGACCCGTTTCAATCCTGTGTCCTTAAGCTCTGCAGCTATCGGTTCAAGAAGAACCCCGTTGGTTGTCAGCGACAGCTCTTCGATACCGGAAATACCAGCCAGTTCTCGTACAAGGCGGATAATGTTCTTTCGCACCAGAGGCTCGCCCCCTGTAAGCCGAACTTTTCTGATACCACATTCGGCAAAAAGTCTGACCAAACGGTGTATTTCCTCAAACCTCAGAATTTCTTTGCGGTCTATGAAATCGCAGCCGCCGAGAGGATTGCAGTAGATGCATCGCAGATTGCATCGGTCGGTAACAGAAACTCGCAGGTAATCCACACGCATCGGTTACAAGACTCCAAAACCGGCCGAAGGCCGGTTTGATCAGACCCGCCTACGGCGGGCTTCATTCAAATCGGCCTGACGCGAACCATCGTACCCTCTTTGATGTTCGCCACACCGACACCAATACTGATTAATCCGTCGGCATTGCACAGCGCAATGAGATGGGCCGAGCCGTGATACTCAACAGGTTTCAACGTACCCCTATCCGTTATTGTGACCGGAATCCAGCTCTGCCTGTCTGCGTTCTCCCTCGTGATAGATTCGCCCAGGGGCATCTGAATACCGACAGGCGAATAGTCATGGCCCATCAGCTTATAAAGAAAAGGCTTAACCAGAAGCTCAAATACCACAAATGTCGATACCGGATTGCCGGGCAGCCCAAAACAATAAGCCTTTTCTGATAGGCCAAAAACTGTAGGTTTTCCAGGCTTCACGGCGATCTTCTCGAACAGTAATTTGACGTTGTTTTGCTTGAGCACCTCCCGCACAAGATCGAAATCACCAACCGAAACGCCTCCGGAGATGATAACGACATCATTCTCCTCGGCAGCGGTTCTGAAGACGCTGTCAATGCATGCGGGTATATCCTGGACCAGGCCATAATCCTGGACAACTCCACCCACGTCCTCAATCTGTGCAGCAAGCTGAATACTATTGCTATTTCTTATCTGAGATGGACCCGGCTTAAGTGCAGGCTCGACCAGCTCATCTCCCGTTGCAATAACTGCTACCCTTGGTCTTCTTGCAACAAGTGGCTGCACGTTGCCGACCGAAGCGAGAGCCGCAATATGTTGCGGCCTGATACGGCTGCCTTTGTATAAGGTCACCTCACCGGCTTTGAGGTCTTCGCCTTTGTGGCAAATGTTGTTGGCCGTCTCTTCACCTGCAAACCGAATAGCATTTTCACCAACATTCAAGGTTCGCTCAACCATGATGACGCAATTGGCGCCTTGCGGAACGGCGGCACCGGTCATAATCTTAGCGCACTGGTTCGGCCCGATTGTTTTTATGGGGGGCACGCCTGCCTGAATAGTTTCGATTACCGTAAGTCGATTGGCAAGGTCTTCTCGGCGGCAGGCGTAACCATCGACAGTTGCTTTATCAAACGGCGGCATATCGGTATCCGATGTTACATCCTCAGCCAATATCCGGTTTCCTGCCAGGCCAAGTCCAACACGCTCACCGCCGAGCGGTTGAGCAGAATCCAAAACAACCTTGAGAGCTTCCTCAAACGCTAACATCGGTCTTCCTGACAATTTCTATGGACTGACACCGAAGTGAAACTTATAGTCCTCCAGTGTATCAATACCGACCAGGATTCCACTTTCCGGCATTTCAAGTTCAAGCACTTTTTCTTCGTTTGAATATAAAACGTATCTCGCACCTTCTTTTGCCGGGGCATTGCAAAGTTCTTTGAATAATGACCTTGAGAATAATGCAGGATGTCCTCTTTTCTTGTTGAAAACAGGGACCACTATTGGGCTTTTGGTTTCTTTGAATTTACTGATAATCCCATTGACAGCCGTTTTAGTAATAAAGGGGTTGTCCACCAAACAAACAAGTATCGCATCCGTCTCTGCGGGGGTATTTTTTAGCCCCGCGACCAAAGAGGATAACTGTCCCTTTCGGTAATCTTTATTTACGACAACGTCCGTCTCTGATAAATCAATTGATTTTTCTATAGTCTCCGCCCCCGCTCCAAGAACCACGGTAATCCTGTCCACGTTAGACAGTTTAAGTACCGAGATAATCTGCTCCAGAAATGTTGTGTCCCTAAAGCGCAG
>Ga0315280_10007556_pt1 | contig 14536 bp, 11 predicted proteins | sample YL17G06_40_MG_FD_203697 | JGI IMG/M metagenome (GOLD analysis project Ga0315280, IMG submission 203697) | Sediment microbial communities from Yellowstone Lake, YNP, Wyoming, USA - YL17G06_40 | ecosystem: Environmental > Aquatic > Freshwater > Lake > Sediment | place: USA: Wyoming | collected...
CCAATTCCAGCGCCTCGGCCAGCGGCGCCGGGCAGATCAGGTAGAACTGCCGGTTGCCGCTTCCTCGCTGGATCACCTGCACTCGGGAGAGATAACCCATCTGCTGACCCTCCAACGGGCAGCATTGAATCAACTAGTTATATCGCTAGTCACGCCTTTTTTTGAATTTTTCGCAGCTTCTCCGCCTTTCCAAGGGGAGCCTGAAATATGTCGAAGGCTGCGCCTTCGGCCTCCTGTCGAGGCGTAGCCTCGACAGGGGGGCGAGCGTGCGGAAAGGCAAAGCCATTCCGCACAGGTCGCCGCGGCGACCGGCGTAGCCGCAAAAGTCCGGCTCACTCATCAATAGTGCGAGTTAATGCGGGCTGGCCCGAAGGCGGGCTGGCCCGAAGGGGCCGATGCGGCGCATGCTTTGCGCTTGAATCGCAGGCCGGCTAGGAGTAACTTGTGGGTTGTCTTTCGCCCGCCGCGCCTGGGGGTGCTCAAATGAGACCGCCGCGTGCCTCCCTTTTTCAGCCTGGGACAATAAGCAAACTGGCATTGACTGCGCTCGCGCTGCTGGGTCTGGCCTCGTTGCGCTTCGGCCCGCCGCCGGCTTTCCGGCAGAGCTCGCACAAGCATCCGACCGCCAGGGTATACGGCAACGTCCCGCTCGCCTTTGAACCAAACGAGGGGCAAGCCGAGACGGGCGTGAAGTTCCTGGCGCGGGGGCCGGGCTACACTCTGTCGTTAGCCGTGGACAAAGCGGTCCTCGCCTTGCATTCCGCGTCGGGGCGGCATTTGCTCGGAGTGAAACTGGTTGGCGCAAATGCCGCGGCCAAGTTAACAGGTGAGGAGAGGCTGCCCGGCAAGAGCAACTACTTCATCGGCAACGACCCGTCGAAGTGGCGCACGAACGTTCCGAACTACGCGAAGGTCCGCTACCAGCAGGTGTATCCGGGCATCGATTTGGTTTACTACGGCAACCAGCAGCAGCTCGAATACGACTTCGTCGTGGCCCCGGGCGCCGACCCGCGCTCCATCCAGCTCGCCTTCGACGGCGCCGACAGGCTGGAAATCGACGCAGCCGGCGACCTGCTACTGCGGGCAGCCAGGGAAGAGTTGCGCTTTCGCAAGCCACGCATCTACCAGCACGCGGAACACGGGCGTCAGGAAGTGCCCGGACGGTATGTGGTCCACTGCGGCCGACAAATAAGCTTTGATGTCGGCAGCTACGACTCCTCTCAGCGCCTGGTAATTGACCCTGTCCTCGTCTATTCCATGCTCGGCGGCGGTGACTCCGCCAACGCTATCGCGGTGGACTCGTTAGGCAACGCCTATGTGACGGGATATACCAGTTTCTACGACGAGCCGTGGAACTATTTCACTGCCACGGTGACCAAGCTGAATGCCGAGGGCTCGCTCGCGATTTACACCACGAAGTTCAGCACCGGCACCTCCTACAGCGGGACAAACGCACAGGGCATTGCAGTTGATGGGGCCGGCAATGCTTACGTAACAGGAAGCACGCGGTCGTCCACGTTCCCCACCCGCAACGCGATACAGCCGAAGCTGCGCGGGGCGGAGGACGCGTTTGTGATGAAACTCGACCCTTCTGGGCTAATGGTCTATTCCACCTATATCGGCGGCAGTGGTCTTGACAGCGGCTACGGCATCGCCGTGGACTCGGCTGGCAATGCCTATGTAGCAGGATCTACCACTTCATCCGACTTCCCTACGGCGAATGCATTGGAGGCTACGCATGCCGGCAGCTACGACACGGCGTTTGTATCGAAGTTGAACCCGGCTGGCTCGGCGTTCGTTTACTCGACATACTTAGGGGCCAGTGCACAAGCCGAAGCCTATAGCATTGCGGTAGACCCAGCGGGAAACGCTTATATGGCAGGTTTGACGCGGTCCGCTAATTTCCCCACCGTGAACCCTCTGCAAGCCCGCCTGGGCGGCCCGAATTCTGTTACTGGAACGGGCGAGGATGGGTTTGTTGCCAAGCTCAACGCGGCTGGCACGGCTCTCGTCTACTCCACCTTCCTGGGTGGAAAAGCATATGACAAAGTCTCCGGTATCGCCGTAGATTCGGATGGCAACGCTTACGTGACCGGATGCACCTACTCAGACGACTTTCCGCTTGCGAATGCGCTACAGCGCGTTTTCGGGGGACCTGGCGGAAATGCAGGAGATGCTTTCGTCGCCAAGCTGAACGCAAGCGGCTCGGCACTGGTCTATTCGACCTACCTTGGGGGTAGCGGCTGGGACGGGGGAAGTGCCATCGCCGTCGATTCGGTCGGCAATGCCTACGTGACCGGTGGCACGGGTTCGGTGAATTTCCCGGCGACCAATCCAGTGCAATCCACCAATGGCGACAGCTACGACGCCTTTGTGGCGGAACTGAGTGCGGCCGGCTCCGCGCTGGTCTACTCGACATATCTAGGCGGAAGCAGATACGATTCGGGAACGGGCGTGGCCGTCGATGCCGCTGGCAACGCTTACATCGCCGGACAAACCCAGTCGAGCGAGTTCCCGCTAACGAACCCGCTTCAAAAGGGGCCGACAGCGGGCTCCCGCAGTGGCTTTGTCATGCGGATCGGCGCATTCTCCCCGCCGGACCCGGTCGTCGTTTTGTCGAAGAGCACCTTGACATTCGCCAATCAGATAGTCGGCACAACTAGCTCGGCACAAAGTGTGACTATTTGGAATAGCGGCACGGCGGCTGTGCTGAACATTTTCAGCGTGGGAATAACGGGAGAGAACGCCGCCGACTTCACCCTCAGCAACTCGTGCGGTTCAACACTGGCGGTGAACGCCAATTGCACACTCGCGGCCACATTCACGCCCTCTGCCGCTGGAACTCGGACGGCCTCCATCAACATTACGGACAACGCGAGCAACAACCCACAGACCGTCACGCTGATTGGCATTGCACCGACGGTCGTCCTGTCCGCGCCCAGTCTGGCGTTCGGCGGCCAGCTTGTTGGCACCGCCAGTCCCGCCCAAACGCTTGTCATGAAGAATTATGGCGCGGCGGCGCTCAGTATAACGAGCATTTCGGTCACGGGCACAAACAACGGGGATTTTGCAGTAGTGTTCAACAACTGCGGGACGAGCCTGGCGGCGGGGATGAGCTGCACGATCGGCATTTCCTTCACACCTACAGCGGCGGGTGCCAGAAGCGCCTTACTAACGATTGCCGATAGTGCGCCCAGCAACCCGGAGACGATGTGGCTGACCGGCACGGGCCTTGCACCGGCAGTCACGTTAATCGCAACCAGCCTATCGTTCGGGAATCAGGCTGTGGGCGCGACAAGCACGACGGCGCAACGCGCCACATTGAGCAATACCGGCACAGCCCCGCTTCTCATAACCGACCTGTCCATTTCCGGGACCAATGCCGGCGACTTTTCGCTCAACAGCGCCGGCACTACCTGCCGCTCCGCGGCTCCAGTGGCTGCGGGCGCCAGTTGCGTTATTAGCGTTCTTTTCGCGCCAACCGGTGAGGGCCCACGGTCGGCCGCGGTTGTCATAACGGACAACGCAACTGGCAGCCCACGTCGGATCACCCTGACCGGGACTGGTTTTACCGCGGCACCGGCAGTTACGCTTTCGCCTACCAGCCTGCTGTTTGCGAATCAGCTTGTCGGCACCTCCAGCACGGCGCAGACCGTCACATTGAAGAACAGCGGCACGGCCGCGCTGAGGATCGCGGGCATTGCGACAGGCGGGACCAACAGCGTCGATTTCGCTCAATCCAATGCTTGCGGCGCAACTCTGGCGGCGGGTGCGACTTGCTTGATCAGGGTCACTTTCACCCCGACGGCCGCCGGCGCGCGGGCCGCCTCAATAGTCATCACCGATGATGCGACCGGCAGCCCGCACACGGTTAATCTGACGGGCACCGGTGTCGTTCCCTTGTTGGCCAGCGGCGGCGCCGTAAACGGAGCCAGCTTTGCACCGAATCAGCCGCTCACCGCCGGCTCGATAGCTTCCCTCTTCGGCACGAACCTGGTTACCTCGACGGTGTTTGCCACTACCACACCGCTCCCAACTAAGCTCGATGGCACGAGCATCACGCTCATTAGCAGCGCGGGAAGCCTTCAGGCACCCTTGTTCTTCGTCTCGCCGTCGCAGATCAATTTTCAGCTTCCGTGGGAACTGCTCGGACAACCGCAGACCACGCTCGCTGTAACTATTGACGGAGCTACGAGTAACTCCATCACGCTGGCGTTGGCAGCCGGCAGGCCGGGGATCTTCTCGCTCAACTCACAAGGCAGCGGGCCGGGCGCGATCCTCGTTTCGGGGAGCGCGGACCTCGCGCAGCCGTCCGGAAGCGTCGCCGGCCGAAACGCACGACCGGCAAAGCGCGGCGAGTACATTTCCATTTACTGCACGGGATTGGGCGCGGTAAGCAACCAGCCGGCGAACGGCGCCGCACCGGCCAGCAGCCCGTCCTCGATCACACCCACAGCTCCCACCGTGACCATCGGCGGTATGCCGGCCCCCGTGACATTTTCCGGCCTGGCGCCCTCGTTTGTCGGGTTGTATCAGGTGAACGTGCAGGTGCCGGACAGTGCGACGCCGGGCTCGGCCGTTCCGGTGGTGCTCACCATCGGCGGCGTCACGTCGAACACAGTGACCATCGCGGTGCAGTGAGTGCTCACGCGCCGCTCCCTGCCGGCCGCGGATTGCAGAAGCCGGCGCCTTCGGCCATGCCTGCGAGCGCCTGGTTCATTTGCTCGAAGGTGCGGCGGGTGAAGGGGGCCAGCAACGGCGCCAGAAGCGGCGCGAGCAGGCCGGAGTAAGTTTCGCGCTGTATAAGAACAACGCCCTCTTGGGCCGCCGACTGAATATCGAAGCTGTGCTCGGCGGCGAATAGGAACGGCGCACCCAGGTGCGCCTTCCAGGCCAGGTGGCGGGGCGCCTCTGCCGCGACCACCAGGGCCGTCAGCTCCCACTCCAGGAAACCGAACAGGACCACCCGAAGATCAAGGCGTTCGCCGGGTCGCGCCTGGCCGCGTGCCCTCCGGATGGCGGGATTCCACGTGCAGTAAGCTGGAAACGAGGTAAGCACCTGCCAGACTTGTTCCCCACTTGCCAGTATTACCGTTTCGACCCGGATCTCTTTCATTCCACTAGGCACCGCGCGCGCTTCGCCGCCGTTCTGCCTGGCGGCGTTCGAGTTTGCGGCGATCGCCTCGGCGCCGCTGGCCACCGGCCGCCTCTATCTTACCCCGTGTTGCGGCAGTGCGCTTCCAGCCCGCGAGTCCTTGTGTGAAGAATTTCAGAATGCCGGCGGCCGGCGGAAGGGGGCGAGGAAGCGCCGCCGGCGAGGCGCGCAGCGCTCCTCCTTGATTCGCCATTTCCTTGAGTTCCGCCAACTCCCTGTCGATGGCCCGGATGCGCCGCGACATCTGCTGCAGTATCCGATAGGCCAGCGAGGGATCGTCATGCACGCGATAAAGAAGCGTCCTCTTGTCTACACTGAGCGCGCGGACGCGGCCGATGGCGCGGACCGTGGCGCTGCGCGGGCTGCGGTCAAACAGCGCCATTTCTCCGAAGATGTCCTCCTTGCCCAGTTCGGTAATCAGAATATCCTTGTCGCGTACCCGGCGGGTCACGGCCACGCGCCCGGATTGGATGACGTACATGCGGTCGCCCGGTTCGCCTTCGCCGATGATGACCTCGCCGTCCTGGTAAACACGTCCCAGTTCACCTGTCTCCACGACGCCTCGCAGTCCCAAGTTTCACTTTCCCGAGATAGCTCCCCGCCGCAATCACCGAGGCTACCGCCAGCCTGCCGAGCATGGACGGGTGCATGCTGCGCAAGAAGACGTTCTGGTACCGCGCGTTGCCGGTGAAGGTATCCCAAAGGACCATACTCAGCCGGCGCTGCCCGGCGGATTTCTGTTCGGCCGCCGTGACCTGCAGTAGCGCGTCGGTAAGAAATCCGAGTTTCTTGACGATGTCCACCGCCCAGAACACCAGTCGTCCGAACTGGTTGTCGCGGCTGAGCTTGCGGCATTCCGGCCAATAGTGCCGCCGGAAGGCTTCGGCCGATACACCGGCAAACACTGCCGTCCGCGCCCCGGCTTTGGCCGTGCGGTAGGCGGCACCGATTCCGTCTTTGTAGAGCCGCGCTACGCCGGCGTCGCCGATGAGCAGCACGCGGTTGCCGAACGGCTGCGCGGCGTCGCCGAAGAACATTTTTGGCGAGCAACGGCAGGCATCGGCCGAGGAGGCCCAGCCGGGCGGGAAACACCCAGCCACCTGCGGGTGGGCGAAGAAGCGCTTCACCAGTTCCCCGTCGATGCTCTCGCCGAGCAGGCACATGGTGACGTACTCGCCTTTGGGGATCAGCGCGGCAAACTGCAGCCGCGGAATATCCAGCAGGAAGACGTGCATGGCATCGCCGAAGCAGTTATGCACGCCCTCCATGCCGAACTGCAGCTCGGTGATGAACGTCTTGGTGGGGTTGGGCCGGACGTAGCCGAAGCCGAGCGCCTCGAACAGCTTCAGGTCCGGGGAGTTGATGCCCAGTGCTCCGACTACCAGGTCGTAAGTCTGCGGCTGGCCGCCCTTCATCTCCACTTGCGGCCGGTCGCCATCCCAGCGAACGGCGGTAACCCGGCCAACAATTAGATTGGCGCCCTGCTCGATGGCCAGCTTCAGCAGGTGGCCGTCGAAGCTCTCCCACTGGTGAGGCACGGCGCGCCTCGGCCCGCCGCCGCGGTGTACAGCGGCGATGCGCTTTTCCGCCCGCGGTGTTTCAATGCGGCAATGGCCGTTGTCGGTATGCAACACGTAGGCTTGCAAGCCCCGCTGCACGACGGTGTCTGGCAGGCTGATGCCCTCCACGGCCAGGGTCTGCACCAGGGATTCAGAGACGATGCCGCCGCACATATTGCAGCCGGCCGAGCCTGTGGCCCGGAAGTCGCGCGGCTCGTAGATGTCCACCGAGATCCGCGTGTCGGCGCGCTGCGCGAACAGCAGCAGAAAGTGGGCGAAGAAAGAGCCGGCCGGCCCACCGCCCACCACGGCGACGCGGCTGCCGTCGTTTAGCATGAAACTATCGTCGCCGCTGCGTGGCACCGCGCCCCTCCCTGCACTGGCCTGCACTTGTGATGCCCAGGACCCGAGCGACGAGCAGCTTATTGCATGTCGCCGTGAAGCGCAAGCGCGCGGTGATCGACCTATCCCGTCCTGTCCGGCCAGCACGGCCTTCACGACAATTCTTTCTCTACCGCGGCCAGCAGCGGGCCTTTGAGCAGGCAAAGACGAATGGTCTGCAACGAGGATTGCGGCTGTCCCTCGAAGAACTCCCTGACCGCGCGTACGTATGCCCGGGCACAAACGTCGTAGGGCACGGCAAAGACCCCGGAGCTGATCCCGGGAAACGACAGCGAGGCCCAACCCCGTTCATGCGCGCGAAGGAACGCGGAGCGGAGCGTGCCGACCAGCTTGTTCTCCTCGTCGCCATCGCCCATGCGCGGTCCCACGGCATGGATCACACCCTTGAAGGGCAGGTTTCCGGCGGTGGTGACCACGGCCTCGCCCACGGGAATCCGGCCCTGCTTGCGGATGATGGCGTTGCCTTCGGCGGTCAGGCGCGGGCCGGCGGCCTGCTCGATGGCCGCAGCCACCCCGCCGCCGTGCGAAAGCCCGCCGTTGGCGGCATTCACAATGCAGTCCACCGGCTCGTAGAGCAGGTCGTACACCACCACCAGGCACTGCCTGCCACCGGGAAACTCCAGTTTCTTGATCACAGTGCCAGCCATGTCGGCCTCCTGGTGTTCCGTTTCGTAGCCAGCCTTACAACCAGGGCAATTTCGGATTTCGGAATGCGGATTTCGGGTTTCGAGCACATGCGCTTGAAATCCGCAATCCGCAATCCGCAATCCGCAATTCCCGGGCTGGCCGGCGCCGTGTCCTGTTGACGGACCCCGGCGCTGCGGTTAAGGTTACCACCAGAAGGCAGAAAGGGCCTGCATCCGGTGCGCAGGGTGGCCTGGATCACCGATATCCACCTGGAGTTTCTCCGCTCCAACCGCGTGGGGGCCTTTATTGACCGCCTGTGCCGCGCCCGTCCCGACGCGCTGCTGATTGGAGGGGACATCGGGATTTCCAGAAACCTGGTTTCGTACCTGGAGCAGATCGACCAGAAGCTTCCCTGCCCGGTTTACTTCGTCCTTGGGAACCACGACTATTACGACGGGTCGATCTCCGGGACGCGCGCGGAAGTGGCAGCCTGGTGCCGCGGCAGCCGCCGAACCAGGTGGCTGCCGGAAGCGGGTGTGGTGGAACTCACGCCCCATACCTGCCTGGTCGGCCACGGAGGCTGGGGCGACGGCCGCTGCGGCGACTTCCTGCGGTCGTCGGTGTGGCTCAACGACTACTCATTCATCAGGGAGTTCCTGGGCCTGAACCGCAGGGCGCTGCTGCCGCGGCTGAATGCCCTGGGAGATGAGACGGCCGCCTTTCTCAGGGAAGTGTTGCCCGGCGCCCTGGAGCGCTACCAGGAGATCATCTTCCTGACACACGTGCCGCCGTTCCGGGAGGCCTGCTGGCACCAGGGGCGGCTTTCCGACAGCGAGGGAACGCCGCACTTTGTCTGCGCTGCCGCCGGGGAAGTGCTGCGGGAAATGATGGCCCGGCATGCGGAACGGTCGATGACGGTTTTGTGCGGGCACACGCACAGCGCCGGCACGGCTCGCATCCTCGACAACCTGTTGGTGAAAACCGGCGCCGCCGACTATGGCTCCCCCAAGATCCAGGAGCTCATCACCGTCCGCTGATGGCCATAATGCCGAAGTCGCCTGCGGAGCCGAGGCGGATCATCGCGCGGCGGCCCTCAGCGGCCGCCAGGCGTCCGCGTATCCGGGCGGCATCAGAGCGGCACTTCCACCATCAGGTCGTCCCAGTGGCGCTCGGTGATCTCCCAGCGGCGCTGCTCGTTGCGGCGCATCTCGTCCTGGTCGGGAAAGAGGCGGCGGAGGATCTCCTGGTTGTGCTCCTCGTCTCCGAAGACGGAGAAATCCGAGTAGCGCAGCAGCACCTTATAGTGCCACTCGGGGCTTCCCTGGTGGATTTTCGGCTGGAAAATGGTGATCGAGACCAGCCGCCCCTCTTTCTGCATCTCGAGCAGCATCGGAAGGTGCCACTTCTTGTAGAGGGCCAGCCACTCCTCGCTCTTGCCCGGCGCGATCTGGTAGTAATTTTCCATCACCGGCTGGGGACGCATCGTTGGCCTCCAAAAGAAAAAACAGGGCCGGGCGACCATAAGGCTCGCCCCTAGAGCAGGGTTGTAGGGACAGATCCGCCACGGCCACCGCCCGCCCTGGCCCCTCCACAATCGCGTTTCCAGATGGTCAGGGGCCTAGTCCAGTTCGGGCAGCTTCAGGTTGGCTTTGGAAAGCGCGCGGTCGATCAAGCCCTCGACCTGGCGGTCGCTCAGGTTCTTGACCGTGCCCAGTTCGCTGACCAGCAGGTGGCGCGCCCGGTCCAGCATCTTCTTCTCGCGGAAGGAAAGCGGCTTGTCGCCGGCCAGCTTCAGCAGGCTCTTCATGACCTCGGCCACCTGCAGCAGCGAGCCCGTCCGCATCTTCTCGGAGTTCTCCTTGAAGCGCCATTTCCAATCCGCCGGCGTCTCGCAGTGGCCGTTGGACAGATACACCAGGATGCGCTCGGCTTCGGCATGTTTGATGATTTTGCGAAGTCCCACGCTCTCCACGTTCCCGAACGGAACCATCACCGTCAGGCTGCTGCCGTTGATGCGCAACAGATAGAATTTCTCCGCTGCTCCCACCAGGCTGCGCGTGCTGATTTGTTCGATTGTTCCTACGCCGTGGTTGGGATAGACGACTTTCTCGCCGATTCGAAAAGTGACCATAAACCCCCGCCCGTTCCACCCGCCTTAGGGAGAGACGGAACTGAGCCCCACGCTAGCGACACCTGAAGAACTCAAGTATAAACCTGACATGGACAGGAAGTCAACCGAAAGAATTCTGCTGACGGCTGGAAGCCGCGAGAGACGGGCTTTTCAGCCGAGACTGGGGAACCAGCGGTGGGGCCGCCAGGTCTTGTGCGCTTTGTTACTACTGACGTAGTATATTAAATACGTCTTATGTAGTTCGAGATCGCAGAATCCTCGTATCCACTTGATAAAGAGGCGCTTGGCCTGCAAGAACCCTGCCGTCCGCGCGGTTCTGCAGCGCTGGGTCGGGGACCGCAGTGGCCTGGGGAAGGGTGACCGTGAGCGCCAGGCACACGGGTCGCCGCTACGACGCGCAGCCCGGTTCCGGCGACACGTCAATCCACACGCTTCAGGATGCTGACGACCTCGTTGCCGCCAAAGGCGGTTTTGCCCACCGACATGCCGGCGATCAGAAAGCCGGCATCGCCGGCCTCGCGCAACTCTTTTTCCATGGTCGAGGTGCGGTTGGTAGCCAGCAGCTTGTACGAGATCCGTTTGACCTTGGATTCCGGATCGCGCTCCAAGATCACCACCGTTTCCTTGCCGCCAAAAGCGGTTTCGAACACGGTCTGGCCTTTGTAGTCGAAGGCCTCGTCACCGGCCTGCTGGAGTTCTTTCTGCATGGTCGAGGTCCGCTGAGTGGCCAGCAGCTTATACTTCTTGCGCGAGTTGGCTTCACCCGAACCGCGGGCCATGACCACCACCACTTCCTTGCCGCCGAAGCCCGTTTCGCCTCCCATTACCGCCCGGAAGCTGTAGCCGGCATCGGCCGCCTGGTTCATTTCCTTTTCCATGGTCCCCGTCCGGTTGGTCGCCAGCACTTTGTACTCGTAGCGGTCGGCGGCGGCCAGGACAACAGAAAAAGCGAGTAAAGAGACAACAAATAGCCACAGTGCGCGTTTCATGTCCGCACAATTTCGTCCAAAACGGACAGCTTTGTCAATGGGACTATTCGCACATTACCGGACGGCCACGGGCAAGAGGGGCGTTTCCCGGGCGGCGCCAGGGTTCCGCCGGGGCTACAACGGGGAATAGACGCTGACGGAATCGGCCACGTCGAGATCGAGCGCGACCTGGGTGGCATCCACGCGCACCACGATCACCGGCCAGCGTTGCAGCAATTCGATGGTGCGGCCCGGGGTGAGGCCGAGCGAAAGAAGTTTCTGAATGCGCGGCGACGCTTCCCCCTCCAGATACGCGATCCGCGCTTTCTGTCCGGCCTTCAACCGGGACAGCCGGACAATCACCGAGGACAGCTCTGAATCGTCGCGGCGGCAGCAATCGCCGCGGGGGATGGGGTGGCCGTGCGGGCACAGGCGGGGATGGCCCAGCAGCGTGCAGATGGCATCGGCAATGTCGGGCGCCAGCAGGTGCTCGAAGACGCAGGCGGAATCCTCGGCCGCCGCGATATCGGCGTGCAGCACGTCGCAGACCAGGCGCTCGGCCAGGCGGTGGCGGCGGATGATGGGCTCGGTCCGGCGCCGGCCCAACTCCGTCAGCGCCAGCGCGCCGCCGGGGGCGCGCTCGACCAGGCCGCGGCGTTCCAGTTCCGCGGCGCCCTCCGGGGAGACAGCGCCGCGAAAATGCTCGGGGCGGCGGGCCGCATCCTCGCTTCCGGCTTCTTCCGCCACCCAGGCGGCCTCCAGCGCCTCATCCAGCGGCAGAGGGAGGCGTTCGGCTTCCTCGTCAAAATGGTGGGCGCGGCCTGTAATGGAATCGTCGGTCATATTGATTTCGGATTCCGGATTGCGGATTGCGGATTGCGAATGGGGTGAAATCCGCAATCCGAGATCCGCAATCCGAAATGCTTCCAAGGTTCAGAACACTGCTAATAGCGCATGCAACAGGCCGCCGGCCAGCAGCGCCACTATGGTAGTCACCGCGGCCACGCGCAGCGCCGCCCGCGTCCCAAATTCCTTCACCAGCATCAGGAAATTGGCCAGGCAGGGGATGAACAGCACCAGGGTGACGGAGGCCACCACGATCTGGGAAACGTCCATCTGCCCGCTGCGCGCCAGTGCGTACAGCCCCGCCGCTCCATAGTCCCGCCGCAAGAACCCCATCACAAACGCCAGGGTGGCCTCCGGCGGCAAGCCCAACCAACGGGTGACCACCGGCCGGCCCAGGGCCGCCATTCCATCGAGGAGTTTCAGGCGGTCGAGCAGGAAAAGAACGGTGCTGCCGGCCAGAAACAGCGGCACCGCTTCCTTCAGATACCAGATCACGCGCAGCGCCGTCTTCCGCAGCAGGTTGCCGAAACGCGGCAGGCGCAGCGGCGGCAGTTCCAGCACAAAGTCAGGGCTGGCCCCGGGCATAAGGCGCGCGCCCAACTTTCCGACCCACAGCAATTGGAGGAGAACGACGCCGGCGATGACCAGCGGCGCCCAAATCGACAGCCCGGCCACCAATCCCATCAGCACGCCTAGTTGCGCCGAGCAGGGGATGCCCAAGGCAATCAGCAGGGCGGCCAGGATCCGCTCGCGCCTGGTGGGCAGCACGCGGGTGGCGACCGTGGCCATGGTGCCGCAACCCAGGCCCAGCGCCAGCGGAACGATGGCCTTGCCGCTCAGCCCCACGCGCTCGGCGGCCCGATGCCACAGCACGGCCAAGCGCGGCAGGTAACCGCTGTCCTCCAGGGCGGCGAACAGGAAGAAATAAGTGGCAATCACCGGCAGCACCAGTCCCAGCGCATAGCTGAGGCCGGTGGAAAACAGGCCGTAGCGGCCGGTCATGAACTCGGCCAGGGCCCAAACTCCGGTGCGGGCCAGCGCCGCAGCCAGCCAGGGCGTCAAGCGCTCGGCGAACACGCGCTCGGTCAAGAAGTCGGAAACAAGGCCCGCGCCTAGTCCGACCGCGGCGTACACCAGCGCGCCGACCGCCAGCATCACCGCCAGGCCGACCGGGAAATATCGCAGCCATTCGTCGATCTGCTCGCTGCGCTGCAACCGGCGGTCCCCTTCCTGGCGGATGATGAGGGGCAGTTGCTCGGCAAGCCAGCGGCGCCGCCGGTGCCATGTGGCGCTGCCAGGGGCGTGTGCGGGCCACGCGGAAGGGCCGCAGACGGGGGCCACGGCGCACGCGCCGACGTGGCAGCCGGGCTGTCCCCCGGACACAGCCGCCGCTACAGCCAGCCGCGGTTCGGCGGAGACGGCGGGCGCCAGGACCGCGCCGGCGGCCGGCGTGCGCGCCCGTTCCATGGCCCGCCGAAGCTGCCCCAGGCCGCGCCCCTCGATGGCCACCATGGGCACCGCCTCGATGCCCAGCAGGCTCTCCAGGCGGTCCAGATCAAGCTGCAGGCCCGCCGCCTCCGCTTCGTCCATGAAGTTGACGGCCAGGACCATGGGGCGGCCAAGATCGGCCAGTTGCAGCGTGAGCGAAAGAGCGCGGGCCAGGTTGCGGGCGTCCGCCACCTGGACCAGCACGGCCGATTCCTCGGAGGCCAGGATCTGAAGCGCCACCCGCTCGTCTTCCGACTCGGCCGCCAGACTGTTGATCCCCGGCGTGTCGATGATCTCGCGGCGGGAATGCCGCTGGCGCCCGCGCATGATTTCCACCGTCGTGCCCGGATAGTTGGACACCCAGGCGTAGTCGCCCGTCAGCAGGCTGAACAGGACCGATTTGCCCACATTGGCCTGGCCCACCAGGACCACGGGGCGAAGGGCGGAAATGGCGGTGGGCGGCGACATGCAATCGTGTTGCAACTAGAGCCGTTCAGTATACCAGAGCCGCCACGCTATCTCTCGAAAAAACTTCTTGCCGGCGGTGTGCAGGCAGCGCCGCCCCCGCAGGAAGCCGTTGATTTGAACCGGATGTTCACCCCTGAGGCAGGATGAGCGTCCCTGGGGAAGCGCTTGATTCTAGTGAGCTTTGCGGCGCTCCGGCAGTTTTTTGCGCGTGACTACACGGGTGTCGGTGTGCGGTAGCGCTTCGGGCAGGCTGATGTCGAGGGATTTGAGGAGAGCGCGCGAGTCGGGCCCGGCGGTGGGGATTCGCAGGCAGCCTCCACCCCCGTCTACTTTGAGCTCTGTCGAGCAGAGCGTCTGCAACTGATGGAGCCCCTCTTCAACGGTGGTGTCCAGAGCGGCCCAGGCACGGCTCAGTTCCCGCCGGACCAGGTAGGCGAGCATTACCACCAGCACATGGCCACGCGTGTGTTCCGCGGTGCGCACCCCAACGGGGCGGGTTTCCAAGTGCGCCGTTTTGCAGGTAGTGAAATCCGACCCGCGCCAGTTCGTTGATCTGGCCGCTCTTGATCATTCCCCGATCGCCGACAAACGTCACGCGCTCACAACCGAAACGCTCGCTCGCTTTTCTCACCTGGGCGGCAAAGGTCTTGGTGTCTTGCGTGTTGCCACGAAATACTTCGGTCGACACCGGCTCGCCTTGCTCGTCGCAGAGCAAGCCGATGACAATCTGCTTCTTGCCCTTCTTCCCCTCCCGGTTGTAACCGTAGTCCCCGTAGGCATTCGCCTCGCCCTCCAGGTAACTGCTGGTCACGTCGTAGAGAAACAATTCCGGTTTCCGCTGACGACGTCGTGCGGTGAACAGCCGGTCTTCGATCTGCTGCTGGTGCTCACT
>Ga0315280_10007557_pt1 | contig 14536 bp, 14 predicted proteins | sample YL17G06_40_MG_FD_203697 | JGI IMG/M metagenome (GOLD analysis project Ga0315280, IMG submission 203697) | Sediment microbial communities from Yellowstone Lake, YNP, Wyoming, USA - YL17G06_40 | ecosystem: Environmental > Aquatic > Freshwater > Lake > Sediment | place: USA: Wyoming | collected...
CCATTGTCTTGCCCGTGCCGAATCCTCCGGGAATGGCGGCGGTGCCTCCCCTGGAAATGGGAAAAAAGACATCGATGACCCTCTGTCCGGTTATCAGGGGCTCCTGCATGCCCAGCTTGCGGTTGTAGGGCCGGGGCACGCGCACCGGCCAGGTGCTGGACATGAAAACACTTGCCCCGCTGACGGCCCTGGCCACCGCTTCGCTCAGGGAATAGTCGCCTTCGGCAGCCACCCACTCGGCCTGTCCCGCGGGGAGGCCGGGAGGAACCAGGATCTTGTGTCGGATCAGCTCCGTCTCCTGGACCCAGCCCAGTGCGCTTCCGGGACGGATCCCGTCGCCCGCTTTAAGCTGGGGCACGAAGTGCCAGCGTTTTTCCTGCTCGAGGGGGGCAAAACGGATGCCGGGCTGGATATAGCTTCCCCTGGCTTCCTTGATATCCCTGAGGGGCCTCTGGATGCCATCGTAGATCTTTCCCAACAAGCCGGGTCCCAGCTGGACGGAGAGCGGTCTGCGCAGCGAGACGGCGGGTTCCCCTACCCTCATGCCGGTATTGTCCTCGTAGATCTGCACGGTGCCGACGTCCCCTTGCAGGCGGATGATCTCGCCGATCAGCTTTTGCTCACCCACTTCCACTACGTCGTAGAGCCCGCAGGTTCCCAGCCCCTGGATCTGCAGGATGGGCCCATTGATGCGGATGATCCTTCCCTCAACCATGGCTAAAAACCATCTCCCCAAAAGCTCCTCACCAGTTCCGCGCGATGATCCTCGATCAGGATGGACTCCAGATCCCGCAGAGTGGCCCGGTAGCGGATGCGGCCGTCAACGGTCTGGAGAACGATTCCGGTCTCTCCCTCCAGCGGCCTCACCTCGGCGATGGTGAGGTTAGAAAAAACGCTTCCCACCAGGGTCGAAGCTGCGGCCTTCTCGTCTCCCGCGCAGAAGAGCACGACCGTTTTGCCGGCAAAGACCTCCGCCGCCTTGGCCAGGAGGAGCCGCAGGATCTTCGTCTTCTCTTCCGGGCGCAGGCCCTGGAAGAACTCCCGCAGCTGGGCCTGGAGGATGTTCTCGATAATGACGAGACGTTTTCTGAGTCTTTCGAGGGGCTGCGCGGCCTTCACCTTCACTTCCATGAGGCGAACCTCCGCATCGAACTGCCGCAGCAGCTGCGCCTCTTCGCTGCGTTTCTTCCGCTCGCCCTCCTCCCTGATCCTGCGGCAATCCTGGTCCGCCTTCTCGAGGGTCTTCTTGGCCTTCTTGCGGGCGTCCTCCAGCACTTCTGTCTCGAGCAGCTCGGTTGTTCGCAGTACCTCCATGGCCTTCTCCCTCGCTTATACGTTCACACCGATCGCTTCGCGGATGGACTGCAGAAGAGTCTTGCGCTGCGGCGCGTGACCCTCCAGGCCGGGTATCTCCACGACGAGGGGATAGAGGCCGGAAAATTGCCACTCCTTCACCCGTTCAGCGATGCGCAGGGAGGCCTCTTCCGTGAGGATCAATACCTTGACCGTATTCAGGGCGATCGCCTCCTCGAACGCTTCCAACGTCTCCTCTTTCGTGTAAACGGCCCGCCCGGGAATACCCACGAACTGGAAGCCGATTACGATCTCCTCTTCGCCGATAACGAAAAAGCCCAAACCGCGGCCTCTTGCCTCACGCCGACAGGATCATCAGGGCCACGATGAAACCCCAGAGGCAGATGCCTTCGGCCAGGCCCACGTAGGGCAGCGCTTTTCCCGACAGCTCGGGATTCTCGCTCATGGCCGCCATGGCGGCAGCGCCGATCTGGCCCACCGCGATCCCGCCGGCCAGGGTGGAAAATCCCACGGAGATGGCGGCGGCGATGTATTTGACCCAGGTGGTGGAGCCGGCCGCCCCTTGGGCAAAGAGGAAGGGCCCGCCGAAAAAGAACACGAGCGCGGAAATGATGAGGGTTTTCTTCTTCATTTATAAGCCTCCTGGAGTTTTTAATCTGAATGGTATAAACCTTTCGCCTGCTTCCGTAAAGAACTTGGAGAAAAACTCGTAGTATTCCAGCCTTACCACCTGTATGGTCACGATCAATCCCTCTAGAAGGATGATGAGGATGTTGCCTAGGATTACGATCAAAACCTTGAGCAGGAGGCCGCCCGGCGCGTTCACCAGGAGATCCCCCATCTTGAAGACGATGACGCTCAGCACCGTATGCACCATGGCGAAGGCGGCCACGCGGATGAAGGAAAGGGAACTGGAAAAGTAATAGGAAACGGATTCGAGGATCTCCACCAACCCCTCCATGATGAAGGTCACCAGGCCTTCCTTAAATATGGGCCGGGTTCTCGCCAGTAGATTGTAGGCGGGCTCGCCGAAGAAAAGCAGGAGCAGGGTCAGTCCCAGACAAATAAAGTCCAGAACCGCCACCTTGCCGCCCATGGCCACCCGCACGGCGATAAACAGCGCGTACCAGAAGAACAGCGCCCCGATGAGTCCCGTTTTGCCGAATAGGGCCTGCTGGTAGCGTTTCAGTCGCAGCTGGTTCACGATATTGATGATCAGGCCGGTGGAGTTGATGATGGCGCCCACGGCCAGGGTGAAAGCAAAGAAGGCGAAGATCTTACCGGACCCGTGCGCCGGCATGATCGTCACCAGGCGGTCGAGAGGCCTGCCCAAGATGGCTCCCGTGGCCGCCCTGGTCAGGGGAACCAGAACGTTTTCCTCGGCGAAGAAGGAGCCGTATAACAGCCCGGCGAACATGCTGGCTATCCCGACCACCATGAAGATGGGGCCGAACTTCTGCCATTTGCGCCAGGAGACCACTCTGCCCCTGGTGAGCAGGATGCCTAAGAGCAGTCCCACCAGGCCCTGGCCCACGTCGCCGAACATGATGGCAAACAGCAGCACGAAGAGAACCGTCACGAAGGGCGTCGGATCGATGGTGCCGTACAGGGGAGCCCCGTAGGCGAAGATCAGGCCCTCGAAGGATTTGAAGAGCTTGCGGTTCTTCAGGCGAACGGGCACTTTGCGCTTGCCCGCCTTAACCGAGGGCACCTCTTCAGGCTCGAAAAGCTGGACCGCGATCTTTTTGCCGGTGATCTTTTCCAGGTCGGCGGTCATCTCGAATACGCTGTTGTGCGGAACCCAGCCCGAGATGCGATAGATGCTGCCGGTCAGTTTGAGGCTGGCTTTTATCTGCTCCAGCGCCATAAGCATCCGCAGGCTGTCCCGCAGGCAGACCAGCTTGGTGGCGAAGGCGGACCTGAAGCTTTCGCTTTTGCGCTCGCAGTCCTGCAGCTGTTTCTCCACTTCGGCGAGGTAGCTGGCGATTCGGGCCACGATTTCCGCCGGAACGCCGCTTTGATCCTTGGGCAGCTTCACCTCCTCGAAGCGGAACTTTTTAAGCTCGGAATCCAGGGCCCAGCGGCCTTTTTTAGTGGCGATGGCGATGATCTCGCGGGGGGACTGGAGGGGCAGGATCACCGCCCTCTTCTCCAACCTGCTGGAGACTTCTTCGAGGCTGCCATCCAGGATCCTGCCGATCCGCACCGACAGATAGGACAGGTGCTCGATCTGGTCAAAGGAGATCTGGAGCTTGGAGAAGGCCTGCATCTCATCGAGCATCTGCTTCAGGTTCAGCTTACGGTCGCTTAGGCTCTTTTCCGCCTCGACGAGGGGCTTGGCCGCCTCCAGCAGGGCCTGGGCCTCGCGGATGAGCTCCTCGCGGTCTTCCCGCAAAGGGATTTCACCCTGAACGGCGCCTTCGAGCCGGAAGAAGGAGCCGAGCTCGTCTAGCCGGCGCTGCAAGTCCGCCATGGCGCCGTCGCTCTGGGATTCGCCTCCCTCCCTCTCGCCCTCCGCAATGAACTGGATGCACTGCTTGGAGCTCAGGTAACGCAGGACCGGGTCGATATCCGCGCTCAGGATGAGGATTTCAACTTTATTCATCCGTTCCGTAATCACCGCTGTCCACCCGTTACCGCCAGAATCTCCTCTTCGGGGATACCCAGGCGAATGCCCTCGATCAGCGAAAGCAGGATCCTCGCCTCGAGCTCCTTCAGCTTGATGAAGCTCACCAGCGGTGTGAGGGTGAAGAGGTCTTGATGAAACAAGAGGCGGGCGCGGCGGAAAACGATGAAGAGGGCCTTGTTTTCCACCCGCACCGGATCGATGCCTTCCATGTCCGCCGAGAGCTGATCCTGCACCAGCGCCGCGAACTTCCACCTGCTCCATTCCTGGGACCTGTCGGCTGGAAGCTCGAAGATTTTCATCACTTCCGCCCGGTGCGTATCCACCTCCTGGGGAAGGAGGTATTCCGCGGCTTGATCGCCGTCCAGCTGGTAGAAAAACCTCAGGCGGAAGGCCCAGATGATGTTCTGCAGGGTGATTTCCTGGGAGAGCAGCTTCGTCACTCCCCTGCGGTCCTTGGCGGGGAGCTCCTGCGCCATGGTCCAGAGGCGCTGGTAGTAGTCCAGATCGAGCCGGTTTTCCAGCTTGAAGATCGGCTCCCCATCCAGGAAGGGCAGCAGCCAGCGGTAAGGGCTTTCCGCGATGAGTTGCTTTAAGGCTGCCCGGTCGCTTTGGGCTCCCGGGCCTTCGCCTCTTAGATCGATGCTGCGGTATTCCCCCAGGTCCACGAAAACGGGGATGCTGACGTCCGGCTCTTTCAAATAGTGAAGCAGGGATTTCAGGTTGAGGCACTCATACTTCCTCAGCATGTGCGTGAGCAGGGGGCTGGGTTCCTGCAGGAGGTCGAGCAGCCCTATCACGATGCGGATGTTCTTGGCGATGATGCGTTTCTGCAGCTCGGAGGTCAGCAGGTTTTCAGACAACCGCTCGTGCTCGCCCGGAAACAGGTGATCGTAAAGATCCGTGACGCGCTTGAATCTCAGCAGCTCCCGGTAGTTTTCCCCCAGGTAGGACTTGGCCATGATGCCGTAGATCTTCGCCTGGGTGAAGGCGTATTTAAAGGTGCGCAACATGCCTACAGACGCTCGATCAGCTCCCACAGGCGCGCGAAGAGGGCTTGCTGGTTGAGTGGCTTATTCTTCAGCTCCTCTTCGTACGCATGAGCGCTCGCGAGCCGCTCTTTTTCGAGCCTGGCGCGGACCTCTTCCCCTTGGCGCTGAAGTTCGCCGATCCGTTTCTGCAGGTAGGCGCTCAGGTCCTTCTGGACTTCCAGGTTCGCCTGCTGGACCCTCCTTTCCGCTTCAGCCTCGGCGTTTTTCACCAACTCGGACCCCTGCGACTCCACCGACAGAAGCCGTTGGAGAATATCCTCTTCTTCCATTCTTAACCCTGGGTATCCAGGACCTCTTCGCATTTCTTGATCGTCTCAAAGATATGCTGCGGGCTCAAGGCCTCCAGGGCCTTGGCGAAAAACTCGGGGTCTTCCAGGCAGTGGGCGATTTTTTTAAGCACCCTGAGGTACTGCCCCTCATCCGTTTCGGCGCCGACTATCATGAACAGAATCTTGACGGCTTCCCCATCCAGGGAATCGTAGTCGATTCCCCGCCGGGATATGCCCAGAACGCCTAATACGCCCACGACCTCTTTTATCCTGCAGTGGGGCAGCGCAATGCCCCGCTTGATGCCCGTGGACATTTTCTGTTCCCGCAGGCGCAGGGCGGCCAGTATCTCTTCCCGGCAGTCCAGATGGTAGCTGCCGACCAGCAGGTCCACCATCTCTTCTAAAACCTCGTCTTTGTCTTCCGCTTCGAGATCGATTTTTATGCGTTCAGGAATGAAAATACCGCTTAGCTGCATTGAAGTTCTCCCTAGGGATTTTGAGGCGCAGCACCGCTCTGGAGGTTCGATGTGTCAGGGTTCTCGGGCGAAGGAGCCGCCGGGGTCTCGATCTTCTCCACCCACCAATCGTTCTTTTCAGTTTCCTTCAGTCTCTCGACTCTGGCCTTGCGAATGACATCCGAGGTTTCGGGCGACCTGTTCACCCAGGCGAGCCCGAAAGCGGTGAACAGGAAAATAGCTCCCAGGATGGAGGTCAACCGCGTGAGCACGTTCCCGGAGCGGGAACCGAACGGAGTGGCGCTGCCGCCGCCGAACATCCCGGTAACACCCTCTCCCTCATCGTCTTGAATGAGCACCAGCAGCATCAACAGGATGGCGCTGAGGATAAAGGCAATGAATAACAGAAGCGTCACAATTCCCATTTTTTATTCTCCATAAACCCTTGATTCATATTTTACGATGCGGCTGAAACTGTCAGCCGACAGGGAGGCTCCTCCCACCAGCAGGCCGTCGATGTTGTTCATGCGCATCAGCTCGGCGGCATTCTCCGCTTTCACGGAACCCCCGTACTGGATGATCAGCTCTTGGGCGCAGCTGGGGCTGTACAGCTCGGAGACGATTGTACGGATGAAGGCGTGCACTTCGTCGGCGTCGCGGGGTGTGGCGGTTTTCCCGCTGCCAATGGCCCAAACGGGCTCGTAGGCGATGACAAGCCTTTTCATCTCCTGCGCGGCCACCCCTGCCAGCCCCTGTTTGAGCTGTTCCTCGACGATGCGCTTGGTGACGCCGCTCTCCCGCTGCTCCAGAGTTTCGCCGACGCAAAGTATGGCCTCCAGCCCGTGCTTCAGGGCCAGACGCACTTTGCGGTTGATCAGCGCATCGGCTTCGCCGTAGAGGTGCCGGCGCTCGGAATGACCGAGTATCACCACGGAAACCCCCACCTCCTTGAGCATGAGGACGGAGACTTCGCCGGTGTGGGCCCCCATTTCCTGCGGGCCCATGTTCTGGGCGCCGAGCAGGATGCTGGTGCCCCTGAGCACCTCCGCGACGCTGCTCAGGGCGGTAAAGGCGGGAGCGATCATGACCTTCAGGTTCATGCCAGCCAGTGCCGAGACGAGGCTGCGCGCCAAGGCCACCGCCTCGCCGTTGGTTTTGTGCATCTTCCAGTTACCGGCGATGAAGGGGTTTCTCATGGCTGGAGGCGCGGCCTTCATTTATCCTGCAGAGCGGCGATCCCCGGCAGGAGTTTGCCTTCGAGAAACTCCAGCGAGGCGCCGCCTCCGGTGGAAACATGGTCGATCTTGCTCTCCAGGCCGAACTGGGTGACCGCCGCGACGGAGTCTCCCCCGCCGACCACCGTGGTGCCCCGGCAAGCGGCGACCATCTTGGCCACTTCCTGGGTGCCCGCGGCGAAGGCTGGGAACTCGAATACGCCCACCGGACCGTTCCACACTACGGTCTTGGCCCTGGCGATGACGCCGCGGTAGCTCTCCAGGGTTTTCCTGCCGATGTCCATGCCCATCTTGCCCTGGGGAATCTGGACAGTGGAAACCACCTCGGGCCTGGCGCTCTCGGAAAACTCTCCGGCCACGAGGTGATCCAGGGGCAGGAGCACCTCCACCTTGAGCTGGGAGGCTTTAGCCAAGAGGCTCTTGGCGGTGGGGAGGAACTCATCCTCCACCAGGGACTTGCCCACACCGATGCCCTGCGCCTTCAGGAAGGTATAGGCCATGCCTCCGCCAATGATCAGGGTGCTCACCCTGCCCAGCAGAGATTCCAGCACGGCTATTTTCGTGGAGACCTTGGCGCCGCCGATGATGGCTACGAAGGGCTTTTGCGGATTTTCCAGCAGTCCGCCGAGGAACTGGATCTCCTTTTCCATGAGCAACCCGCCCACCGCGGGCAGGTAGTGGGCCACTCCCTCGGTGGAGGCGTGGGCGCGGTGGGCCGAACCGAAGGCATCGTTGACAAACACCTGTCCCAGCCCGGCCAGCTTCTGGGCGAACTGCGGATCGTTCTGGGTCTCTTCTTTATGGAAGCGCACGTTTTCCAGCAGCAGCACTTCCCCGGCCTTCAGCCCGCGGGCCAGGGCCTCCACCTGCGGACCCACGCAGTCGGGAGCCATCGCCACCGGACGGTTGAGCAGCCCGGCCAGCTTTTCGGCCACGGGTTTCAGGCTGTACTCCGGCTCGACCTTATCCTTGGGACGGCCCAGGTGGCTCATCAAAATGAGGCTCGCTCCAGGCCGCTTCAGGATATCGCGGATGGTCGGCAGGGAGGCTTCGATGCGGGTGGCGTCGCTGATAGTGCCGTTTTTGATGGGAACATTGAAGTCCACCCTGCAGAGGACCCTCTTATCACGAAGATCCAGGTCCTTGATCGATTTTTTCGCCATAAGCCGGCTCCTTTACCCCTTTTTCCAGGTGATCATAACAATCTGGGTGAATATAAGCAATAGCACCCTATCTGTCAATTCACTTTGCGGCTCCCCAACCCACCAGGGAAAACAGGCGCTGGAGCAGGCCTTTCGCGGGCCCCGGAGGCGGCGCGGTTTCCGTTTTGGGGGGCTGAGAAAGGACAAGCTCGTCCCCCGTGTTGACCATGTCGAAGAAGGCCTTCCTGAGGATGAGACCTTCGGCCACATTCTCGTCCACCGCCGTAACCTTGAGCTCTCCCAGCGCGTCCTCTTCCCGGAAGGAGAACCCTAGGGTGTCGTTGCGCAGCCCTACCCTGCCCTGTTTCAGGATCAGCAGCTGGTCGTTCTCCTTGATCCCGCTCATGGCGCCCAGATCCAGGAGTCCCTGGTCGAACTGCTTGGCCAGAAGGGTTCCCCAGAGGGGCAGCTGCTGCTGGAGCCGGGAGACCAGGGTGACCATTCCGTCCCTCACCCGGTCGTTGCCGGTGCGATACACGCGCCAGGAGGCGATTTTGGCCCCGGTCCTGGACAGGTATTGGTCCAGGGTCACGGTGAGGCTGCGCTCGCTCTCCTCGAAGCCGAGCAGGAGGAAGTAGTGGGAACCGTCGGCCCTCGCCTGCCGGAAGGCTGCTTCATAGCCCTGGACCTCCGCCCCCTCCTGGGTCAAGCCGAGGTTTTCGTAGCGGGTGACCAGGTCTTTAAAGTATTCGCTCAGCAGCCGGCCGAAAGCGGGGTGGATGCCCTTATCCGTTGCCGCCTGGTGGAAAACCGCAAGGCTGAACTTTTTCTTCTCTACGGCGTACTGGTCCACCGCCCACCGCTCCGCCACCCCACCGCCGCTCTGGCTCTGGACGATCTCGAGGTCGTCCAGAATGCCAGTGTCCGCCAGCCCCAGGCGCTTCAGCACCTCCAGCTCCTGCCGGTATTTGAGCGGAAAACCGAGGGTTTTGAACACACCGGCATAGCTCAGGCGCCCCGCTTTGGACTCCGGGTCCAGGCGCAGGCCGCGGCGATACTCCCAAAGGGCTTTATCCAGAAAGTTCCGTTCCTCCAGGAGCTTCCCCTTCCTGAAGTGGAGCTCCCCGTAACGCTTGCGCACCGGATCCTTCAGGGGCAGCTTCTCTAGAACTATGTTCTCCAGGGCGATCAGGGCCACCTCGTCATCCGGCGCCAGAAGCAGGACCTGGGAAAGGCTGTGGACGGCCTGGGCCGTGTCGCCGCTCTGCGCATACGCCAGGCCCAGGATGTACCAGGAGAGGGGATCGACGCGGTTCGCGGCCAGAGTCTCCTGGATGATCTGCACGGATTTTTCGGCTCTGGAGGAGTCAAGGTACACCCGAGCTAGAAGCTGTTTCGCCTTCAGGTACTTCGGGTTCAGGGAGATGGCCGTGAGGAGCCTTTTTTCGGCCTGCTCGTAGTCCTGCTGCTCCAGGGCGAACCTCCCGGCGGTGTAATGGACCTGGGCATCATTGGTATAGTAGCGCAGGGCCAGCTCCAGGTAGCCTTGGGCTGCCTTCTTGTCCCCGGAAGCCTCCGAGATCAGGGCCAGGGACAGGAGCGCCTTCCTATTGTCCGGGGCGATCTTGAGCGATTCCAGGTAACGCGCGGCGGCATTCTGCTGCCTTCCCTGGGTAATATCCAGCTCCGCCAGGCCGAAGCGAGCCTCCAGGTTGTTGGGTTCCCGGGACAGCACCTCCTGGAACAGGGCCCGCGCCAGCTCCGGCTCGCCCTGGGCGAGCCGTATCCGGCCTTCGAGCACTTTGAGATCCAGGCTGGACCTGTCCAGCACCTGTGCGCGCTGCGCGTAGCGGAGGGATTCCTCGTATTCTTCCAGGGTGAAAAAGCACTCCGCCAGCCCGGCCAGGGGGGCGGAAAAATTGGGGTTGAGGTCCAGCGAGGCCCGATACAGCTCGATGGCCTGAATGAAGTCGTCCTGGTACTGGTACACTCTGCCCTGCTCGTAGACGGTCCTGGCGCTCTTGCCCGCGGCGCCCTCCGCCTGGGGGCGAGGTTGGGGCAGCAGGGCTAACACTGCCAGAAGAATCAGGGTTTTTCCCTTCATGCTCACTTCTCTTCTTTCGTTTTTTCGGGGTGGATGACGATCTTTACCGTGTTGATCTTGTTGCCTTCCATGTGCTGGATGATGAAATCAATATTCCTATGGCTCATCTTCTCGTATTTCACCGGAATTTTGCCGCACAGGTCGAACACGAAGCCTCCCAGCGTGTCGTAATCCGCCTCGGGAAGCTGGAGGCCGATCTGCTCGTTGAGGGTTTCCAGCTTGACCCTGCCGTCACAGAGGTACGCCCCGTCGCTGAGCTTCAGGATGTCCTCCGTCTCGTGATCGAACTCGTCCTGAATCTCTCCCACGATCTCCTCGATGATGTCTTCCAGGCTCACGATTCCGGAAGTGCCGCCGAACTCGTCCACCACCATGGCGATATGGACTCTGCGCCGCTGGAACTCGCGCAGGAGGGAATCCAGCTTTTTGCTCTCCGGCACGAAATAAGCGGGCCGGATGATTTTTTCCAGCTCCAGCCCGGCGCTGTCCTTCATCAAGGCTCGCAGCAGGTCTTTCGCATAGAGTACTCCCACCACGTTGTCGATGGTCTCATGGTAGACGGGCAGGCGTGAATGGCCGCACTTGGCCACGATCTCCAGCAGCTCGCCGCGCGCAGTCTCAAGGGACACGGAAACCACGTCGATCCTCGGCACCATGATCTCGCGCACGTTCGTCTGCGAGAGCTCCGCGATGCCCTGGATCATCTCGCGGGCGCTATTATCCAAATTGGGAAGGGCGATCCGGGTTCGCCCGCCGAGCAGCCGGTCCAGAAATCCTCTCTTTTTCAAAACAGTCTCTCCTCGTGAAACTCTCTTACCAGGCTCTCCTGGAGGCGGAGCATCTCTCCCCGCGGTCCCCCTTCCTCATGATCCATCCCCTCCAGGTGGAGCAGGCCGTGGATCAGGAGCCTCTTGAGCTCCTCTTCGAGGGGTACGCCCGCCGCCTGGGCGTTAGCTTCCAGGCTCTGGAGGGATACCGCCACGTCCCCCGCGGCTCTTTTACCTGCCGGCCTGGGAAAGGCAGCGGCGCCGTCTAGCTCCTGGGGGAAGGAAAGCACGTCCGTAGCCTCATCCACTCCGCGATAGCGGAGGTTGAGGTCCCGGATGACCCGGTCGCTGCAGAAAAGCAGGGACACCTCCCGATCGTCGAGGCCGAGGTTTTCCAGCAGCCGTTGCAGGAAACCCTCCACCGCTTCGAGCCAGGGCGGATCCGGGAGGTCTGAAACGGTAATGGAAACCTCGTTCAACGCACGAGCTCCTTGAGCTTGGGATACTCGATGCGTGAGTGGTAGGCGCCGGCCAGCACCTGCACGAAGCTCCTGTGGATCACCTCCAGGTCCAGGAAGGTGAGGTCGCTGTCGCTGAGCTCCTTGAAGGCGAACTTCTCCATGAGCAGGCTCCAGACGAACTTTTCCAGCTTGGCCGCGGAAGGCTTCTGCAGCAGCCGCGAAGCCGCCTCCACGGTGTCGGCCAGCATCACGACCGCCGCTTCCCTGGAGTGCGGCCTGGCGCCCGGATAGGAATAATCCTCGCTGGCTACGCTGCCCTCGCTGTCGCTCTCCAGGGCCCGGTGGTAGAAGTATTTTATCAACGCGCGCCCGTGGTGCTGGGCGATGATGTCCACCACTTCCTCCGGCAGGCGGAGGTCCTTCGCCTTCTCGACGCCCAGCTTGAGGTGGGACTTGAGCACCGCGGCGGAGAGACTGGGTTTCAGCTCGTCATGCTTGTTGAGGGAGCTCTGATTCTCGATGAAGTACTCCGCCTGGTCGATTTTCCCGATATCGTGGTAGTAGGAGGCCACCCTGGCCAGCAGGGAGTCGGCGCCGATCTCGCTGCAGGCCGTCTCGGCCAGATTGGCCACGCTGATCGAGTGGCTGTAGGTCCCCGGCGCCTGGTTGAGCAGGCGCTTGAGAATGGGGGCGTTCAGATCCGAGAGCTCCCTCAGCTTGAAGCGGGTGGCGGTATTCAGCAGCTGCTCGAGCAGGGGCAGCAGGCCCAGGCTGACTACAACGGAGAGGAAGCCGTTCAGTATGCCCCAGCCCAGGAGGGTCAGCAGCTGCCTCTGCGGGTAGTCGCCCAGCAGGTTGATCGTGACCAGCACCAGGCTGTTCAGCAATGCGAGCAGGAAACCGGCGCGGATCAGGTCCAGGCGTTTCTCCGCCCGGTAGACTACCGCCGTGGCCTGGATGCCGGACAAAAGGGCGAAAAGGAAGGAGTTCAGCTCCAGCCTGGCTCCTGGCAGCAGCAGCAGGGAAAGGATCAGGGAGACGACCAGGGCGGCGTTGGGCGAGATGATCAGCGTAGTCAGGATGGCGGCGCAGGAGGTGGGAAGAATCACGGAAAAGGGCAGCCCAGCGGGAGGCTGGAAAAGCCGGGAGGCGACCGTCGCGGCCAGCAAGTAGGAGAGGACTATCCCCAGGATGAAAGCCGCCTGGCTTCTCCTCAGCCGAATCTTGAGCATCTGCCCGTTCAGAAGGCAGACTGACAAACCGGCTGCGAGCATCAGGAACATGATGGTGCCGGCGATGTTGAAAAAATCGACGCTGGCAGAAAAGTTGTCTGCCGCCTTGATCTGAGAGGCCGCCTTTTCGCTTATGATGTCTCCCTTGCGGATCATCACCTGGCCCTTGACCAGCCTGGCGATGACCGGTTCCACTTCCGCCGCCGCCTTGAGCCTGTGCTTCTCGGTGAGCTCCCGATCGAGAATGCAGTTTTCCAGCGCGAAGGCCTTGACCAGGGAAGCGACCAGCCGAGCCCTTTGCGGCGAGACACTCTCGAGCTTTCCAGCCAGCCAGCCTCCGAGGGTGCGCAGGGTGACGGCTCTGTCCAGGGCGAGCTCTTCCTTCTCCAGCTTGCCCTCCCTCCAGCGCCAGAGCTCGAGCGCGCCGGCGAAGAAGCTCTCCTGGCCTCTCTCCGGCAGGCTGATCAAGCCGGTGCCGAGGGCTTCCTCCAGCAGCCTTCTTGACTGTAGGAAGAGATCTTCCGCAAAGGCGTAGGAGGCGAGCTTTCCGATCTCCTCCTTGCTCATGATCCCGGGGAAGGAGAGCTGGACCTTGAGAAAGACCGCCTCCCCGGTGATGTCCTCATGGATAAGCTCCGTCAAGACCTGCTGGAAGCGGTCGAACTGGGAAAGGCCGCGCTGGCTGAGCTCCTGGTTGAGCCGGAAGACGGGCGGCACGAGATTCTTGGCCGCCTCCTGGCGCAGGCGGGTCGCTTCCTCGTCCGTGTAGATGATGTCCCTGCCGGCCACGAAATCCCTCTCGGCCACGCTTCCGGCTTTCAGCTCCAGGCCGCGCGCGGAAGAGAAGGGCCGTCTGAGATAGGCGGGAAGAAGGATCAACAGCGCAGCCGCCAGGAAACCAGCCGCTCCCACCAGCACGGTCCAGCGGTCGTAGTGCTGGAATGGGAGAGACGGGCTATTTTCCCTCTGAACTTTCATAGGCGCGGACGATCTTGCGGACCAGCGGATTGCGCACCACATCCTGCTCCCCGAAGAAGCTGAAGTGTATCTCCTCCAGGGAGTGCAGGATGGAGATAACGTTCAGCAGGCCCGAGTCCTTGCGGCGGGGCAGATCTATTTGGGTGACATCTCCCGTGATCACGGTCCTGGCCCCTTCCCCGATCCGGGTCAGGAACATCTTCATCTGTTCCTTGGTGGTGTTCTGGGCCTCGTCGAGGATCACGAAGCAGTCCGCCAGGGTCCTGCCCCTCATGTAGGCCAGGGGGGCGACCTCGATCTGGTTGGTCTCCTCCAACCTCCTGATCGTCTCCATGGGGATGAGGAGCTGCATGGCGTCGTAGAGCGGCCGCAGGTAGGGATGGATCTTCTGCTCCAGGTCTCCGGGCAGGTAGCCCAGGCTTTCACCGGCCTCGACCACGGGCCGGGTGAGAATGAGCTTCCTCTTGGTGCGCAGGATGATGGCCCGCAGAGCCTGGGCCACCGCCAGGTAGGTTTTCCCCGTGCCCGCCGGGCCGATGCCGAAAACCATCTCCTTCTCCTCAATGGCGCGCAGGTAGAGGGCCTGGTTGTGGCTGCGCGGGAAGACCTTGCGCATCCCGTTGGGGATGACGAGGGCGGTCTGTTTCAGGATTTCCGCCGTATCCTCCCGCTCCGAGTTCAGGGAGTCGTGCAGGGCTCGGATCAGATCCGGTCCGGGCAGTTGGCCCAACTTGATGTGATCCTCCATTTGAGCAAGCATGGTCACGAAGATCCTGCGGATATTGTCGTCTTCCGAATCCAGATAGACTTGATTTCCCCGTAGATAGATATGAACCCCGAGCAGGCCCTCGAGCACAGCCAGGTTGCCGTCGTTGACGCCGAAGAGCTCCTGAGTGATACC
>Ga0315280_10007559_pt1 | contig 14534 bp, 13 predicted proteins | sample YL17G06_40_MG_FD_203697 | JGI IMG/M metagenome (GOLD analysis project Ga0315280, IMG submission 203697) | Sediment microbial communities from Yellowstone Lake, YNP, Wyoming, USA - YL17G06_40 | ecosystem: Environmental > Aquatic > Freshwater > Lake > Sediment | place: USA: Wyoming | collected...
TTCTAAAGCTTCTTTGAATTCTTCAAATTTTTGCGCAATTTCTTCTCTCTTTATTTTGAAAGTTTTCTCTAGGTGAAAATAGATGGCCTTTCTTGAGTTTTCACCTAAGACAAGAAGACCAGAGTCTACGGCGTCAAGTAACGCCTTATTTAAACTTGCGTTTATCATATCTAGATTCCTCTTGCTTCTATTAGACTGGCATCGAACCAAAACTGCCCTCTCACTTTTTCCATATCTCCATCAAATTCAGTGAAGTATAAGCATAAGACTTGTGAACTACAACTATGTATTGCAACTGCTCTTTTTGACATGTTGACTATACATTTTTATTTTAGAAATGCCCAAGTTTCTTTGGTGGGCGATGACGACTCTGACCCCTATGAAAAGATGATATAGATCTTGAGTGCGGGAGCCCACTACACATTTTGAGTCGTATAGCGATTATCACTTCCGATTTCCCACTGCATGTTTTTCCTTTTTAATGAACAAAAAGCATAAATCAATCTTAAAGAAATTCAAAGGGTAAGGTTTCAGTTATGCGTCAGCGCTTCAGCGTTTTCAAGGATGAGAGTAAGTTAGACATTAATTATGTGCCATCTCGCCTACCTCACAGAGACGCTCAATTGAGTCTCATAGACCAATTTTTCCGCTCAGTTGTTGAAACTCCAGGAAAAACGGCTCAGCGAGTCTTAATCACTGGAAATATTGGAACTGGAAAAACTGTCCTTTCTCAGCATTTTGGATTGCAGATAATACGGGAAGCGCGGGAAAAGGGGGTAAATCTTCATTTTGTCCACGTTAATTGTCGTGAATGCAAGGGAAGCCTTTTCATGATTCTTCATCAAGTTATCTCTAGATTTCATCCTAATTTTCCAAGACGCGGCTATTCATCTACAGAAATCTTGCAAATGTTAATTCAAGTTCTTGACGCTGAAAACGCTTTTATCATTTTAGTCTTAGACGAACTTGACGCTTTAATTCGCAATGAGGGCTCAGATCCACTTTATAATTTATCTCGCATTCAAGAAGGACGATTAAATGCTCCTCAGAGGCTTTCACTTATCTGTATTCTCCGTGAGACTGAATATTTAGACTTGCTAGACCCAAGTACGAAGAGTACTCTTCAACGTAACATAATTAGCCTTGAAGAATATTCAAAAAGTCAGCTTCGAGATATTTTGAACGATAGAGCGAATATGGCTTTTAAACAGAACGCTGTTTCTCCATCAGTTTTGGACTTTATCGCTGAGTTAGCGTCTTCCGAACGGGGTGATGCCCGTTACGCGATTGAGCTTCTGTGGCGAGCTGGCAAATATGCTGACACTTTACAGTTGCCAATTGTTTCACCTGAAAATGTTCGAGCGGCAGCTGCCAGCGTTTATCCAGTCGTGCGAAAAGATGAAGTTTTTTCCTTAGGATTTCATGAAAAACTGTTCCTACTTGGTATTGCTAGGTATTTTAGGCAAACTGGTTCGGCTTATGTTTCTATGGGTGACGCTGAAAAGGCTTATGCGGTTGTTTGTGAGGAATACGGCAAGAAGGGGTTGAGGCATACTCAGCTTTGGAAGTATGTTACGAGTTTGGCTGCTTCTGGCATTATTGAGACTAAACCCTCTGCAATTGGACAGCGTGGAAAGACAACCATTATTAGTTTGCCAAAAGTTCCTGCAGAAGATTTAGAACGTGAGTTAGTCAAGTTTCTCTCTGCAATGAGGAGGTACTAAAGTGTATGGCAATTGAGGAAGTCTTGTCTTCAAAAGGAAGAGTTAAGATTTTGAAAATCTTAGCCGACATCGGCGAATTAAATATTTCCGAAATTGCCAAAAGAGCAGGACTTAACTATACTACAACAAACGGACATTTAACGGTGCTTGAACGTTCTGGGCTTATTCTGCATAAGAGGTTTGGGCGAATTCGTATTTTTCGCTTTAATGAAGGCAACCCAAAAGCAGAAATGGTCCGAAAGCTTGTAGATTTGTGGGAGCAAACAAAATAAGCCCGCCCTATATTAAGTGAAAAAGGGGCATAACTTATGTCTATGGTTGATATCTCTGCCAAGCCAGAAGTTTATCGTGAAGCGAAGGCAAAGGGCTTAATCAAGCTGAAGCCAGAAACTCTGAGACTGATTAAGAAGGGGAAAGTTGAGAAGGGCGACGTATTTAGTGTGGCAAAAGTTGCGGGGATTCTGGCAGCAAAGAATACGTGTAATTTGATTCCTCTATGCCATCCCTTACCCTTGACCAATGTCGAATTAGACTTGAGAATAGTTGACGATGGGGTTGAGGTCGAGTCGACTGTGAAAACGAAGGCGCAAACAGGCGTTGAGATGGAAGCCTTAGTCGCTGTCTCTGTTGCTTTGTTGGCTGTTTGGGACATGACGAAACAGTATGAGAAGGATAGGTTTGGGCAATATCCAAGTACGGTTATAGAAAATGTTCATGTCATAGGTAAAATAAAGAAGAGTGTGTAGATAGTTTTCTGTAGGTCTGTGTGAGAGCGGTCAAAATTATTTTTTGTTTCATCATCATCACTTAAAACGTTGCTTTCTAAGATAGTCTCCTATGTAACGCAAATATGCTACCGATAGCAAGTAGGATTCAAATAGTTTGGAGGTTTAGGTTAGGGTGAGTGAGTCTTCGCGTCGGCACAAAGCTGAGGCACCTACTCGACTAGGATTCGCTGTCATTGTGATCAGTACTTCCCGTTTTGAGGCTTTGAAGTTGATGAAGCATGTAGATGATCCTTCTGGCGACTTGATTGTGGAATTGCTTGAGAAAGCTGGGCATAAAATAGTCTATAAGGTCTTGATTCCGGACGATAGAGACTTAATTGGGCAGAAGATGAGCGAGGCTTTAGGCTTGAATGAAGTTGACGCCATTATTACTTGTGGCGGAACAGGAATTGCACCCTCTGACGTTACAATTGAGACTGTTAGACCCATGTTAAAAAAGACTCTGCTAGGCTTCGGCGAATTATTCCGCAAATTAAGTTTTGAAGAAATCGGATCCGCTGCCCTGCTTAGTCGTGCATTAGCAGGCGTAGCCGACGGGAAAGCGGTTTTCTGCTTGCCAGGTTCGCCTCAGGCTGTAAAGCTTTGTGTTGAAAAGCTTATATTATCCGAAGCGGGTCACATCGTAAAGCACGCACGCGAAAAGGCTTAGACAACAATGATCAAAGATCGTTTTGGGCGTCCACTGCTCAACCTCAGAGTTTCTGTTACGCAAAGATGCAATCTGCACTGCCCATACTGCCATAGAGAGGGCGAAGAAAAACGTGTAGGCAATTTTGTGACTGAAATGGCTCCAGAAGAAATAGTTCGCATCGCGAGAGTTGCTGTCAGTCTTGGTATAAGAAGGGTGAAAATCACAGGTGGCGAACCATTACTTAGGTCAGATATTTTAGACATTGTGAAAGGCATTGCTGAGATACAAGGTTTAAAGGACTTGTCCATGACTACAAATGGAACTTTGCTATCAAAATATGCTGAAGGGTTGCGTCGCAACGGTTTGATGCGTGTAAATGTTAGTCTTCCAACATTAAATAGTGAAACTTATCATAAGTTGATGGGCGGCAACTTGCAAGATGTTCTAAGCGGAGTAGAGGCTACAGTTAAAGCTGGACTTAACCCAGTTAAATTGAATATGTTAATTTTGAAAGGCTTAAACGAGAAAGAAATTCCCGAAATGATGGATTTTGCAAGTAAAAGTGGCGCAATTTTGCAGTTAATTGAGTTAGAGCCTGTAAATATCAGCGATGCCTATTTTCAGCAGTATCATTGTGGGCTTGAGGAAGAAGAAGCTGAATTGAAGAATGGAGCGGTCAAAATTGAGACTCGGGGCAACATGCAGAACAGGCGTGTATATCATCTACCAAACGTGAAGGTAGAAGTAATACATCCCATAGAGAATACAGAGTTTTGTGCAAAATGCACACGATTGAGGGTGACTAGCGATGGAAAACTGAAACCTTGTCTAATGAAGAAAACAAACCTAGTGGACATGTTAACGCCGATGCGCAAAGGAGAAAACGACAAGAAAATAGAAGAGTTATTCAAAGAAGCATGTTTCAAAAGGGAACCCTACTATAAACCTGCTTAACCTTAACCCATAAAGCTTAATAGCGATTCCAACATGCGTAGATTTTGTTTGGTGGTTTCATGGTGGAAATTTCGTTTCAAGAGTTTCAGAAACTAGACATGCGTGTTGGCAAAGTTTTGCAAGCTGAGGCAGTTGCAGGCTCAAGAAATCTAATCAAAATGATAGTTGATTTCGGCACTGAAAAGAGGCAGGCTGTTGCTGGCTTGCTTCAATGGTATAAGCCTGAACAATTAGTAGGCAAGAAGTATGTTTTTCTGCTTAACCTTGAAAGAAAGAAGTTTATGGGCGTAGAATCGCAATGCATGGTTTTTGCAGCTGAAGATAGTGAAGGCAACGTTATTTTGATACAGCCTGAAAAAGATGTAGAAGTGGGAAGCAAAATTCACTAAAATCTGAACATTGTTAGGCTGTGAGAACTGAGACAATAAAATTTACGCCAAAAAAGATTAAGACTGCTCCGAACACTGCGACGAGTATCCTGTATCCTTTGCTACCTAGAATATTTGCTCCCCTTTTTGCAAAATAAGCTGTTGCAGTTAACCATGCATAATCCATCCACACATGAGCGATGTACATGACTAAGATGCCTGCAAAAGAAGCAATTGCCAGAGCTTCATAGATTAGTTGAAGTCCTGCTGTGAGCCACCAGATTATGAAGAAAGGATTTAATGCGGTAAAAACTAAGCCTAAGATTAACGGGTGCCTAACTTTCTGCGATTTTTCTTTTTGATGGTTAATAGTTTTTGACTTAGCTGATTCATAGATTTGTAGGGCGCCAAAAGCTATGAGGGCTAATCCTCCAACGATTCCTATGTAAAACCTTATGACGGATTCGCCTGCAATTGACTTGACGCCAAGGGTCAAAATGGCCGCTAAAAAGAGGACAAGCGAAAATTCAAATAAAGTATGCCCAATTGAAAAGGCTAGTCCACCTTTTGCTCCAGATTTCATCCCATGAGAAATAACGGTGAAGAATAATGGTCCAGGAGCCAACGCTCCAGAAACAGTGACTAAGACAACTGTGATGACAAAGCTGAATACGTCCATAGAGATTAGAAAATTGAAGCCTAAATAATAAACATTCCACTATGACTCTTCATTCGCTGCCACTTCTGCTTTCTTCTTTCCAGTCAAATATTCAGTCATTTCTGTGTCTAAGTCTAACCATTCTGCTAAGCCTTCAGCCATCTCTCTATTATTTTCAAAGATTATTCTCAAGTATGGGAGAATTTCTTTCACTGCTGTTACTGCTGATACATGGCATTTCTTGCGAATTTTCATGCCTATCTGCGCCTTCATTCCACGCTCGCCCCTTGACATTGACAGCAGTCGCATTCTTTCTGGGAACTTGTATGGAACCCACCCGCCTAGCTTGGAGCGTTCTCTCGCCATCGCCACGCCAGCAGTCATGAAATCCAAAAAATAGCGCATTAGGCTCCAATCCTGACTTTTTTGCAACCTTCCTCTGTACACGTCTGCTAAGGACAAGGAGTCCATTGCTTTTGCCAAGTCATGTGGGTCATTCAACTGATGTGGCGCATTCTCGTAAACCCACTGGAAAAGCATGTCTGGGTCCACATCTGCAGAGTCAACAGCCCTCTTCGCTTCTAAGCAATCTTTCGAGTAAAAGACGGTTCTAAGAACATTGAAGATTACTTCTTTTCGGTCACGTTCAGCAAGCCAAGAAACATCATCGTATGTTAGTTTTTTCTTGCCCTGCGCCAAAGCCTGCAAATCATTTATGGCCGACCTTACATCGCGCCCAGACCTTTCGGCAACAAACTTTAACGCTTCTTCATCTGCTTCAATGTCTTCACGTTTGCAAACTTCTTTTAAGCGCTTGACAACTTGCAGCACAGTTGGCTTCTTAAACTCGATGAGAAGACAATGAGTTCGAAGCGTAGCAAACCTAGGGTCATAGATATCATTAGCGATAAGCACGATTGGGCATTGCGCCTTTTTCACAATTTCCGTAATTGTCGCTACTCCCCCTTTATCTGCGGTGCCCGTTATGCCATCTAGTTCGTCTAAAAGAATCAGGCGTTTTCGACCAAACAAGGTCCCATATTGAGAGGCTAAACCTGCGAAACGTTCAACCGCTTCAGCGGTTCGGTAGTCGCTTGCATTCTTTTCCACGAGTTCCATGCCTAAATCATGGGCAATTGCTTCCACAGTTGCGGTTTTGCCTATGCCCGGCGGGCCATAAAGGAAAACGGCTCGTTTCTTTGGTATGCCTTTACTCCAAGATTTTATCCATTCTATAAGTTTCTCTATTGGCTCAGTGTTTCCGATAACTTCTGCCATAGTCTTAGGCTTGTGTTTCACTGTCCAGGCGTCGTACACGGTTGGTTAACCGCCCTTCTGCATTTCAGAGCCAGCCTCAACTAAACGTGCCAATAAAGCGCTTAACTGCACTTCATCGTCAGAGCCTTGAACCAGTCTGAAATCTATTTCCCCTATAGCATCTGCTAGCTTGACTTTCCATTTCTCAGGTAATCCAGAGCGGAAGATTTCCAAATGAATCTGTTTTATGATGTCGCTTCCAGCCATTCCATACTTCAAAACCATTTCTCTCAATTTTTCTCTAGCACCGATAAAGTCGCCTTTCATGGCCAAAGTAATCATATTGCGAACATCAATTGGATTCGCTCTTCCAATCACCGAATATACGGTTTCGTTATCTATTGGCTTACCCAAAGACGCCGCAGCCTGCAACGTGTTAACCGCCCTTCTCAAGTCTCCGCCAAAAACTTCAAAAATAGCGTTCAACCCTTCATCGGATATATTGACATGTTCTTTCTGAACGATGCGTTTCAGGTAAGCGTCTTGATCTTCTTTTCTTAAATAAGTGAATCTGAAGGGGGCGCATCTGGATTGAATTGGCTCAATAATCTTTCCACTATAGTTGGCGATAAGAATAAAACGACATGTCTCTGTGAAACGTTCCATGGTGCGTCTTAAAGCCTGTTGTGCATCTCCAGTCATGTTGTCTGCTTCGTCTAGAATCATTATTTTGAAAGGGATTTCACCGATTGACTTGATTCGGGCAAAAGTTTTCACAGTTTCTCGTACAACGTTTATGCCACGCTCATCACTTGCATTTAATTCCATCAAGTGTTCTCGCCATCCGTCCCTGTAGAAATCATGCGCTAAGCAAAGAGCAGCAGTTGTCTTTCCAGTTCCAGGTGGACCAGCAAAAATACAATGTGGAATATTATGAGCCTGAACAAAACTTTTCAAGCGTTCCACAATCTCTTTTTGGTTAACCATTTCATTAAGGGATTGGGGACGATATTTCTCAGTCCACATTTCATAACTCAAGAGCGTTTACCTCCGCAACGCTATTCTAGAAGTAAGGAACTGCCATAAAACATTATTTACATTAAGCATTTGCAATGAAAACAAGAGTTGAAAAAAAATAAGAAAGAGAAGAAGGATGTTTAGCTTAGGATTCTTTCGATTGCGCCCGCTTCTGCATCTTCTACAAGGGGGATTCCAGTTACTTTTGCTGCTCTCTCTGTTAAGGAGACTAAGTCATTTCTGTCTAATAGGTCAAGTTTCCATTTTCTTGCTCCAGCCATCAACTGCATTAAGCCGACTTTAATTCTCTCTGTCAGATATGTGTATAGCCCTATTGCTTCCCACGGAATTTCCTTGAACCTTCCGCCATGTTGCTCCTTTAGTTTTGGCGCCGTTACAAAGAATTTTTCTGGTGTTTCTCCATATCTGTCTGCGAATGTTCTTGGCAACTTGCCATTTTTGGCTAGTTCTATGAAGTAAGATGACTTCATAACCGAGAGTAGTGGTGATCTCGCCATTAAGACTCCTTTTATGTATGGTCCTTTGCCGAAGTTGCTCATTGCCATCGCTTTGAACATTTGGGATTCTTTGATGAAGCCTCCAGCCATAAGAATATCTGGGACAAATCTGCCCTTCTTTCTTAGGATTTCGCAGCATTTCAAGACTTGAGCTTCCAAATAAACTGTCGGTGTGCTCATTTCATCCATCATTGGAACTGGACTCATTCCTGTTCCGCCGCCTGCACCGTCGAAGGTTACTGCTTCAATTTTGGCTTCTGAAGCTAACTTCATCGTGAAAGCAACTGCAGAGGGTCTGTAAGCGCCTGTTTTTAGGATTACATGTTTTGCGCCTTGTTTTCTTAGCCATTCTATGTCTTCTAGAAAGCCTCTCTCTGTGGGTATGCCAACTCTGCTGTGGCGTTCGAATGATTTGAATACGCCTTCTTTGAAGGCTTCTTGAACAGTAGGGTCTTCTGGATCTGGAATAACTATGTAGCCTCTTTTCTTCAGCAAAATTGCCTTGTCCAAGTTTCTTATTCTGACTTCGCCGCCTATGGCTTTGGCTCCTTGACCCCATTTTCTCTCAATTACGTTGGCTTCTAGTTTTGATATGGCGTAAACATCTATGCCAAGTCTTTGGTCTTCAACGTTTGTTTGGACAACTACCTCGCCGTGTTTTCCGTCCCAAAACTTTCTGAAGGCGTCGATTCTGCGTTTCAATTCTTTTGAGTGGGTTACTTTGCCATTTGTTATCGTTGCCTCTTCGTCCATTCCACACACGTTTTCTCCAATTGTTACGATTATGCCTGATAATGCCGCGCCAATTGCTAAGCCTTCCCAGTTTAGTCTCGCTACTTCTGTTGAGCCGAAGGCTCCTGTGGCTATCGGTACTTTCATTGGTATGCCTGCAACCTTGCTTTCTACGTTTACGTTTTCAAATAGAGCCACGTCTGAGTCAGGTTTGATCCCATGTACCTCGAATAGGGATGCTTGAATTTGAAAGTCTGACCAATCTAGACGGAGGTCTTTGAGTGCGCTGGCTGTGCTTGTGCCAAATTCTACTGGTTCGGGGTAAAGAGCCTCTCTTCCTCTGAAAGTGGATAAGCCGACTTCGCATAGGAAGGGGCAGTTTCTGATGCATATGGGGCACATGCCGCTTAATGGGCTTACGTCTTTTACTCTTGTTTGTGTTCCGCATGTGGATTTAGAGTTTAAGTAGGCAGAATTTTTGTGGACTCGTTCGCTCATTTTTCTCTCTCACCTTTACAAATGTAAACCCGTGAAGATGGGATAACATCTCTACACTTTTAAATATTTTCCCAAAAAACTTTGATTATAACTTTTATACTTGAAAATCGCATTCTCTTAGGGCTTAGTCCTTTCTGCAGAAAAGGAGAGTTAAAAGACTTGACAAAGCCTTTGGCATCGATAGAAAATTCAGATTTCATATTCGAGAATACTCCAGTTAAGGTTATTATCAACAGGAATTGTCCTGAAATGGAATTAGTAGGTTTGAAAGTCGGACCCTTTGAAGAAGGAAAAGAGTATGAGGTAATGTTCTGGGTGGCCGAAGAACTAGAAAAAGCTGGCATAGCCCGCTTCCATGAAGAAGGGCAATTGAACCCCGGTAAACTGAACAAAATACACTGGACGGAAAGCATTCAATCAACAAACCAAATCGCCCCACTTCTAGAAGACTTCTACCCAAAACTTCGCCGTTATCTAGCCAACTTAAAAAAAGACTGCATCAAAAAACCAGAAAAAATGAGAGAATACGAAAAAACCATGCGTATTTCTCATGACATAATTAATTGCAGGCTAAAGAAAATAGTTTCACTCTCTTCGGCGCCTGATCAAACAAATCTGATTCTTAACAACTTGACAAAAGAGGAACGCATTCTCTATGAACGGTTACATTCAATAATAAGCGGTTGGAGAACCGAAATTCTAAAGCCTAAAGATGGAGGAACCGAACAATGACTGAAGAAGAAATCGTAGTAAGCGGTCCACAAGAAAGATTCCAAGACTTTCTGAAAGCAGAAAAATACCGCGAAAGAATATCCCAAATGGCAGTTGCAGGCAAGACCTCACTAATTGTAGACTTTGATGACCTACTAGCATTCGACTCAACACTTGCACAAAGCATCCAAGAAACCCCAGACGAATACCTGAAACATGCCAACAATGCAGCCTTGGCTCAGCTACAAATTGAAGACCCTGAATACGCAGGAAAAATAGAGGCTGTCAATGTTAGGCTACGTAGCCTGCCAGTGACTACACCAATGCGAAACATAGGGTCAGAACATATTGGAAAACTCATCATGCTTGAAGGAATCATAGTCCGTGCCACACCTGCCAGTCCAATGATTACACGCGCCGCATTCAAATGCAGAAGATGTGCAACAATCACATATGTTAACCAAACAGGGCAATTCATTAGAGCTCCATTCAAATGTAGCGATCCTACATGCAGTAGAACAGGAGCCTTTGAACTTGTCCAAGAGCAATCGGAATTTATAGACTCACAGCAGATGCGCATTCAAGAACGTCCAGAAGATTTGCCGCCGGGGCAGCTTCCAAGATGGATTAACGTAGACATAATTGGAAGAGACTTGGCAGATATTGCAAGGCCAGGTGACCACATTTCTATAGTCGGCATGGTTCGAGCAACTGTTTCTACTCTTCCAAAAGGTGGGAAATTAAGAATATTCAGATTAAGTGTAGAAGCAGTATACATTGATGTTGTCAGTAAAGAGCCAGAATTAGTGTTGATTTCGCCGGAGGAAGAGAAAAAGATACTAGAGCTTGCAAAAGATCCATGGGCCCATAGAAATATAATGCGGTCAATTGCACCTTCCATCTACGGTTATGAACATGTTAAAGAGGCGATAATGTATCTTCTCTTCGGCGGAGTCGCCAAAACTCTTCCAGACATATCCATAAGAGGAGACATGAACGTTCTAATAGTCGGGGACCCGGGAACAGCAAAATCACAACTGCTGCAATATGTGTCAAGAATCGCTCCACGGGGCTTATACACCTCTGGCAGAGGAACAACAGCGGCAGGTTTAACCGCTGCTGTGCTTCGGGAACGAGATGGCGGAATGACACTGGAAGCAGGTGCGCTTGTACTTGCAGATAAAGGCGTTGCATGTATAGACGAAATCGACAAGATGCGTCCAGAGGATAGGGTAGCCATACATGAAGCAATGGAACAGCACACGGTTTCTGTGGCGAAAGGTGGAATTGTGGCAACCCTAAACGCAAGAACAGCCGTTTTAGCGGCAGCCAACCCATCTTTAGGGAGATATAACCCATTCGAAACAGTTACTAACAACATTGCGCTTCCGGTTACGATTTTGTCAAGATTTGACCTCATCTTCGTGCTGAAAGATGTGCCTGAAAAAGAACAAGACGCCAAAATGTCAGAGCACATACTTAATCTGCACAGAAGAGGCATGGCTCTTACAGAGGCACCTATACCCGCTGATTTGCTTCGTAAGTACATAAGTTATGCAAAAAGCATAAAACCCATACTAGCAGATGAAGCATTACAGCGCCTCAAAGATTTCTACCTAGCAATGCGGTCAGCAAGCGAAACCGAAGGAACCCCCATTGCAATAACTGCACGACAGCTAGAATCACTGGTTAGAATAGCTGAGGCAAGAGCCCGCATGGCTTTCAGGAAAGAGATTCTCGCGGAAGACGCAGAAGCGGCTGTGGCAATAATGCAAAGGTCATTGGAAGAGGTTGGAATCGACGTTTCCTCTCATAAGATGGACATTGACTTAATCATGACTGGCAAACCGAAAAGTGCACGTGACAAATTGCAAGTCATTTTGAGCACAATAGTGGAGATGGAAAAAGAAACTGGCATGGTGGAAAAGTCAGCGCTTATAGAGAAACTTGAAACTGAACGCGATGTGATTAGGTCTGAAGCAGAAAAACTCCTAGGACAGTTAGAAAAAGAGGGAACAATATATTCTCCGAAATCTGGCTATCTTAAGAAGACTTAGCAAAAATAAAGGCGCGTAAGCTTTGAAGATTGAAGAACTGCCAATACCAGAATCAGTGAAAGAAGTCATAATCAAATCTGGAATATCTGAGCTTTACCCTCCGCAGGAAGAGGCTGTTAAAGCAGGAGCGCTAAATGGAAAAAACCTCGTTTTAGCAAGTCCAACGGCTTCGGGTAAGACTCTCATCGCCGAACTCTGCGCCCTCAAACATGTCTTAGAAAAGGACGGCAAGACTCTTTATTTAACGCCTTTACGTGCACTTGCAAGTGAAAAATATCAAGAATTCCAAAAGTATACAAGTATTCAGAAGAACAGCGGAAGACGAATTAGTGTAGGCATAAGCACGGGAGACTATGACAGTAGCGACCCATGGCTGGAAAGATATGACATTATAGTTACTACAAATGAGAAGGCTGACTCCCTACTGCGCCACAGAGCACGTTGGATAGACGAAATCTCTCTAGTAATCGCTGACGAAGTGCATCTGCTTAATGACGCTGACCGTGGACCAACGCTAGAAGTGGTTCTTGCTCGCCTAATGCAAGTAAATCCCGACGCCCAAATACTAGCCTTAAGCGCAACAGTCAAAAATGCTGAAGAAGCAGCTGACTGGCTAAAAGCAGGTTCCATCACAACAGAATGGAGACCCGTCATATTAAAAGAAGGTGTGCTTCTCCATGATGAGATACAGTTTAAAGATGGAAGCGCCCTCAAAATAGAAAAATCAACAAGTAATCCAGCCATAAATCTGGCGTTGCACGTAATTCGGTTTGGAGGACAAGCTCTACTTTTTGCCGGGACAAGAAAGAACGCGGTTAGTCTAGCAGCCAAAACAGCGGCAAGTGTTAAAGGTATGCTTTCAAAGCCAATGGCTCGTTCTTTGACTCGGCTTTCTGAACAGATTCTCTCAAGTGGCGAAAGGACGAGAATAAGCGAGTCTTTAGCTCAAGTGGTTCAATGTGGAACTGCCTTCCACCATGCCGGATTAGGCGGCGCCCATAGAAAGATTGTCGAAGATGCTTTCAGAGAGGGCAAAATCAAAGTTTTAACGGCTACGCCGACCTTAGCTTTTGGTGTAAACCTTCCTGCAAGAATGGTTGTTGTCCAAGATTATAGGCGATATGAACCTGGATATGGCTATTACCCGATTACTGTGCTTGAGTACAAGCAAATGGCTGGACGCGCTGGAAGACCACGCTACGACAAAACTGGCGAGGCTATACTAATCTCGAAAACCGATGATGAAAGAGACTATCTAATGGAAAGCTATGTCATGGCTGAGCTTGAAAGAATTTGGTCAAAACTAGCGGTTGAAAGAATTCTTAGGGGACATGTCCTAGCTACCGTTGCTGCAGACTTTGCCCACACAGAACAGGGCATATACGACTTTTTTGGCAAAACCTTCTATGCGTATCAATATGACCCGAAGGCTATTAGAGGAGTCATTGCGAGAATCTTAGAGTTTCTTTATGAAGAGAAGATGATTGAAATAAGTGGCAATGATGTTTTGGCTACCAAGTTTGGTCGCAGAATTTCGGAATTGTATATTGACCCAGTTTCTGCGGTTATAATGCGAGATGCAATGCTGAATCGAGCACCGCTTTTAACTGACATCAGCTTTCTGCACATGATAGCGCATATGCCTGACATGTTTCCGAAACTTCGTCCCTATTCAAACGAAATCGACGAACTCGCATTGTTTGTTGATGAGCATCATGATGAGTTCATGGTCCAAGTGCCAGACGAATGGGAAAACAGAATTGACTATGAAGAATTCTTAGGCGAAGCCAAGCTTGCAATGGTTATGGATGCTTGGATAAAAGAAATAACAGAAGACGGAATAATAGAGAAGTTTACAGTGCAGCCAGGCGACTTGTATAGGCTTCTTTCAACTGCAAGATGGCTTCTCCATGCATCACATGAAATCGGCGCCCTATTCGGCTACAAGGATTTGCTTAAGAACTTGGCAGAACTGATGGACAGAGTTGAAAAAGGAGTAAAGACAGAACTGCTTCCACTGGTAAGGCTGGAAGGAATCGGCAGAGTAAGAGCACGCATATTATTCAACTCTGGACTAAGAACCGTAGAGGCTCTCAAAACAGCGCCCATTGAAAAACTAACAAGCCTCCCATTGATCGGGCCGAAACTTGCCAAAAAAATAAAGGAACAAGTAGGCGGCTTCGTCAAAGCAGAAGAATGGAAAAAACTAAAGAAAAAGAAGGCTTTGGAGCAACAAGCGCTAACAGAATATTATCGATAGTCTATAGTAGAAAGCAGTTTAAATGATGATGATGAAGAAGAACCAAATTTATTTTTTTACTTACTCTCTCACAGACCTGAGTTTAATTTCTCAGTTGCATCAGAGCATGTTTGAGTAAAGCTTTTCAGAAGGCAAATATCATGGATATCATTCAAATGGAAGGCTGAACAAAATGTCTAAACCATACGAGGATTTGATGAAGGCAGCAGAAGTTGCCATCAATGAAGCTCTCGCCATAAAAAATGGCGAACACGTTCTAATAATAACCAATCCACTTAAAGACGTATACAGAGTATCTCAAGCGTTATATGTGGCAAGTGCAAAAGCAGGCGCTTCACCAGTTTTGATGACGCAGCCCAAA
>Ga0315280_10007560_pt1 | contig 14534 bp, 15 predicted proteins | sample YL17G06_40_MG_FD_203697 | JGI IMG/M metagenome (GOLD analysis project Ga0315280, IMG submission 203697) | Sediment microbial communities from Yellowstone Lake, YNP, Wyoming, USA - YL17G06_40 | ecosystem: Environmental > Aquatic > Freshwater > Lake > Sediment | place: USA: Wyoming | collected...
TCTGCACGGCCTTCCACAATCACGACGGCGTCAGAGTCGCGTACCCCCGGTCCCGCCGGTAGCCCCTCGTACTCGCCGATTTCCTTCGGGCGCATGGAGTCCTTCACTTTTTCAGTTATTTCCTGTGTTTCAAGCACGGTCTCTCCAAATCTCTCCAAGATCTCTTTTGCCCTGTCGACGACGAATTTTCGCTTCGCTTCGCGCACATCTTCGATTCGCTCGATCTTTATCGTGGCCTCGCACGGCCCAACGCGGTCTATGGTCTCGAGCGCGGCACCTATAATAGACGTTTCAATCCGGTCGAGGCTGGAGGGGATGGTTACAGCGCCAGAGGATTTTCCTTGGGTTGAGCTTATGTTTACATTGATTCGTCCGATCCGCCCTGTTTTTAGCAATTCGCGTAGATCTAGCTCATCTCCTAGAAGCCCTTCCGTTTGTCCAAAAATTGCGCCCACGACATCGGGGCGCTCCACCACGCCGTTTGCTTCTATTTTGGCGTGAATAAGATACTTAGTCGTACCAATATCTTCTCGCATAGGTGATACCTCCTTTTTGCCGAGCCTTTCGGCAACTAATTCTTGTAGACTTTTTCCTTCCAAGGGCAACACGCCCTATAGAAGCCAGAATGAGCCTGATGGTGATTCTGGCCTGATTTGATGATCAATTTTGATTGTGTCTCTCGTCCTAAAAAGGCTGTGGTTCAGATTGATGGCAAAGTGGGCATTGCTTTCATTTTCTAGCCTTGAACGGTCTTACTCCTCTATAAAGTTTAGGACGGTGATACTCCTCAAATAAAAATTATCCCAAGAGCTGCCAACGCCCAGATTAGAACGCCCGCGATGACGACGCCCGCCGTGATTGCCAGGGCCGCACGTTTTCTGTCCATCCCCGCGAGATAGGCAATCAACGAGCCAGTGTAGGCGCCAGTGAGTGGCAGAGGGACACCGACGAACAATGCAAGACCCACCAAGCTAAGATTTTGATGTTTTTCCACCCGTCTCACGGACCACCTAAACATCCTTTCGACCAGTTCTACCCTCCTACGGATTGGCGGGAGGATGAAATCAAGTAGGACAAATGCGATGGGAATCGCCAACATGTTCGCCAACACGCACACGACGAATGCGAACTCTGGGCTATATCCCGCGACGATAGCGAGGGGGATGGCGCCACGCAGTTCGATGAAGGGCACTATAGAAACTAAAAAAACCAACCACTCGATCAATTCATGCACCTCTTAGCGATATCACCACTTGGGTAAATCAATATTTGTCTTGGTCGCAGCGCCTAGTTCAATAGCTCAAAAATTTAAAGGATTGGGAGTTCTAATTAAAAGTGTGTTCGGATGAAATCGTCTAAAAGGCCAGAGAAGTATGAGGTGCCGAGCTGGAATAAAATCTACAATCTATGCCTTAAAGTCGCTGACCAGATAAAAAATAGCGATTATAAGCCGGATCTGATTGTTGCGGTCTCCCGTGGAGGGTGGATTCCGGGGCGAGTGCTTTCAGACCTTTTGGAAAATCCGAACATCGCCACGATCAAAGTCGAGTACTATGAGGATATCTACAAAACTCGTTCCAAGCCCGAGATAACACAGCCTCTGACCGTCGACATCAGCGGAAAACGAATCCTGCTAGTGGATGACATCGCCGATTCTGGGCACAGCCTCAAGCTCGTTAAGGAGCACATGTTCGAACGTGGCGCGGCCGATGTAAAGATTTGCACTCTGTATCGCAAGCCTTGGTCGATTGTGGCCACCGATTTCAACGCGCGAACGACGGATGCGTGGGTCTGCTTCCCGCATGAAATTTTCGAGACGATGAGAAAGGTTTATTCTAAGTCGAAGAAGCGGGGAGAGACCAAGAAGGAAATTGAGCAAAAACTCCTGCGTATGGGCATAAAACCGCTTTTGATCCGGAAGTTTTTATTGGAGACACAATAAAGCGCCAAAAACTAGCTCCTCAGCATAGCGCGTTGATTTCGCAGAAATTTTACAAGACCCTCGATATCCTTGATGTCTTTGTGAACCAGCGATTTTAGCTTGCCCCTGATTTCGACAATTGGTTCAACGCCTAGTCGTTCAAGATGCTTGGCGGAGAATTTCGCGAGTTTGTCGCCAGTCCGGTCAAAATCGGTCAGGACGATGGCCTCTTTTGAGCCGGAAAAGCCTTCAATGAAGTTCAGCAGGGATTTCCCACTCGATATCTTGTGAAATTTTCCCTTCACCCCAAGGTTCTTCAGCGCCTCGACATCATCGGTTCCCTCCACGATGATCGGTGCTCCATCTAAGGCACGTTTTCTCAATTCAGCGAGCAACTCATCGAGCTCTTCAAGTGTTTCTCTTGTCAGCAAAGGCATCTCCGTGAGACGTTTGATATTGTCACTCAGGCCCTCGGTCGCTTACCCAGAGTCCTTTCCGCAGACACCTCTTGCAGACGTTAATATCAGGCAGGAAGCAGCGGGAACAAACGGTGGCCCCGCACACGCCGCACCTATAGACATCGACGCCCGCCTGTCCACATATGACGCAAACGCCAGCGACCTTGCCCATTTTACAACCGTTTAATTTTAGAACATTCAGCGATTAAAAGTTGTGCCTGAAATTTGGGGTTAATAATTGATTTCATTTGTGTAGAGTTGCGCCAAACTTTTCGATGACTTTTGCTGCGAGTCTTGCGCTTTGATGTCCCGCTGCTTCAGCCGATTGTCCACGGCTGAGGCCGAATAAAACTCCAGCCGCATAGAAGTCGCCTGCCCCAGTAGTATCCACGACTTTTGCGGGATAGGCGGGGATCACGAACCGCTCACCGCGCGAAAATATGACTGAACCATTTCTGCCTTTCTTTAGGCAAACCGTGGGGATTTTCTCTGTGAGCATCCGCGCCGCTTTTTCATCATTCGAACCCACGAGAGCTTTCAGTTCTTCCTCGTTTGCGAATAGTACATCCGATCCAGAGATGATCTTGGACAGGTCTTTTTTATTTGCGTTTATCATGGGTGGGTTCTCAAGAGAAATTGAGATGTGTGCACTGTTTTCTTTTGCGAACTTCATTGCATCGTGTGCGCTTTTGGAGATTCTACCTTTTTTTAGAAGGGTTATCGACGTTAGGTACAGAAAATTTGAGTCTTTTAGACCTTTAGCGGGCAGCGCGTCGTACTCAACGCCATTCCCGAGATCCGCCGCAAACGTGCGCTGGAAGTCGGGCGAGATAAAGGCGATTATTTTTCCAGTATTGCCTGGCTTCTTTTCTAAAAAAGAGCCAATGTTTTGATCGCGTAAGCTGTTTTCGAAGATTTCGCCCTCCTTGTCCTCCGCTATGCGGCCCGCGTAGGCCGATTTCCCTCCGAGAAAAGAAACCCCTTCGCACACGTTGCGCGCGTTGTCGCCAGGAAAGCATGCGAAGATTGATTCGGAAAGTTCAGCATGCATTTTGTCGAGTTTTTCGCGAGGAATGTAATTAGTGGCGCCCTTTGTCAGGCCATTTTTCTTCAAGAAATCATCAGTGGCCCGTGTGAAATAATCTACGAGCGCAGTCCCAATTCCGAAAACATCATATTTCCTGCTCAAAATTTCACCCGGTTAATAAGGCCTGCTCTTAAACCCCAGCCTGTAACCGACAAAGTTTGTGGCGATATGAATGGGCGGGGTAATGAGGAGAATGATTAAGATTACCTCCCACCCCGGCAGCATTACAGGACTCGCGAAGATCATGGCAAAGACAACAAAGCCGAGCTGGTCCAGAACAGGGGCCGCTCCTCCGCGCTGGATGTCTAAGCGTCGTTTGATGAAACTTCCCAAGAGATCGCCTATCAAGGCCCCGAGAGCAAGCAGGAGTCCGAGCATGGCGTAAGTGCAGAGCTGTCCAACAACAACTCCCTGCAGCACGCCCACAATTGAACCGGCCACCAGCCCAGCCACAAAGCCGCGGATGGTTTTTCCCGCTCCAAAAATCGGGCGCCCATCTGTGAACAGCTTCCCCCCGTCTATGGGTGCGCCCCCGCCCAGCACCACTGGTGTCGCGTTCGCCACGTAGGCTGGCAGGATGAACCAGAGTGCGGAGCCAATTATCCCAATTACCTCGTTCAACCTCTCGCCACCTTTTTAAGTAGAGTTTGGCGACCTAATATCACGAGAAGCTGAAAACTCTTAAGTATTCGCTATTTTGAGTGGTAAATGATTGGAATGGCAGGGAAGTTGCTGAAGAAAACCAAGAGCCTCTGCCCCGAATGCATGAAGGTCATCGAGGCTGAGGTGGTGGAGGAGGACGGCAAGGCGCTGATCAGGAAAAAGTGTCCAGAGCACGGAAAATTCGAGGATGTTTACTATTCCGATGTTGAGATATTCAAACGCTTCGAGAAGTTTGCGGAGATCGGTGACGGGATAGAGAATCCGCGAACGGAGAAAAAACAGGGATGTCCCCTTGACTGCGGGATATGTCCAAATCACAAATCCCACACAGTACTGGCAATAATTGATGTGACGAACAGGTGTAACTTACGGTGCCCCATATGTTTCGCCAATGCCGCTGCAGCCGGCTACGTCTACGAGCCCACGTTTGAGCAAATTAAAGAGATGATGAGAAACCTGCGCGCTAATAGACCGACACCTCCCCCGGCGATCCAGCTGTCAGGGGGAGAACCGACCCTTCGAGACGACCTGCCAGAAATCGTCCGCGCGGCGAAGGAGGCCGGCTTCTGGCACATTGAGGTGAACACCAACGGGATACGCCTCGCCAAAGACCTGGATTTCGTAAAAAGACTGCGCGAGGCGGGAGTCAGCACAATCTACCTGCAGTTTGATGGGGTAACCCCGGAGCCAACGATCAAGGCGAGGGGCGTGGACATCCTCCCGTTGAAGTTGAAGGCGATCGAGAACTGTCGGAAGGCGGGGGTAAACAGCCTAGTTTTGGTGGTCACGTTAGTCAAGGGGGTGAACGACGGACAACTTGGGGACATCATCCGCTTTGCCGCTAAAAACAGAGATGTCGTGCGATGCGTGAATGTGCAGCCGGTATCCTTTGCCGGTAGGATTTCGCAGGAGGAGCGCAAGCGATGGCGCATAACCATCCCCGACTTCATGAAGGCGGTGGAGGAGCAGACGGGCGGGCAGATCAAGGCATCTGACTTCTATCCCGTCCCGTCCACGTTGCCGATTTCACGCTTCACCAGCGCGTACACGGGTAGGGAGTTCGTGAAGTTCACATGCCACCAGCACTGTGGCGCGGCGACCTATGTCTTTGTCGAAGACGGGCGCTTAATCCCGATAACGAGTTTCGTCGATATTCCGAAGCTGTTTGGTCTGCTCGACAAGTATGCAGAGGAACTCAAGAAAGGAGGGTTTGCGATTAAGGCGAGGGTGCTGGTGAAAGCGGCTAAGGAGGTACTGGGAACCATAAACATGTCGAAGGCACCGAAGGACCTCAACCTCCCGAAAATCATCTTAAAAGTTCTAGGCACCGGGAGCTACAAAGCACTGGCGGAGTTCCACGAGCGGGCAATTCTATTGGCTTCTATGCATTTCATGGATCCCTACAATTTCGATTTGGAAAGGATCGAGCGGTGCGGCATCCACTATGCGGTACCAGATGGTCGCATAATCCCGTTCTGCACTATGAATTCTATCTACAGGTCTACTGTGGAGCGAGAGTTTGGAGTGCCGCTGGGCGAGTGGAGGGGCCCGAAGTAAAGCTTTTAAAGTTAGGTAGTTGCATTAAGGTAGTAGTTTACTAGCTGAGGTTCAAGGAGGGATTTTATGGCAGCACAGATGGGAGGGCAGCAGATACTGATACTGCCCGAGAGGGTCCAACGCTACCTAGGCCGTGATGCGCAGCGCATGAACATAATGGCCGCTCGAGTGATAGCCGAGTCGGTTCGAACGACCCTCGGGCCGCGCGGCATGGACAAGATGTTGGTAGACAACTTGGGTGATGTCACGATAACGAACGATGGCGTCACCATTCTCGAAGAGATGGATGTAGAACATCCCGCGGCCAAGATGATGGTGGAGGTTTCTAAAGCTCTGGAAGACGAAGTCGGGGACGGCACGACAACAGCCGTGATTATAGCGGGCGAACTCTTGAAAAAGGCAGAGGAACTGCTTGATCAGGATATCCACCCAACCGTCATAACTGCAGGGTACAGGCTTGCAGCTGAAAAGGCGCAGAAGATCTTGGAAGGGATGGCAACACCAGTTTCAAAGGACGACGACAAAATACTCAAACAAATTGCCATAACATCGATGAGCAGCAAGGGCTCTGAATTACGCGGTGAAAAATTGGCAGAGCTTTGCGTGAGGGCAGTTAAGCAGATAGTCGAGAAGTCGGACGGCAAACTAGAAGCGGACATCGACAATATTAAGGTGGAGAAGAAAAGCGGTGGGAGTTCAGCGGACTCCCAGCTCATCCAGGGCATCGTGCTTGACAAGGAAGTAGTTCACTCAGACATGCCTAAGCGAAAAGAAAAGGCCAAGATAGCTCTTCTCAACTTAGCACTCGAAGTGAAGGAGACTGAGACGGACGCGAAGATCAACATAACCGATCCAGAACAGCTTCGGAGCTTTCTCGACGAGGAGCGGCACATGTTGCAGGAAATGGTCGACCAGATAAAGAAGTCCGGCGCGAACGTGGTGCTGTGCCAGAAGGGCATAGATGATATCGCCCAGCATTACCTCACTAAGGCGGGAATTCTCGTAGCCCGGAGGGTGAAAGAGTCTGACATGGAAAAGCTGGCGCGCGCGACAGGAGGGAAGGTCGTGACGAACATCAAAGATTTCACTTCAGATGACCTGGGCGCAGCGGCCCTCGTGGAAGAGCGCAAAATAGCTGGAGAGGAAATGATATTTGTTGAGGGTTGCAAGGATCCAAAGGCCGTAAGCTTGCTGGTTCGTGGTGGCACCGAGCATGTCGTGGACGAAGTCGAGCGGGCTGTGCACGACGGGATTTCGGTGATATCTGCGGCAATTGAGGACGGCAAGATAGTTGCTGGCGGTGGGGCGCCGGAGATAGAGGTCGCCAGGGGTCTGCGGGAATACGCCGATACAGTTGGTGGGCGTGAGGCACTTGCTGTGAATGCGTTTGCGGATGCGATGGATATAATCCCAAGGACGCTTGCCGAAAACGCGGGTCTGGATCCAATAGATATCTTGGTGCAGCTCAGATCCGCCCATGAGAAGAAGGATGGAAAAAACATCGGCATCGACGTTATCAGCGGGAAAACCCTAAACACGCTTGACCGTGGGATTGTTGAGCCTTTACGCGTGAAGACGCAGGCAATCAAGTCTGCAAGTGAAGTCGCGGAGATGATTCTGCGCATAGACGACGTCATTGCCGCGGGGAAGCTTGAGAGAGGTCCAGGCCCAGAGATGGGTGGCATGCCGCCGATGGGATGAGGGGGACCGTCTATTTTGCCCAAGAAATATACGCTGTATGAAAAAGCGCGTATAGTGGGAGCTAGGTCCCTCCAGATAGCGATGGGGGCGCCGGTCTTAGTGGATGTGCCCGAAAACTTGGGTAACCCGATTGACATAGCTTTACTAGAATTTGATAAAGGTGCGACACCGATAACGGTTGTGCGGAGACTGCCCAGTGAGAAGGGAACTGGGATTTCAAGTTAGTCATCGACTGTCGAGTCATTCCTACTCGCACGTTTTCGATACCTCTTTTTTTTTGGAAATCTTACAAAATTTTGCTGTCGCATTTGGATTTAAGCGTCGTAAAGTAAATTTTTATTGGTGCTAGAGTGGGGGTCCAGCTCGGCGACATCGTCACGAAGCAAAAGATTGAGCTTGAGCAGCTGCGCGGGCGTGTACTCGCGATAGATGCGATGAACTCGCTCTACCAGTTCCTCTCGATCATTCGGCAGCGAGACGGGGAGCTTCTGTGTGACTCGAAGGGGCGAATAACCTCACACCTTTCCGGCCTTTTCTATCGAACCGCGAACTTCGTCGAGGCAGAGATCCGCCCAATTTACGTGTTCGATGGGGAGCCGCCTTGGCTAAAGCGGAAGACGGTTGAACAGCGTCGCGCGTTGAGGACAGAAGCGGCTGAGGAGTGGATGAAGGCGCGCAGGGAGGGTAGGGCTGAGGAGGCCCGAAAGTTCGCCCAGCGTGCGGGACGAGTAGATGCGCAAATGATTCGGCAGGCGCAAACGCTCTTGGATCACATGGGGCTACCTTGGGTTCAGGCACTCGGGGAGGGCGAGGCCCAGGCAGCGCGTCTTGTTCAGCGAGGCGATGCTTGGGCGGCCGTTAGCCAGGATTTCGACAGTCTTCTGTTCGGGGCCCCAACTCTCGTGCGCAACCTAGCAATCACGGGCCAGCGAAAGCTTCCCGGAAAGGACGTGTACATCATGGTCTCTCCGGAGGTGATCGAACTTGAAGTGGTCATGGAAGAACTGGGGGTGACTAGGGAGCAGCTGGTCGACATAGGCATCTTGATCGGCACCGACTACAACGAAGGAATAAAGGGGATAGGACCCAAGAAGGCGCTTGAGCTTGTTAAGAAAAAAGGTTCAATCAAGGAAATCGCGAGTACGGAGCTCGGAGAAAAATTTGAGGTCGACCCGATGGAGGTGCGGGAGATTTTTCTGAAACCGAACGTGACCGACAAGTATGAGGTGAAGTGGGGAGAGCCGGACCCAGAGGGCATCAAGCGGTTCCTCTGCGGCGAGCACGACTTTTCAGAGTCGCGGGTGCAGGTGGGAATAGACAAGCTAATTAAGGGGCGGGAGAAGCGCGAGCAGGCCTCGCTCGAAAAGTGGTTTGGTTAGCTATCCTCCTTCCACCCATACCTTCCTACAAGTGGCACGAAGGAGCATCCTCCATGTTCCTGAATTTTTAGTTTCTTCTCGTTCTGTTTCTCGGCGACGATCCATGTTTGGAGCATGTAGTGCTGCCCTACCGGGGCCCCCAATTTCCCTCCTATTTTTAGTTGTGCAATCAGGGGCTCTGGCAATTCAGGGGCGCAGGCGGTAACAAGGATGCGGTCCCAAGGTGCTCCTCTCTCGTAACCGCAGGTTCCATCGCCGGTCACAACTTGGACCCACTCATATCCTGTTTTCTTGAGGTTGGTTCCAGCGAATTCCGCTAGTTCGGCGATTCGCTCGACGGTGACGACTTCTCCCTTTCTCCCCACGATCTCCGCAATGAGAGCAGCGTTATATCCAGATCCCGCCCCGATCTCGAGCACCCGCTGCCCAGGGTCTAGGTCAAGCGACTCCATCATTATCGCGATCATGCTGGGGGCGGAAATGGTTTGTCCGTAACTGGTTGAGAGCGGCTGGTCGGCGTAGGAATGTTCTCGAATGCTTTCAGGAACGAACTCGTGACGTGGAACCTTCCTAAAAGCTTTTATTACTTCGGGCTTTTTCAGATATCCCCATCTGGTCAAACGCTCAATCAGCTCCTCTCGTTCCCGCTCGAACATCCAGACCAAAACAATATCTGCCCTTTCGAGCTTAAGGAATTTTGGAGCATGGAAAGATGAGTTGGGTAATCGTGGCGAGAGGACACCCGGAAATCACGGCTAGGCATCGAACCACATTCATGGTCACGAAGGATCGGGAAGTGGGACCGATGGGAGATTGCATCATTGCCATCGGCGCTGACAAGGCGGGCCCTGATTTATCTTCCGAGCTAAAGCACGCGATAAGGGCTGGCCGAGAGCTTGTCATAACTCTTGAGGTTGATGGGATGGCTGAGAAAGTCCACGCTTTTGGACACCCTTCGCTTGTATTAAGTCATCCTACAGATTTGGTCGTCAGGAAGAGTAGGTTCGTCTGCGGGCGTACACTGGCGGTCGGAGCCGATAAGGCTGCTGCGGATTTGCGTAGGAAATTCGTGGCTGCCCTGCGGAACCCAGCAACCAAACTTGAACTAAAGATAGAAGCTAGCGCAGTTCATCGGGCAACATATTAGGAATTCCGTCCACGATGGGATATTGTCGCCCACACTTGACGCAGATGAGCTTCTCCCCTTTCAACTTCACAGCCCGCTTGCAGACAGGGCAAGCCAATATCTCGAGCAGTTCCCGGCTGATGGGAGTTTCTGTCATAATGATTCGTTCAATCTCCAACTGACAAATATTTAAAACCATTGTGTTGTTTGGGTTAAGCTAAGAGAACCACGCACGCGGCCACGAAAAGCGTCGCCTCTACAGCGAATATTTTTTTGTCGGTCACGTAGCTCCAGAAATCGTACGTGAAAATCCTCAGCCCATAGAATTTCTTGCTCACTGGGTATAGCAGCATCCTGCCTTTCTCGTCCAGAGCGTCTATGAGCACATGAGTGAACCCCCCGACCATGAACGACAGGGCGATGATTGAGCCGAACATGAAGTAAAAGGGCACTAAGAGAACCACGAAGAAAAATAATGTATGGAGGATCGTGGCAGCGTGCTTTTCGGCGATTGGATTTTTCGGCGTTTTTTTTCTGAGGAGGGTCGGGAAGACATCTAGACTTGAGATGTTGGCACCAATTAGGAGGGCGAGCAAGTTAAATTGTGGGAAAATTCCGAGTATCAGCGGCAAGGTGATGTGGGCGAGTATCATCTTTTCAACTCCTGGCAGGTTCTTGCTATAGTTATGATGAAGTACGGGATGAAAGGCCCAACCAATATCAGGATGTCCCACTTGAGTTTCCAGACAAGTAATGTAAAGAGGATGATTCCCATGGTGAGCCACGCAATTACGTACGGGAGGTTTGCCCCGCCCCACTTTCTCAGGTCGACTCCTACAGACATACAACGAAATCACACTTGCGTGGTTAAAAATGCTTGCCAGGCGACCTGTGGAAAGCTCTTTTTGTATAGCGTCCACGTAAATTTGGGTATGATTAATGGCAAAGCATGAATTTAGGATAAATCCAAAGACCCTGATATTGGTACTCATTGTGTTTTTGCTCGTGGTCTTAACCTGCTACCTATTAGCTCAAGAAAACTTCATCGGGATGATAACCGCGCTCAGCAGGGCGAACTACCTGCTCGTGGGTCTGGCGATTTTTGTTTACGTATTTGGTTTGGGAATCTTTTCTACGCGTTGGAGGACCGCAGTTTCTGTTGTGAGCAAAAACCCCAGCAGGAAGAGCCTTTTCTTGGCAGTCTGGGGCAGTTTATTCATAAATAACGTCACTCCTTTCACTTACAGCGGAGGCGATCCATTCGCACGCACGTACCTTTTGAACAAGCTGACAAAGACGCCATTTTCATCAGGTTTGGCTGTCATCATGGGGGAGTTTATCTTGGACATGCCAATCTTCTTCTCCCTGCTGGTGTTCGGCTTGCTGCTGTTTTTCTGGCAGGTTGAAACCACAATAGCACTTTTCTTGTTCGGGGTATGGCTGGCCGTACTCACAGTTGCAGTAATTCTCGTGGCGCGCTTCCTTCACGACAGAATCGCGGCAGATAAGCTAAGCGGCTTCCTCTGGCGGGTAGTTAGAAAATTCCGGATAAAGACAACAAAGGCAAAGATATCCAACGGGATAGGGCTGTTCTACGGCGGGGCTTACCACATCCTCCATAGGAAAAAATGTGTCTTAGTCATGGTGGCACTTGGGGGATTATTCTGGACTTTTATCATGGTGCGACTTTCACTGATATTCCTAGCACTTGGATACTCACCACCGATACAGATGCTCATGCTGGCGGCCACCGTACCCGCGATAGTTGGACTGATTCCCATTCTGCCGGCAGGGCTGGGAACGGTAGATTTGGCGTTCGGCTTCATCTACGGACAATTCGGATTTGGCTCAGTATTAGAATTTGGCTCAGTTACCATGACTGCGATCCTGATAGACCGGATGATAACGTTTGTCCTAGGGACATTGATTGGTGCTGGTGCGCTATCGTATCTGGGCATCCGGATATGGAAAAAGAAGTAACTCATCAATCCTTTTTGATTTCCCTAAGGTAATCATAGTTTTTGACCTGTCCCCTCGAAAGCAGGCTTAGATAACCCTGTAAATATTCTTTCACAGTTTTCAGGTGGCCTTTTTGTATTGATCTCCTGATAGAGGTCGCAGCGTACAGCCTTGGCTCAAATTTTTCTTTGCCAAAATTTTTTATCCGCATTGAGAGGTCGACATCATCTAGCATATCTAGGCCTTCCCTGAAGCCGCCGACTTTCAGATAAGCTTCTCTAGAATAGGCGCAGTTTGCCCCAGAAAATTGATGTGAACCAAACGCAGAGGAAATTCTCCTGACCAGATCGGCGCACGCAAAGAAAATCAGTTTATCTAAAAATCCGCCACCGTCAGGGAGAAGGGGCCCGCCCACCCCAACAAATCCTTTTTTGAAGACCTTGTCCACAGTTTCGACCCAGTTTTTCGGAACCGTTGTGTCGCCATCCACGAAAGCGACTATCTCAGAATCGACCGTTTTGACGGCGAGGTTTCTAGCAGCACCTGCCCCTTTACCCTCATCAAAGAGTATCTTGTCGGCGTATTTTTTCGCAACTTCCACCGTGTTGTCTCTGCTATGGCCATCAACGACGACTATCTCGTAATCCTTAAAGGTCTGATTCCTCAGGGTTTCGAGGCACTTACCTATGGTTTCCCCCTCGTTGTAGGTCGGCACGATTATGGAGATTCTCATCGGAAATTGTTATCAACCCCGTAGTTATAGCGGTTATTGTGATAAGCATAATCCTTCCGACTCTGAATGAGGGCGAATACTTAGGCAGAACTCTCCTAGCCATTAGAGGGCAGAAATACGGGGGAGATGTAGAAATAATAGTCTCAGATAGCCGCTCCGACGACAACACTCAGGAGGTTGCAAGGAGGCACGGAGCCAAGGTCGTGCTTTCAGAGAGGCTCGGGCCTGCCGTTGGGAGGAATCGAGGGGCACAAGCCGCAAAAGGCGATATTTTAGTGTTTTTGGACGCTGACACGATTCCTTCGGAGAATCTGCTTGCCCATATAAGTAAGACACTAGAAGAAAAGAGAGACGTCGTCGGTGGGACATGCAAGTTTTTACCGTATAAGGGCGGCTTGGTGGACTGGCTCATCTATACCTTTTCGAATGCCGCGGCGAGGATAATGATTAATTTTGGGATACCACAGGACCCAGGTTATTGCTTTTTTTATCGAAGCGAGGTTTTCAAAAAACTTGGGGGACTTAGGGAGGACCTAGTCCTTAACGAGACCCACGACCTCGCCATCCGTTCCAAGGTGTACGGAAATTTTGTCTATACGAATGTTCCGGTGTTTACATCCATTCGAAGGTTCAAGGAAGCAGGGTACCTCCGCACAGTCTGGATGTATCTTACGTCAGCTATCACATATTTTAAGACAGGCAACGTTTCAAAATCTAAATTCAAGTTTGAACCCGTTCGATGATCAGATTGGTGAAAGGATGAAAATAGGAATTTTGGGCGGGGGTCTGGCAGGGCTGGCAGCGGCTAATTTTTTGAGGTACGATTTCGAGGTACTTGAGAAAAATGAAGAGTGTGGCGGCCTGTGCAGGAGCTTGAGGGAAAATGGATTCACCTTCGATTACGGCGGAGGTCACATCATTTTTTCCAAAGATAAAAAAATCCTGGACCTGATGGTGCGAAAACTCGGGAGAAACGTGACGAGGCGCAGAAGGAACACTAAGATATTTTTCAATGGCAGGTATGTGAAGTATCCTTTCGAGAACGGACTCTCCGAGCTTCCGAGGCGGGATCGTTTGGAATGTCTTTACAGCTACGTAGAAAACTGGATCAGGCTGAAAAGAGGTGAGTTGACGGAACCAAAGAACTTCGAGGAGTGGATGTACTACAAATTCGGGAAGGGCATAACGGAAAAATACCTCCTTCCGTACAACCGGAAAGTCTGGAATTTCGAGCCCAGCGAGATGGCCGTGGATTGGGTAAAGGACAGGGTCCCGCAGCCACCGGTTGAAGACGTGGTAAAGTCGTCGCTGGGGATCGAGACGGAGGGATATACCCACCAGCTCTCTTTCTACTACCCGAATCGAGGAGGGATTCATTCGCTGATCGAGAGCTTTGAGCATGGGTTGGGGGGCAAGATAACGCGGGGTTTCAACGTGAAGCGCGTGGAAAAGGATGGGAAAAAATGGGTGGTTTCTGATGGTGCGGTGGAGAAGGAGTTTAATCGCATAATCTCAACCATCCCGATCATGAAACTCGTCGATGCTTACCGTGGAACCCCAAGAGAGGTGAAGCAAGCGGCGGGAGGGCTGAGGTACAACTCGCTAGCGACAATCCTGCTGGGGTTTGACATAAAAAAGATGAACGACATTCACTGGCTTTACTTCCCGCGAGAGGAAGATGGGTTGTTCAACAAGGTGTGTTTTCCCTTCAACAACAGTTTGCATGTTGCTCCTAAAGGGAAAAGCTCCGCGATCGTTGAGATAACTTGTAGCCCAAGGGATGATATCTGGAAAATGAAGGACAAAAAATTGATTGAGCATGCTATAGACAAGCTGGACGGGCACAAAATAGCGAGTATGGAAAAAGTGTGCTTCTCTAGAGTCATGAGGTCGGAGTACGCGTACGTGATCAACGATTTAAATTACAACAAAAACATCGGAGTTCTCAGG
>Ga0315280_10007561_pt1 | contig 14532 bp, 9 predicted proteins | sample YL17G06_40_MG_FD_203697 | JGI IMG/M metagenome (GOLD analysis project Ga0315280, IMG submission 203697) | Sediment microbial communities from Yellowstone Lake, YNP, Wyoming, USA - YL17G06_40 | ecosystem: Environmental > Aquatic > Freshwater > Lake > Sediment | place: USA: Wyoming | collected...
GTTGGCCGAGCCGTTGGGCCAGGCGGGCGTGAGCACCAGGGCCTCATCGCCAGGATCCAGGGCGCAGCGGATGCCCACGTTGAGGGCCTGCACGCCGGAGGCGGTGATGACGATCTCGCTGGCGGGGTCGAGCGCGACAGCATGCAACTGCTGGTAATGCTCGGCCAGCCTCTGGCGCAGCGAAAGCAGGCCCGCGTTCTCAGTGTAGAAGGTGTAGCCGTGCGCCATAGCTTTGTAGGCGGCGCGCTTGATGTACTCCGGCGTCGGAACGTTCGATTCGCCAAAGTAGAGTTTCAAGACCCCGTCCATCGACATGGCGATTTCGGCCAGCTCGCGAATGCGGGAGTGGGGCACTTGCTGGGCAGAGGAGGAGACGATATACATGCGCGCATAATTAAAAGGACATAGTGATCAACAAAAAGGGAGAAGATAGGAACGGATGGTTTCCGGCTGTGATTGCATCTCTCCGAAGACCCTCGTTAGGGTGCCGGCCAGTTCGTCCACGGTCACAAAATAGCGATTGTGGGTTCCGTTCCTGCGCGTGTGTTGCCAGAGTCGCTCCGCAGGGTTGAACTCCGGCGAATAGGACGGTAGTTGGTGGACTTCCAGCCGGTGACGGTTGCCTTTGAACCAAGTCCATACCTCGGCATCCTTGTAATATACAGGCGCGCATAAATAAACGGACATGACCGCAAAATCGTGGCATACTTCTTATGAGAGGTGTAGCCATGCTTCCTCGTATGCTGCGTTTGCACCCCAAAACTCAAGAGCGGCTGATCCGTGCGCCGAAATAGTCGTACGCCGTCTCCGCATCCCGTTCTTTGCCCGTAAACTCTCTCATCAGGTACCGAGAGGAAGCCCAACCTCGATCTCCGGTCGGCCCGACCCGTTGTTCTCGACAGGTTGCCGAACCCGGTCGTACCCGAGGAGGCTGAACTGCAACACATAGCTGCCCGGTGCAAGGCTGAACCGGAAGCGCCCACTCGCATCTGTTTTGCCTACGCGCAGAGATCTGTCGCTGCTCGGATGAAACGCTTCTACGATTACGTTTGCCAGCGCCTCCTCGGTGCCGTCGCGTACAACCTTTCCCGCCAAGATACCGGCCGTGACCGGCGGATAAATCAGCGTCTTTGATGCGGGGGGAAGCGTGTAGTGCCGTGTGGCGCAAGCACACGCCGCAATGCTGAGCCACACTATTGCGATAAGACAAGCCGAATGGGCGGTCCTAGTCATGGCAAGCGCTTCAGCCTCCGATGCAGTGCATAGTTCGTGCCCGGGCAGAACCGTAGTTGTACATGAACAACTCGGGCCGCCCCCGCCTGAGAGCCTTCTCACGCTCCATCGCGTTGTAGTGAGCGCCCTGGCGAGCTTGCCCCTGGACCATGTACGGCAAGCCCAAGTCGATCTTGGCGAAGGCCTCTGCGAGTTCGTGGAATACCACCGTGGACCGATCGGCCGGTCGCAGCAGATTCGTGCTCGTCGGAGTCACATTCGCCCAATTGAACGCGATCTGATCGGCAATGCCAGATGCGGGCAAATCGGTTGGCTGCTTGCCCTTGCCGTAGCGCCAGTCGGGGTTGATATCGAGGTTTTCAATGAAATTGACGTTGATCAGCCCACCTCTGGTGTTGACGGTAGAGCCGTACGCGAGGTCGTAAAGACTGGGGCTGCCGGTCAGATCGCTAAGAAGCTGAGCACCGGCATTCTTCGAGAGATCGATGCCCTTCAGATTTACGCTTACGATCTGAGTCTTTTGGTCATACGAGATCCGCTCAGCGCAATCCGACGTCCCCAGTATCCCGCACAGATCCTGTTGTGCCTGGTCCCAGCCTTGAGAGACGCGCAGTTCATCCCCGTTCGGATCAAGGAACTTCAAGGGGTTGTTGCGAACGTATGAATACAGGTTCCAGCTCTGTGGATCTTCAGGGTGCTGATCGAGAAGCGGCCGATCCGGACTGGTGAACCTCCCCTGCGCCCCTGACAAGTACCGCGCCCCGAAGTAATCGAGGCCCGTCTCCCCATCCCTCTCCTTCCCCGTGAACTTCTGGGCGATGTCGGTCGAGGACGTGTAGCACGGTTCGCCCACGCGTTCGATCTCGGCGCCGAACGGTGCGTAGTCCATCCGGCTCTTGCATGTCCCGGTCTCGTCCAGCAGGAGCCGGGTCGATCCCAGATGGTCGGTCACGACATAACGCGTCCCACTCGTGAGCGCGGCGCCGCCATATTCCGCCATCAGCAAGCCCCGGGCGTCGTACACATAGTACGTGGTCGCGCCGTTGGCAATCCGCTTCACCCGGCGGCCCTCGGCGTCGTATTCGTACTCGCCCAACACCGCCGGCGGCGTCACGTCGGTCCGGTCGATCTTCTGTTGCCGCCCTTCGGCGTCGTACCGGATCGTCCAGGGACCACCGTAGAGTGAGAACTGCTCCTGATGGCCCGCCGCCGTGTAGCGAACTCCGTTCAGCCGGTTGGTCACCTGGCCGGCGAAAGGCGCCGTCTGCTGCAAGTACCAATTCGGCCCGTTGGGCGCCAATTGCGGCACACCGTTGACCGAAGACTGCCAAACGTTCCCGAACGCGTCGTAGCCGAAGCCCTGGCTCTTGCCGCTATCCTCCACCAAGCTGGTCAAGCGGCTGGCGCCGTCGTAGCCGTACGACCGCATGATGGTTCTGGTGGGATACTCAATGCGCTCGTACCGCAGGTTGCCGGCGTTGTCCGCCCCGGTCTCCTCCAAGGTCCCCGCCTGGTAGCTTCCGGAATATACCCAAGTCAGCCCCAGCAGTGTCGAACCCTTGGCCGCCGTCACGCGCTTCCATTGCAGCCGGCTGTTGTACTCCCGGCTGTCAGTGAAGGCGTATTGCCCTGAGGCGGTCTGTCCCATCGTCGCGAAAGCCAGATCTCCATGTGGCGCGTAGGTGGTGCCGGATAGATAATAATCGTCTCCCGTCTCCGCATCCCGCTCCTTGCCGGTGAACTGCCCAATTCGCGTCATAGCCATGGTGGCATGTCGTACACGTGTCACGGCACGCGATCACCGCGCACCTCTTCTTGGGCCACGATGGTCACATTTGAAACCTTATGAAGTACCAACCTGGTTTTTGCTTGCAACCCGTGCCCGTACCCTTTGGCTATCCGTACCTTCCGATTTCGCTTCATTGCGAAGATCGAGTCGAAGCGGCCGGCGAAATCTGCTTCGATCCGATTCCGCAACTCCATGCTGCCAGGCTTGAAATCGAACAGAGCCTGATCGAACTTCTCAAACTGTTCGTCCTTCTCCAGTGGGAATTCGCGCTTTGGCTCAATTTCGGAGCGGAGCTCCAACATCACCGATCCGTCGCAATCCTTATTGAAGAGAACAAGCCAGTGGTAGGACTTATCCACACTGGCCCGAACCGATACCATTTGGCCCGCGAATTTCTCCGGGGTCTTTAGAAGCTCACAGAGGGTCATCGCTTTGACATCAGCGCCTTTCACCGGCAGCAGACAGAACAGCAGCAACAGTACATGCAACGGACTCGTGCTGCTCATGGCTACTGTCCTTTCTTCTTCCAGATGCTATCTGCGTCGCGTTTGGCCTCCCGCTCAACGGCTGCCTGACGCAGTTTGTCCTTGTCCGCTTCTGCCCAGCTTGGGTTCCACAGCCCCCATGCTGAGAACGAGTTGAGGCCTTGGTTGACATAGGACTGCGCACCGAAGGCACTCCTCTCCGCGTTGAGACTGCCTTCGTAACTAACGGGATTGCCGAAGAAATTCTTATCGAGCAGATGCGAGCCTTCATGGGAAACGATCGCACCGAACTCGATGGCCGGATTTGAGCCGTCACTCCGGTTCTGGATGGATTTGTCGATGACGCCAAAATCGAAAGTAATCGTTCGAGATCGCGCACCGAAGAGACCGAACCTGCCGAATGTCGAAGTGCTCTCCTGCGCCGGGCTGCCGCCGGCATCGCCGAATGCGATGAAGACCCTGTTCTTCTCGCCCTCCGTGCCGTACTTCGCGAGTATGTCTTCGAGTTTCTTTCGCTCTGCCGACCTTTTCTTCAGATTCTCTGCAGCACGTCGGGTCGTCTCTAAAGCCTCTCTGAAACGCTTGCGGTTGTTCTCGCACTGCTCGTCGCCTGCGCCGCAGTTGGTCGCCCATTCATACAACCCGGTCGGGTCGACGTACTTCAGGGGGTTGTTCAGGGCGTAGGCGTAGCGATTCCAGGACTGGGGTTCCCACGGGCGACCGGAGTTCAGCAGCGCATCGGGGCTGGTGAAGCGCCCTTGCGCCCCCGAGAAATACCGCGCCCCGAAGTAATCGAGGCCCGTCTCCATATCCCGTTCTTTGCCCGTGAACTTCTGGGCGATCTCGGTAGAGGACGTGTAGCACGGCTCGCCCACGCGTTCGATCTCGGCGCCGAACGGGGCGTAGTCCATCCGGCTCTTGCATGTTCCCGTCTCGTCCAGCAGGAGCCGGGTTGATCCCAGATGGTCGGTCACGACGTAGCGCGTCCCACTCGCGAGCGCGGCGCCTCCATATTCCGCCATCAGCAATCCCCGGGCGTCGTAAACGTAGTAGGTGGTCGCGCCATTGGAAACTCGTTTAACACGGCGGCCCTCGGCATCGTATTCATAGTCGCCCAACACCGACGGCGGCGTCACGTCCGTCCGCTCGATCTTCTGCTGCCGCCCTTCGGCGTCGTACCGGATCGTCCACGGACCACCGTAGAGTGAGAACTGCTCCTGATGGCCCGCCGCCGTGTAGCGAACTCCGTTCAGCCGGTTCGTCACCTGGCCGGCAACAGGCGCGGCCTGCTGCAAGTACCAATTCGGCCCGTTGGGCACCAATTCCCGCACACCGTTGACCGAGGACTGCCAGACGTTCCCGAACGCGTCATAGCCAAAGCCCTGGCTCTTGCCAGTGTCTTCCACAAAGCTGGTCAAGCGGCTGGCACCGTCGTAGCCATACGACCGCAGGATGGTCCTCGTCGGATATTCGATGCGCTCGAACCGCACGTTGCCGCTGTTGTCGGTCCCGATCTCTTCGAGCGTTCCCGATTGGAAGCTTCCCGAGTACACCCAAGTCAGCCCCAGCAGGGTCGAGCCCTTGGCCGCCGTCACGCGCTTCCATTGCAGCCGGCTGTTGTACTCCCGGCTCTCAGTAAAGGCATTTTGCCCTGAGGCGGTCTGTCCCATCGTCGCAAAAGAGAGCGCTCCATGTGGCAGGTAGGTGACGCCCGACAGGTAGTAATCGTTTCCTGTCTCGCCTTTCCGCACAAGGGCCACACGGTTGGCTCCGGTGACGTCGTAGGTGATCCACCGGCCAGAGGGATACCGGATGGACGTGAGCACGTCGCCGACATTGTAGTTGTACTGGAACGTTTTCGCGTCCAGTGCTTGGATGGTGTGGCTGCTTCCGCGCACCCGTCCGAGAGCGTCGATTTCGCTAAACCCGGTCGCGGCCACGAGGGTGCCATCCGTCCTCTTCGAGTAGAACCCGCTCATGGCGCCCCACGCATAGTCGGACCGGCCAGGCACGGTCTGGCAACTACCAACGGCGGCACTGTATACCCTTCCGTCGTAACAAAAACCCGCTTCCGGCGTCGGCTGCGCGCTGCCGCCATAAGTCTTTCCCGTCACCCGGTTCAGCCCGTCCACAGAGAGCATTGTCCAGGCGCCCCGCGCATCCTGTTGCTTTTTCAGCGCGCCATTCGGGTAGTATTCATAGGCTGCAACACCGCTCTCGGGGTTCTGCGCCCAGATCAACCGGCCAAGCGAGCTGTAGCCGAACTGCCGAGTCTGGGTCTTGACTCCCGGATAAGGCGGCACGCCGAGATAGGTTGTGGCGTCGGTCTGAGTGACCGTCTTCAAGTTGTCGAAGACGTCGTAATCGTACACTGCCGTTCCGACCCCGCCCGCCGATGCCGACTTGATCCGCCCTGCCGCATCGACCGTGACCGTGCGGGTCGAACCGCCGCTCTCCGTAATCGTCGTCGTGTCGCCGGCGTGCGCGTAGGATAACTGGCCGGTCAACGGGCCGCTGCTGCCGAACGGCGCGGGCTTCGCGGCGCCCTTGTAGAACGACTCCTGTGTCAGGCGCCCTTCCCGATCGAAGGTTCGCAACGCCCAGCCCATCGTCGTTTCGCTGGCCGCGTTCCGGTAGGGGTTGGAAACCAGGCTGTAACGCCCCGTGCCGGCCACCGTCCGCTCAACGCTCACGGTCTTCACGCCCTCCGTTCCCGAGCTGGAGACTGGGCCGCCGGAATCGTCAGTTTGGCGCTGGAGATAAAGCTCGCCGAGTTGGCTGAAGTGGTAGACCGTCGCCACCAGACCATCGTTGAAGGCGCTTCGGTCCCGAACCACGCGCACCGTCCGATTGAGATCGTCGAACTGCGTCACCGTCTTTCGCTTCTTCGCCGGATCGCTCTGCTCGGACGCTTCGATCTGCTCGATGAGCCGCCCGTAAAGATCGTAACCGAAGCTGGTCTTGAGGCTGCGGTTCGAGTCAAACACCACGTGTCTCGGGAGCCCGGTCGCGCAGTCGTAGTAATACTTCCGGACCTGGGCCTCCGGCCTGCCGGCGGCCAGCGTGGCGGAATCCGGATACAGGTTCACATAGGAAGCGGGGCAGTACGAGCCATCGGGAGCTTGGCGTGCCTGGCCGTAGGTGAACGCGGTGACGTTGAGGCTCGGATCTGTTTCCGAGAGCAGAACGCCTTTCGGCACGCCCGGTAAGTACGACCGGACGGTAACCGCCGCGCTACTGCTGGTCAGCGTTACTCCCGTGGTGGGGCTGGCCGGTGGTGAAGCCCCTCCCGGCAACTGATTGTCCCATCGGAGCTCGCGAGTGATGTTGGCGCTGGATTTGGGGTCGTCGCACTCGAATTGGGTTACGGCCTTCGGGTTGGCGTCGTCCGGCGCGTAAAGGCGAGTCTCCAGCAGGGTGTTGCGGGTGCGATTGTCACCCGGGTTCCAGTAGGCATTCAGGAGTCCCGAGGTCGGCGGCGATGCGGCATTCAGCACGGCCCCGGCGCCGCCCACAGGATGCCAATAGCGCTGTTCCGTCCGCCTCGACACACTGCCGGACGGCGCGCAGTTCAACGCCGGATAATCACCCGGGCTCGCGACCCAGTCGTATTCCGTCCTGGAGAGCGGATTGCCGTTCTTGTCGTAGTCGAACTTCGTGGCCGCGATCCTGCCGGACCCGTCCGGCAGTTTCCGATACTCGGTCGCCACGTACGGGTTGCGTGGATCTTCCACCGCGTTTACGCCGAGCCACGGCTCGTTCTTCTGCCAACACCTCCAGGTTGTCCCCAGCAGGGGGCTGACGGTCTTGTAGACCAGGCCCTTATCCCAACTGCCGACCAACGACCGGTTGCCGTAGTCATGGGCGGTGAGACCGTTGTCCGGGCCGGTGATCTCGCTATGCTGCGAGCCGATCTGGTAGGCCCACGCGCGGGACATCGGCTGGGGCGCCGCGTCGCTTTCTTCCAGATAGGTCAGCGTCTTGGTCTGAACCGGATTCTCCATGGCATCGAACCAGGAAACCGGCACGGCGGGAATGGCCTGCTCCCGGCGTGACCATCGGTACTGCACCTTGGCCCGCGGGCTTTCTCCGGGCTTAGCCGAGGGGAGGATCATCTCGCGGATCTCGCCTTGCCCTCGCTCTTCGAGAGGCGCGGAAGCATCCGCGTAGGTGAAGTCGTAGCTAAGCGCGCCACTGGCATGGGGCAGCACGATCTTGTCGACAACGCGCAGCGAGAAGGTGTTCGTGCAGGTGTACTCGTTCAGGCCGTCGGGAGTCCTGCATTGATAAAGGATGCCGCGCCAGGGAGAGTCCCCAGAGTCGGCGAAGGCGCCGAATGAGATGTACTTCCAAACGACTCTGGTCGTCACGGAAACGGGGTTGACACGAGGATCGCTGGAAAGAGCGACGTCCGCGCCGTAACCGAGGGCTTTGATCTCGTCCACGTTCGGCTCCACATTGTAGGCGATCACAACCTCGCGCGCCAGCGAACCGATGATCTCGGTCGCCGTCATGTTCGATTGCGCGTCGTATTGATTGACGACAGACGTGCAGTTGTCGTTCCGGTCGCAAATCTGATCGGCCTCCTTCGGGTGACCGCCGATAATCGGTCCCACAACGTAATCGCCGCTTGGGAACGAGGCCCGCCAAGTGCCGTCGAAGTTCTGAGATGGGCTCGTTGTGGCCTCCACTCGGATGAAAGTCCCATCCGTCGTGTAGTAGACCAGGTTCGGACCGATGTAGTCAGTGGTCTGCCAGTGTCGTCCAGTGATCTGAAACTGGCTGAACCCGGTGCCTGCCGGATCGTTGTAAGCGTCGTTGGGTACCTTCAGGCGCAGAAGATGACTGCTCCCGTCAGGAAGGACGAGATTCCATTTCCAGCAGGCCGGCTCGTTGGTCGAGCAGGGTCGCACGTCGTCTTCGAGGTAGTACCGATGGGAATAGCGCCACCCGCCCGCAGCGGCAAGGTCGGATGGCGCGAGGGCATTGACGGTGACTGAATCGTTCGGGTCCCCAGCATATCCCGAGAGGATATATTGCTTTGCTACGAGACTCTGCGTGGAAAGATTGAAGAGCGCCGAGTTGTACGTCAAAACCAGATCGAACGCCGAGCCGTTCCGGCCCGGTGAAGTCTTTGCCAGCGGAATCCGGATGCTCACATTCCCGTTTGTCTCGTTCACCGACTCCGTCTGGGCGACCGAATAGCTGCCCGTCGGGCGAAAGCCCCGGTCGGGACGGAAGGTGTTCACCCCCGGCGCTTGGCCGTCCGCCGATTGGATTCCGCCAATGGCGAGCACAGCGAGCCAGTATCCAGCGGCACTCCTCTTCATTCAGTTCCTCCCTGTGGGCTACGGGGCCCGAAACGCGTTGTCGTCGACGGCTGGCAAGATGACCGCGCTCTCCCTCGTGAAGCTGAAGGCCGCTGTGCCGTTCACGATCCGAGCGATCTTGCCGGGGATGGGGTGCCCATCGATCTGGGTGTAGTCTGAAACAACAGTCTGGATGCGCACCAATTGGTTGGCCTTGCGCGTGCTGTACGCCACTCGCCGCAGCAGGCCCGTCCGAGTGTCGAACATGAAGTGCTTTACTCGCACCTCTCGATCGCGTCTCGATTTCATCGGGAGAACCATCTCCAAGACATCCACCTGGGCGCCGAAACCGGCCTCTCCCCGAACCTGAAACCTTTGACCAATCAGCCGCACGGTCGCTCCTGGCGCAATGCTGTTGAGGAACTGCTCGGTAGAATCCATCTCGAGCGACTCCACGAGGTCCTCGTCGCTGTCGTCAATCGGGCTGCGCCCGGTAAGCTTCTGGAAATCGAAGACCAGGATTTTGCCGTTCGCTCCGCTCTCCTCGATGCGCGCCAACCCCGGCAATTCGCGGATGATCCTCAACGCACTTGTCGATCCAGAACGCGCCAGTGTTCCGGTCACTATCATGCGCTCCCGGCCGGGTGTCTGAACGCGCGGCCCCAAGGCCAGGGCGATCTGTCTGATCCCGGCTGGAACGGTGTGAGCTTGGAAGTAGCGTCTCTTGGGGCTGGGGTCCTGACCAGCCAGTGTCTGCCCGAACAGCAGCGGGCCAGCCAAGACCATGGCCGCGATTGCCGGGTTCATTTCTTACCTCCGTCGTCTTGCACGCCGTTGATGCGGAAAACGAGCTGCTTCCGGCTGCGGTCACCTTCGACCTTCATGCTTACCTGATATCCCCGGCGAACATCGACGGCGGCGCCTTTCTCGTCTGCCAGCGCGAAGCCGCGGCCGTGCAGCGAGACTTCGAGCGGCGTGTCCCGGGGAACGAGAACTTCGTGGATACGCCCAGTTGGAAGTCGCCGTGATGCCATCGGTCTGAACATGCCGTAGCGTGTCGAAATCCCAACCAACAAGCGGGCGCCGCCCCGCTTGCTATCCTCTTGCGCGAGGACCCCACGCGCGTCGTCCAGCCGGACGGTCAGCAGATGGCCGCGTTTCAGGACAATGGGAGCCAGTTCCAGCCGTTGCCCCCCCGCCACGATGGCCCGCGCCGGCGCCGTCGTCCAAGTGCAGGAGTCAAGCAACTGGCTCCCTCTCATATTCGCGCACACTAAAAAAGTCCCGGACGGAACTGCGATCAGATACGTTCCGTCCGCTTTGGTAGTGGCGCTCGCCTGAAAGGGCTTTGGCAGCGTCTTGCCGACGGGCACTGCGTGAATATCGACCCGGGCGCCGTCAACTGGCCGCAGCCGCTCATCTCGGACCTGGCCAACGATCTGGCCGTTGGGCGCCTGGGCCCACAGCAGCGCCCCGGCCAACGCAATTGCCAGGCACGCCCATCTCCAAGTCACATTGCCTCCTTGTGTTCCCCTCGACTCTCGGCCTCTCTACGGCACGGTCCAGTAGCCCATGTAGGGCCACTCAACCCGGTCGCCACCGCTGTCCTCCGCCGCCATGTAGATGCTCTTGGTTCCCGACCAGCCGGTGGCGAACTGAATGCTTAGGTTGATTTGCACGCCTGAGGCCGGCTTGGCAACCCACGACTTGGTCACATCGATCATGCACTGGCTATTTGACAAGCTCAGCGGCGGCGCGACCGGTTGCGTCGGCGGGCCGTCCCCGACGTACAGTGTGGCGGGGTCCGTCCAGGTGTTGTAGAACGGCTGCGAATCATCGCGCGACAGGAAAATCTCGTCGGTGTCCGGAGCATAGTAGACAAGGCACGCGTTGGCGGGGCTGAGTGTGCTGTTGAGCAGCACCTGTACCCAAACAAGACTCCCCGTCCGCGGTTGTGCGTCGAACCTGAACAACTGGGGATTCCCCGAGCCGCTGTTGGGACTGACGGGGCCCAGCATCGTAATGCTTGTCGTATCCGGATTGACGGTTGCCGTCGCCGACGCGGTCTTCGTCGGGTCGGCCTGCGAGGTCGCCCTGACACTGACTGCCTGGGATGTGCTCACAGAAGCCGGGGCGGTGTACAACCCGGTCCCGCTGATAGTTCCCAGTTGCGGGCTGAGGCTCCAACTCACAGCGGTGTTGGTCGTTCCTGTCACAGTAGCGGTGAATTGCTGGGTCTGACCGGCCGTGAGAGTCACCGACAACGGATCCACACTGATTCCGACACTCGCCGGCGGAGGGGGAGCGCTTGGATTGCCAACGACTTCCAACTCGGACAAGAACAGCCATGCGATGTGGCTGAACGTGCAACGGACATACCGCGCCGTTGTGGCGAGGCTGAGCTCCGTCCATCCCACCGAGAAATCCCACGTCTCCGGCATTCCGGACGCCCCATTGCCCACCCACGAGTAGTTCGTGCCGTCGTTCGAAACCTCAACGATCATGCTTCGAGGATGATAGATGCCGGAGTTGTTCATCGATAGCGACAGGGCTCTTACCGAGCGGATCTGCTGAAGCGCGCCCAGGTCCGCAGTCACGCGAACCGTTCCTCCCGTATCCTCCACGGGATACCCGGCCCAATCGGTCAACGTGTAGCCGTTGTAGCCGCCACCAGTCCGATCGGCCAGTTCGAGCGTGGTGTCCGGATAATAGGGAGACGCCCCAGGCGCTGATTGATAGAACGGAAACCGGAATGCCGTGGTCTGCGGAACCGCGCTCGGCCGGAAGCGAGACTGGTAGTCTCGGTTCAGGCCGGTGGCTTCCACCGGGTACTAGGTGGCCTGCGGCGACATGTCGTTGCCGAAAATCCAGTTCACGTAGCCCGTGACATAGGGGCGTGTTGCGTTCACTTGCTCCTGCACCCGCATCGCACTTGCCGGGGGATACCGGTCATTACTGAGATTGGGGACGGCCGTGAAGGTCTCGACCGTGCCCCACAGTACGGTTCCCACAGCAGCGCTTACTGCGGCATTCTTGAGCGCCTGGAAGTAAGATGGCAGCTCAGTCAGCGGCGGCGCTCCCGCTTCGGCGCCGGCGCCGTCCTGCGGCATCAGGATGGGAAGTTGTGTGGCCGCCAGGAAGCTCGTTGTGACCGTTTGGAGTTCCTCCGGAGTAAGGCCAGGCATCGAGTAGTAGGCGTCCTTCTTGAACACCACCGCTGCACACACGGGTTTCGTCGGGTCCAAGGTCTGCATGTCGGTGATGAAGTCCCTGAGCAACGCCGTCCCGTAGTACCCCGAGCCGTAGAATTTCACCCAGTTCATCCAGATCTCTTGCGTGAAATACCAGCCTTCCAGGGATGGATGGTGCCCATAGTGATCCAACACCTCCTGCGCCACACGCCGGTTGTATTCGCGCAAGGCAACGAACTCGGCGCCGGTGGTCCAGTCCGCCCATGTCTGAAGAGAACCGATGTAGACCCTCATCCCACGTTGATCCGCCAGCGAAAGGATCATTTCCAGCCGATCTTCGGTCGGGCGGATCGACGCGTCTACCAGCAAGCTCGGATACAGCAACCCCTCGCCAGAGAGGCTCTAGCCAAGGGGGTCTGCGGCGTCGGGTCGCAACGCGCCTACCGACAACACCACGATCGTGTTCATGCTGACCTGCCGCATCCAGTCGAATTCCTTACTCCAAAGGGACTGCGGCATGTTGCGGTAGAAATTCAGGAAAGAGCCGAGCAGCGGATAGTCGCCCGCGACTTGCGGACTATAGAAGCTGACTGTAGCGGTAGAGGTTTTGGACAGGTCCGCCTCGCTGGCGACCGTGATGGTAACGGATTGTCCGCTGATGACCGCCGTGGGCGCCGTGTAAAGACCGGCAGAGGTAATCGTTCCGACATTCGGACTGATCGACCACCGCACCGCGGTGTTTGTTGTGCCCGTGATCTTGGCCGTGAATTGCTGGGTTTGCGCGACGCCCAGCGACACCGTGCCGGGCCAAACGTCAATTCGAACGGGTCCGCCACCGCCGGGGCCACCGCTCGTACCTTGATTCTCAACGGCGACAACACGGCCACCCACGTAGATGTACTCACGGCTCAAGGACGGCTGGGACTGGGCGGCCACGGGGACTTGCAGGGACAAGACGCAGATCGTCTGCAAGATCGTGTTGCAGCGGTTCATTCTCAAAGCGGACCTCCCCACAACATGCCATCTCCGGCGGCCACAAAACAGGTCACCACTCCCCGGCATTGCTGGTCGTACATACAAATAGTGCGGATCTGCAGCCAAATCTCTCAGACGTTTTCGGGTCGGTCGGCCAACCGAAGAAACTCCGAGGAGGGTTGAGAGGAGAGGCGCATCCAAACGGGAGGCCAAGCGGAATCACGTTCGGCGCGGCCGAATAGACCTGGAAGTCTGAGTTTCAGTAGTCCCTTAAGAATCAACTCGTTGGCCATCGTCTCTCGACCGTGAAACAGCCTTTGTTTGACTTGGAGAGCCACACGTCTTCTCGGAGTTCTCCCCGTTCAGTTCGTTAACGGCATCCGTCGGCCCGCAACTCCGCAAACGCCAAGCACTTCGCGGCTTCCGGTTCGCTCTGTTTTGTCCCCTGTTGCCCTTGGCCCGCCAACCGCGCCCCTCCTCTACATCACCCGAGGCCGTTTCTCACGGTCTCTGCCGGGACAGCGGTCTTGCCGGAGCCTGCGTACTGGCTCAGGGTGGTTCGAGGATGTTCCTGCCCTCATGGGCAAGCAGCTACAGCGACGAGAAGGAGCGCGCTGCGCAAGCGGTGTTTCATGCCGGACAGCCTCACCGCACACCAACCTGTGATGGCCCAATTGCTTCAAGATGCGGAGGTGGGTGCGCCAATCCTGGTCACCGGAGAAGACCATCTGTTGGTTGTTGCCCCGCTGTGTGATATGGTGCGGGATCCCGACGATAACTACGCGTGCCACCCTGGGCATCACGAGCGTGATGCGGTGGGTGGGAAGGAGGGCAGAAACAGCCCCAGGCGCTCGAGGGCGGGTTCGAGGATGGTGCGGTCGGCGGCGTAGCAGAGGCGCAGGGCGCCTTCGCCGCCGGTTCCGAAGGCCACGCCGGGGGCCAGGCCGACGCTGGTCTGTTCGAGCAGGCGGCGGCAGAAGTCGAACGAGTCGGTGAGGCCCTCGATCTTGGGGAAAACATAGAAGGCGCCTTCGGGTTCGGGGACCGTCACGCCGGGCATCTTGCGCAGAGCGGCCAGGCAGAAATCGCGGTTCTCCTTCAGGCGCGCGAGCATCTTGCGCAACTCGCCTTCGCCCCACACCAGGGCGGTTTCGGCAGCCCGCTGGGTGAAGCTGGGCGCGTGGGAGATGATGAATTCGTTCAGTTGCGCGGCCTTGCGCGCCAGGTCGCCCCGGGCGACCAGCCAGCCCAGGCGCCAGCCGGTCATGCAGTAGCTCTTGGAGAACGACTGGACGACCATCACGGCGTCGTCGCGGGCGGCCAGGCGCAAGATCGAGGGGGCCGGCTCGCCCAGCTTGGCAGTGCGGTAGTAGAGGCGCTCGTAGACCTCGTCGGCCAGCAGCCACAATCCGTGGCGGCGGGTGAACTCCAGCAGGCCGGCCTGCTCTTCCCGGGTGGCGACCCAGCCCAGCGGGTTGGAGGGCGAGGTGTAGATCAGCAGCCGGGTGCGCGGCGTGAGAGCGGCCTCGAGCGCATCGAAATCAACGCCG
>Ga0315280_10007562_pt1 | contig 14531 bp, 20 predicted proteins | sample YL17G06_40_MG_FD_203697 | JGI IMG/M metagenome (GOLD analysis project Ga0315280, IMG submission 203697) | Sediment microbial communities from Yellowstone Lake, YNP, Wyoming, USA - YL17G06_40 | ecosystem: Environmental > Aquatic > Freshwater > Lake > Sediment | place: USA: Wyoming | collected...
TAATAAAATTCAAGGAGCTATAAGATGCAAGAGATAAGAATTATACCCTGTCTAGATGTGAAAGAAGGAAGGGTAGTAAAGGGGGTAAAATTTGTCAACTTACGAGACGCTCGCGACCCCGTGGAAGCCTCGCAACAGTTTGGTAAAAGTAGGCTCGTGGTAGCTATCGACGGTAGAAAGAACCCACCGGGCAGTGGCCTGCCGCGGCTAGAGGTTGTGGTCAAGAGTGGTACTGAGTCTACGGGAATGGGTATTGTGGAGTGGGCGAAACGCGTTGAGAAGCTGGGTGCCGGAGAGATATTGCTCACCAGCAAAGATGCCGATGGCACCAGAGAGGGCTACGACCTTGAGATGACGAAGGCAGTAGCCGAGGCAGTAAGCATACCGGTTGTAGCTTCGGGTGGTGCTGGTAAATTAGAGCACCTTTATGAAGCAGTAACCATTGGGAAAGCAGCAGCGGTATTGGCTGCTTCTATCTTTCACTTTGGCGAGATATCTATTTCTGAAGCCAAGAAATACCTGAAAGAAAAGGGGATACCTGTAAGAGTTTAAGGAGGTATATTATGTCATTAAGCAAACCAAATGCCAGCCCAGCAACAGCAACAACGACAAGGGTGGCACCTTCACCCATATCCGGGTTGTGTGTCACCTGCATCGATGGCTGCCCCGGCTACTGTGAAATCGGAAGGTCAGCCATAAGGGGGAGGGAGGTAATCTATCCGCAGCCCTTTGGCAAGGTGATAGCAGGATCGGAGAAAGACTACCCGGTCGACTTCTCCCACTTTAATATCCAGGGAAGTTGTGTCGGGGCAGTAGGTATCGAAGCGGACCCAGATAAGGCCGTTTTTGCCGCCGTCGACCTATCAACCGAAATTGGTGCCGAGGGCAGGAAAATTAAGATGAAGGTGCCTTTCTTCACCGGCGCCCTAGGTTCAACGGAAATAGCTCGGGTGAACTGGGAGGGAGCGGCCATTGCCGTCGCCATATGCGGTGCCGTCCTCGTTTGCGGTGAGAATGTCTGCGGCATGGACCCGGCTGCGGAGTTCAAGAATGGGGAGGTTATGAAGTCTCCTGAGCTGGAAAGAAGAGTGAAACTGTACCAGGCTTGGTATGATGGTCACGGGGCGCTATTGGTCCAAGCAAATGTGGAGGACACCCGTCTTGGCGTTCCCGAGTATGCTGTAGAAAAGCTCGGAGTCGAAGGTATTGAGATAAAGTGGGGGCAAGGAGCGAAGGATATCGGTGGCGAAGTTAAGCTGCCGACTCTGGAGCGGGCGCAGCAGCTCAAGAGCCGAGGATACATCGTTCACCCTGACCCGGACAACCCTTACGTTAAAGAGGCACACAAATTGGGTGGGATAACGGAGTTTGAGAGGCATTCCCGTCTGGGCATGGTGGATGAGGAGACATTCTTGAAAGAGGTGGAGCGACTCAGAAAGATAGGTGCTAAGTATGTTACGCTGAAAACCGGCGCCTATAAGGCTTCAGACTTGGCGCGGGCAGTGAAATTTGGCTCAGAAGCCAAAATAGACCTGCTCACTGTCGATGGTGCTGGCGGCGGTACCGGCATGAGTCCGTGGCGGATGATGAATGAGTGGGGTATACCCAACGTATATATTGAGAGTCTTCTCTACAAGTTCCTCAAGCGACTGGATGAGAAAAGGGAGTTTATTCCCAGTTGTGCCATCGCTGGTGGCATTGCCCTTGAGGATCACATCTTTAAGGCGATAGCCCTGGGTGCTCCGTATATAGATGCAGTATGCATGGGTAGGGCCACCCTTACCGCGGCTATGGTCGGCAAGACCCAAGGGCAGCTTATGGAGGAGACCTACGGTAAGGGTAGTCGAGAGTACCACGAAGCCTTGCTTCGCACCTTCGTTGGCGCGGAGCAGCTTGAGGAGAAACTTGGGGATGACTTTGCCAAGGTACCACCAGCTGCGATAGGTATCTACACCTATTATGACCGGCTTGCCACTGGCCTGCGACAGCTTATGGCCGGCGAGCGGAAATTTGCGCTCAAGTATTTGGATAGAAGTGACCTCATGGCTTTGACTCGGGAGGCGGCTGAGGTGTCAGGCATTCCATATATCATGGAAGCCGATATGGAGGAAGCAGAAAAGATATTGGGCTAAGAAGGAGGCAAAGATGGCAAAGAATTTGATATGTCCGCAATATTGTCCCTCACCTTTTTGCGAGGTTTCCTGTCCTTCGGGTGCAATTACTACAGTCGTCGAGGAAAAGAACGTGTACGCCGACCCGGACAAGTGTAACCGGTGCGGCATATGCCGTATGATGTGCATGACCTGGAGTCAGGACAAGCGTCTGGCGCAAAGGAGGCCATGGATCTCCTCAGATTGGATTCGGCCTCGTAGTGGCTGATGGTAAGGTATCATGGACGAGTTGGCAGAAGAGCTCCTACGGGAAATCCTGTCTTTCTATCGTGGGGACAAGAGGGAGTTGATTCCGATTCTCCTGGAGGTGCAAACCAATTTTGGTTATCTACCAAAAGAAGCGATTCTCCTTGTCGCTGACTTTCTTAATCTATCGGAAGGTCATATTTACTCGGTGGCTTCTTTTTACAAGAGGCTTCGGCTGTTGCCTCTTGGCAAACAGCGTGTTACCGTCTGCCGTGGCACCGCCTGTCACATACGTGGTGGTCCCCATATCTTGCAAGAGGCAGAGAAGGCGATGGGCCTAAAGGAAGGAGAAACATCGTCCGACCTGGAGTACACGCTGGACACTGTTGGCTGTGTTGGTTGCTGTGCCCTGGCGCCGTGCCTCACCGTCAATGGCAAGGTGCATGGTGCAATGACCATTGACAAGGTGAAGGAGCTGCTCACGCCTTCGAGTAGTGGAGGCGGTGATGACCGGTAGAGAGTATGCCCTTCTCATTTGCCAGGGAACCGGCTGCATCTCAGGGGGAGCGGAACAGATTTTTGCTTCGCTGGAGAGGGAGATAGCCAGGTCAGGTCTGGAAGGAAAAGTTCGAGTCAAGCGTACCGGCTGCCATGGTTTCTGCCAGCAGGGTCCGCTCATGGCTCTGGAACCTTATGGCATTCTCTACTGTAAGGCTCAACCGGACGATGTCCCTGAGGTTGTTCAATCATTTCTGGCTCAGGGAAAGCCCATAGAGCGCCTTCTCTATCGTGAGCCTGTCACCGGCAATCCTGTGCCGTACTATCGCGAGATACCCTTCTACCAGAAGCAGCAGCGAATTGTGCTCCAGCGTTGCGGTAAGATAGACCCGGAGAATATTGGCGATTACCTGACAACTGGTGGCTACTACGCCTTACGTAAGGCTCTCCTCGAGATGAAGCCTGAGGAGATTATCGACGAGGTTAAGCAGTCGGGACTACGGGGGCTAGGTGGGGCTGGCTTCCCCGCCGGACAGAAGTGGGAGGTCTGCGCGAAGGCTCCCGGCGAGGCAAAGTACGTTATTTGCAACGGCGATGAGGGCGACCCCGGGGCATTTCAGGACCGCTCGGTGATGGAAGCTGACCCTCATGCTATCATAGAGGGCATGATTATTGCTGGCTATGCTGTTGGCGCTAGGCGTGGCTTTGTCTACGTGCGAGCCGAATATCCGCTGGCAGTGAAACGCATTAAGATTGCGATCACCCAGGCAAGAAAAGAAGGGTTCCTCGGGAGGAATATTCTGGGAAGCGGCTTTGATTTTGACATAGAGGTATTTCAGGGAGCCGGCGCTTTTGTGTGTGGTGAATCGACCGCCCTAGTGCGCTCCATCGAAGGCGACAGGGGCTGGCCTAGACCGTTGCCACGACCTCGTACTGCCGAGGTGGGGCTATGGGGTAAGCCGACCTTGTTAAACAACGTGAAAACCTTTGCCAATATCCCGATTATTATCACCCATGGCTCACGGCGGTTTGCCAGCCGAGGTACAGAGAGTAGCAAAGGCACTGCCATTTTCTCCCTTACTGGTAAGGTGGCAAATTGTGGTCTTATTGAGGTTCCAATGGGGACGACGCTCCGTGAGATCATTTATGGCATTGGCGGCGGTATTCCTGGCGGCAAGGCGTTTAAGGCAGTACAAACCGGCGGACCGTCGGGTGGCTGTTTACCTGCCAGTCTGCTCGATATGCCGGTTGACTTTGATTCGCTGACCGCTGCCGGGTCGATGATGGGCTCCGGCGGCATGGTGGTGATGGATGAGGATACCTGCATGGTTGACGTAGCTCGCTACTTTCTCGATTTTACTCAGAGGGAGTCCTGTGGTCAGTGCCTTCCTTGCCGCATCGGGACAAAGCAAATGTTTGATATTCTGGATGACATCACCTGGGGTCAGGGTAGGCTAGAGGATATCGACGTGCTTCTGGAACTCAGCGAAGCAGTGGTACGCACCTCCCTTTGCGCTCTGGGGCAGACTGCCCCCAATCCGGTTTTGACCACCATTCGCTATTTTCGTGGCGAGTACGAAACCCACATCAACGAAAAACGATGTCCAGCGGGGGTATGTCAGGCTCTCGTTAAAGCAGGAACTGACTGATGGATAAGATTTGCTTTACTATTAACGATCGCCAAGTCATTGCTGATAAGGGCGCAACCATCTTGGAAGTAGCCCTACAAAATGATATCTATATTCCGCATCTTTGCTATTATCCCAGTCTTAAGCCTAGGGGCACCTGCCGGTTGTGTACCATCCAAGTTAACGGCGGTGAGCTGGTTATGGCTTGCCGGACACCCGCAGAGGAAGGGATGGAGGTCAGGACTTGTAGCCCAGGCGTTGACAGGGTAGTTCGTCCCATTGTTGAACTCCTCATAGCGGACCATCATGCCAGTTGCCGGGGCTGCTCTAACAGCGGGCGATGTGAGATACAGAAGATGATGGCCAATCTTCAGATTGATAGGAGACGCGTACGGCGTTTAAGACCACCCAAAAAAGAACTGCCACTGGAGACTCTAAACCGGTGTTTCGACTATGAGCCCAATAAATGCGTGCGTTGCGGAATCTGCGTGCAAACCTGTGAAGACCTTCATCGAACGAGCTATCTCTACTCCGTTGAGAGGGGTTACAGCACAAAAATCGCTTTCTTTGGCGATGAGTCGAAATGCGTGTCCTGCCTGGAGTGTGTTGCTAGGTGCCCGGTTGGTGTTTTAATCTCCAGGAACACGTAGCGCCCAACACACTGGGCGGAGAGTATTTGCCTAAGGCGCGGGCCAGCTTGTAGAATCTACCTATACAGAAGTGACAATGATGTTCTGAGTGTGCGGGCAACAGGCCACCCGTGCACACAATATTTGGTAAATGAAGTCGGGAACAAAGTTATGGAAAGCAACGATAGTTTTTTGGAAGAAAACAGAAAAGAGCTGCCGCCAGAAGAGGAACTACGCCATTTCAAAGGTGTTGTCAAGAGCCTTATGAAAGACGCATCTAAGGTGCTGGCAGAGTTAGAGCTAGAGGTGAGCGGGCCCGAGGCTGAGAGACTCATGGAACTTCTGGACCACTATTTGAGCTACACCGAGCGCCTGTGTGAGGGAAAAGTCTAAGTCCCTGATACAATAGCTACGGATGCAGAGACGAATGCCTAGCCCGGTCGCTGTCGGGGAGGCAACCTGAAAGCAGAGGCCATAGACTACAATGCTTAGAATGAGCTGCTTTTGTCCTCAGGGTCTGTAGAAATGCAAACCCAAAAACGGTCCAGCCTTGCTGAGAGTTTTCTAGAGGGTTTGCCCCCGTCTTGCTCCCAGCGACCAAGCGTGCTTGGGTCAATACCCAGGCGATTCGCCAGCTCCTTTTGGGTTATGCCAGAAAGGCGACGATATCTAACTATCCCTTCCCCCGGTGTTCTGGGCAGAGGCTCAAAAGGCACATAACCGAGAAATCTAATAACCTTTGGTATATAATGCAATTTCGGAGATGAGCGGTTATTTTCCCAGTTGTAGATAGAAACCTTATCAACACCAATCTTTTGAGCAACCTCTTTCTGAAGTAGCTTTAGATCAAGCCTTCTTTTTCTTATATGATCACCTAAGGTATTAAGAATCTTGGGATAGGAAACTGAGATTGGTTTTTTAGCTTTTAGGGTTACTTTGTAGAAAGGCAACGCAGGTATGAGGCTTCGCTATTTCAAGTGTAAAATTGGCAATCGTATATATGGCGGAGGTGTGCAGTAAAGGTTTTAATAGTATACGATTCAGTTTATGGGAATACGGAGAAAATTGCCAAAGCTATCGGCAGCGCTATTACCGGTGATGTTAAGGTGCTTCGTGTAGGTGAAGTGAATCCTTCCGAATTAAAAATAAAAACGATTGACCTTTTCATCGTTGGCTCTCCAACCCAGGGAGGCAGGCCGACGCTGGCGATTCGAGACTTTCTTGATAAAGCCCCTGAGCCTTCTCTTCAAAATATCAACGTAGCTGCGTTCGATACCAGGTTCTCGACGAAATTTGTAGGGATCTTTGGTTATGCTGCGGGACGCATCGCCAGCAATCTGAAAGGAAAGGGCGGAACTCTGGCAGCATCTCCGGAAGGCTTCTTCGTTAATGGCACCCAGGGTCCGCTGAGAGAAGGAGAACTGGAGCGAGCCGCCGACTGGGCTAAAGGAATTGTAGAGAGCAAGAAATAATTCTGTAATATACAAGATTTATCAAATATGAGTGATATTGTCCAAGAAATAAGAAGCGACCTAAGAAAACTGGCTGACAGTGAGACTAAAAGCAGCTTTCAAAGATTCTTTAAAGAAAAAGTTAAATATCATGGAGTGAAGTCGGCGACAGTTGTAAAAATCGCCAAACAGTACTTTTCTCAAGTTAAGGAGCTGGCTAAAGAAAGGGTATTCAGTCTTTGCGAGGAACTGTTCATGTCCGGTTATTGCGAAGAATCATGGATTGCTGCTAACTGGTCGCATTGGTATGGAGATTATGCCGAAGGCGATCTTAAGGTGTATGAACAATGGATAGATAAATACATCGATGATTGGGCAAAGTGCGATACTCTGTGCAACCATACCGTCGGCGCATTTATAGAAAAATATCCCCAATATGTTGAAGGATTGAAAAAATGGGCTAAGTCACAAAACCGCTGGTTAAAAAGAGCCTCAGCCATATCTCTTATCATTCCCGCCAGACAAGGGGAATTTTTGCCTGATATATTGGAGATTGCAGATATCCTGTTGCACGATCAAGATGATATGGTGCAGAAAGGATATGGTTGGATGCTTAAAGAAGCCAGCCGATTGCATCAAAAAGAAGTTTTTGAATACGTACTAAAGCATAAAGACAATATGCCCCGCACCGCGCTTCGATACGCAATTGAAAAAATGCCTGCTGAATTGAAAAACGAAGCAATGAAAAAGTAATATCTAAAAAACTTACCAACTATCCCGGGGTTGCCTTCTTTTTGGGAGTGTTATTCATGATAAAATGTTTTAGAAATGAAAATAGTAAAAGAAGCAATTACAATTAGAGAGTTAAAGGATATGGCACTTAATATGTTTGGCAATATTGTTAAGGTTGTAATTGATATAGAAAAAGAAATTATGGCTATTGACGGAGAATTGCATGCTGATGAGGAAGTGCTTCTTTTAGATAATGGTTCTAAACAGGAAAATCTCTGGGGCATTAATATTTATCCTGATTTAGACAAAAAAGACAGAATTGAATTTGATTCGATGATAAATTTAAGACCCCGCCAGGGCAACAGGACAAGAAGCGTTGATGACCCCAAAATTCGCAGTAAGATTATCGAAATAACAAATAAATTAATTAAAGATGAATACCCAACATAAGGAACTTCAAAAAAGATGGCAAAATTTGAGTTTCTTTGAACAAATGGCAAATGTCGGCAGCGAAGTAGAGAGGGCATTAAACTGGCAGGAGAAAGGAAATAGAGAATATTCAGTCCTTGCTTTTGAGAGAGCTTTGGAATTATTAGATTTTACCACGGAAGGAATAAAAGAAGTGCACAGACTCAAAGAGCTAAAACGAGTTAGAGAAGTATTAGTAGATTATTTCACCCAGTTTAATTATTATGGATCAAGCGCACAGTTATGGCGCAACTATTTTTATGCCTTTAATTATGCTGCAAGATTGAGAGCTAAATAATAGGTTGCACTTCGGACGCACCACCAGAGGTATAAATACAATATACCCTAAATGGTATATATTTTAAGTAATCTATCCCAAGTTAAACCCTAAAGGGTATATTTTAATGTTTGATATACCCATTAAGATATAATTTGTAAATAACTATTGACTATTTATACCTTATAAGGTATATATATTTGATATGAAAAAAGAAAAAAATATCATCAGTGATTTTATAAAAGAGGAAAGAAAAGCAATTGGGCTCACTCAAAAAGAGCTTGCTCTTAAAGCGGGGGTTGGTCTTAGATTTATCAGAGATGTTGAGCAGGGGAAGATATCTTTACGAACAGATACTTTGAATAAAGTTATGAAATTGTTCGGCAAAATTCTTGGTCCAGTTGATATGCACCGATAATATATTTTTTAAAAAAATTATTTGATTATTATGCTTCGAATGATGATAACAAAAGAAAAATGACAGATAGCGCTTTAGTTTATTACAGGAATAAAAAAGCAGGTTTGCTAAAAAAGACAGAAGATGGTTATGAGTTTGAATATGATCTTTCTTATATAAATGATGCTGATGCAAGACCAATCAGTTTAACAATTCCTTTAACTCAAAAAAAATATTTTTCAGACCGTTTGTTTCCTTTTTTTGAGAACTTATTACCGGAAGGTTTTCTTCTCGATATGACAGTTGCAAAACTTAAAATTGATAAAAATGATAAATTTAATATTCTGCTTCATGTAGGCAGGGATACTGTTGGAGCAGTAAGTATTGAACCCCTGGAAGAGGGTGATTAAATCTATGAATTATTGTCTATGTTGCCTAAAAAAAATTAAAAATAATTTTTCATATCATAAAAACTGCCTTAAAAAATTATTTGGAACGGAAAAGCTTCCTCTTATTAAATTTAAAAGCACAGAACTTATATCTGAAATAAACAAGAATATCGGAAAAATGTCTATATCAGGGGTGCAAATCAAAGCTTCGGTTAAATTAAATAAAAGAAGAAATACTATCGAAATAGTTGAATCAGGAGGTACCCATATTTTAAAACCTGAACCTGCAGAATATCCCGAAATACCTCAAAATGAAAATTTTTGTATGAATTTGGCAGAAGCATTTGGAATGGAGGTTCCTCCCCATGGGCTTTTTTATATGGCTGATCAAAAAATGTGTTACATAATACGAAGGTTTGATAGGGATTCTACCGGACAAAAAATACATGTTGAAGATATGGCACAATTACTTGGTTTGACTTCTGATTCAAAGTATGAATCATCTCTAGAAAAAGTAGGGAGTATGATTTTGAAATATTCAAAAAGGCCGTATCTGGACTTGATTAATTTTTTAGAGAGAGCAATTTTTTGTTTCCTGATAGGAAATGGAGACATGCATTTAAAAAACTGGTCTCTTTTAGCTTCTAGCGGTGACTATTTTCTATCACCATGTTATGACTTCATATCTTCAAGATTATATTTATCTGACGACGAAAGCGCCCTTACTATCAATGGTAAGCGAAACGAAATTAAACTTTCTGACTTTAGCCGATTAGTCAGTCATTTAATGATTGAAGAAAAATCTTTTCAAAATAGTATTAATAAAATAAAAAATTCGAAAGAAAAAATATTAAGAATGCTTGATAAAGATATAAGTGGTTTTACGAGAATAGGACAGTTAAAAGATATAATTTTAGAAAGATACAAGAGACTTGAATAAGGGTTAAATGAGGGAAGTTTATGAAAAAGATAGATTTCAAAAAAGAATTGAAACACTTATACAATCCTTCTGCGAAAGAAGTTGTAATTATTGATGTCCCAAGTATGAATTTTCTTATGATTGATGGTGTTGGTGACCCGAATACCTCTCAAGATTATAAAGATGCTGTTGAAGCATTATACGCTTTATCCTATAGCCTTAAATTTATGATAAAAAACGGGAAGACAGCAATAGATTACGGAGTCATGCCTCTTGAAGGTCTTTGGTGGACTGATGATATGGCTGAATTCAATATGGAGAACAAAGATATATGGAAGTGGACAGCAATGATCATGCAGCCGGAATATGCTACAAAAGACCTTTTCGGTAAAGCTCTTGAACAAGTTGCGAAAAAGAAAAATCCTGCGGCTCTTTCCAAAGTAAGATTTGAAAATTTCCACGAAGGTTTATCTGTTCAAATAATGCATATAGGTCCTTATTCTGCTGAGGCTCCTACCATTGATAAAATCCGTGACTTTATTGAAGAGAAAGGGTATAAGCTGAATGGGAAGCATCACGAGATATATTTGAGTGATCCTCGTAAGACAGCATCCGAAAAAATGAAAACTGTTATAAGGCAGGCAGTCCATTAAGTAATAATAACTATAGATCGTTAAAGTAAGTTCGATGCAAACATTAGCATTCCTAGCAAAAAAAGAGTCTATCTGGTAATCAGCAGATGGCCAGTCGATATAATTACGAAAGTGGATAATTTAAGAAAATATGGCAATGTTCCCTTTACTGTAGCTGTCGTCCATGGAGGTCCAGGCGCCTCCGGGGAAATGGCGCCAGTGGCAAGGGAGCTTTACATTTATGGGGGCATTCTGGAACCTCTTCAAACGGCAATCTCTCTTGAGAGACAGGTTGAAGAGCTAAAAACTGTCTTAGAAAATTACGGCAACATTCCCGTAATATTGATAGGTCATTCCTGGGGAGCATGGCTTGTTTTTATTCTTGCTTCTCAATACCCTTCATTAGTGAAAAAACTGATACTTGTTGGAAGCGGTCCTTTCAAAGAGAAGTATGCAATCGACATTATGAAAACTCGGTTAAACCGTCTTGATGAGAAAGATAGATCAGAAGCTCAATCCCTTATGGAGATCTTAAAGGATTCAGCAATTGAAGATGAAAATGCAGTTATGACCAGGCTTGGAAAGTTGATCTCCAAAGCTGATTCTTATTGCTCTTTGCCAGATGACAGCGAGCCGCTTGAGTGTAATTACCGCATTTATCAAAACGTGTGGCAAGAAGCTGATGAGCTGAGACGCAGCGGCAAACTTTTAAAACTCGGAGAAAAAATCCAATGTCCGGTAGTCGCTATTCATGGTGACTATGATCCGCATCCTTTTGAAGGAGTCAAAAACCCTCTTTCTCAAGCTATTAAAGACTTTCGATTTATTTTGTTAAAGAACTGCGGACATAAACCCTGGATTGAACGAAGCGCAAAAGATAGATTTTATGAAATCCTGAAGGAAGAATTAGGTTATAGTCATTTATAGCCCTCAACATAAACGCTGACAACATATTCATCAAGAGATTCATTCTTCCCTAAACTATCTAAAAGAGTTCTACCAATCGGGTCTTTTGTATCAGGCTCAATGCAGTCAGAGGAGCCTTTAACCATAACTCTTACATTCTTCAATCCGGATGACTCCACAATCCTTTTATAATCATCAATAAGTAATGCCCCTCCAATACAACCCACATAAGCTTCAATGCTCTCCTTAATTCCATCTGGGAGTTCTTTAAGAAGAGCGATGTCAGATATGGCAATTCTCCCACCCGGCTTTAAGACTCTATGTATCTCTTTAAAGACTTTAGGTTTATCAGCCGACAGGTTAATGACACAGTTGCTTATGACCACATCAACCGAATTGTCTTCTGCAGGCATATTTTCAATCTCACCAAGCCTGAATTCGACATTTTCTATTTTGTTATTTTTGGCATTGTCTCTTGCTTTCTCAACCATTTCAGGTGTCATATCCACTCCGATGACTTTGCCGTTAGGGCCGACTTTGGTTGCAGCCAGAAAACAATCAAGTCCAGCACCTGAGCCAAGATCAAGGACTACCTCGCCTTCCTTTAGACCGGCAAAAGCTGTTGGATTTCCACACCCAAGAGCCAGGTTAGCCTCATCCGGGATGGCTTTCAATTCTTCTTCTGAATAACCGATTGATTTAGCAAACTCTTTTGTATCAGGTCCACAGGTGCCACAGCTGCAGCATTCTTGACCCTGGGCAATCTTGCCATAGGCATCCCGTACTATTTTTTGTGTTTTTTCCTTGTCCATTCTATTTATTCCCTTCACTGGTTTTTTCATTATGTTGGCTTTCTATTGTCGAGAAGTTGTTAAGAAAACTGCAGATTTTTTGAAATGTTTTCTGATTTATCTCACAATATACCCATCTCCCGTCTTTTTTTGTAGTGATGAGACCCGAGTTTACAAGCTCTTTGATGTGATGGGAGATTGTCGGAGTGGTAATCTTCAGTGATTTCGATAAATCCTTAATGCAGGTTTCGTCTCGGCAGGAAAGTTCATATTTTATACATTTACACTCTTTTTTATGAATGGATAATAATATTTTTAGCCTATTTTCATCGGAAAGGGCTTTGAAAATTTTCGCTAAGTTATTTGTATTTTTATCCATAAATGAATTCTTAATATTTTGATAGTTTGATAACTGTCTAAATATAATAAACGTCAAGAATTGATTGTCAAGAATAATTTTCTTTATATGATTTTTCTTTTTGTTGACTTTGACGTAATTTATAATTGAGATGGGTGTGTAACATATGAAAAAAGTTCTCAATCTTCCTCACCGAGTATGCGAATCTACATGCTATGTGAACGGGCTTGAAGATATTTTGGAGTGGAAGGGGCAAAGATATATGGATTATCTCCTTTCCATTCTCGGAGGTATGGGGGAATTTGCATATCTCAAGTTTAAAAGCGCAAGCCCCCCGTGCATGGTTTATTGGGGAGCAAACTCTAAATATTTGATGAAGGACCTGGAAGCAATAATTGGTTTCAAGCAGGTTCTAATTGAAAATAAAAGCTTTAAAAATAGCTTTGCCCAACTAAAAGAGTTTATTGATAAAGACCAGCCTGTCATGGCGGGTGCGCTTGATATGTATTACCTCCATTATTATCCTGAGTTATACCAAAATCAGCATGTACCGATTCATTACATTCTTGTAACAGGTTTTGATGATGATAGGCAGGAGATTTATGTTCATGATTGTAGTTTTAAAGACATTCAGAAGATTTCTTATAGCGAATTTGAGAAAGCTTTGAATGTTAATGTCCCTGGAATGAGCAAAAGGAATACCATTAGAACGTTTGTTATTCCCAAAGAATTACCATCTGAATTGGAAATCGCCAAAAGGGGTTTAAATTATAGGGCAGAAAAAATGCTTAAACCTCCAGTAAAACTTTTTGGGATACCGGCGATGCGAAAATTAGCAAAAGAGATTTTTGAATGGAAACATAAGGAGTGTTTCGAGCATCTTGTCACATACGCAACTACGCCGCCGCAATTACCGAAAACTTTTGAGAAAAGTGATGGAATGAGATTTCGGAAGTCAAAGGTTCTAAGAGAACTTGGGGGAAAGTACAAGATTGATAATTGGGTTAAGTCCTCAGTTATGTTTGAGGATTCCGGAAAACTTATTATCGAGCTGTGCAAGGCAGCTATAAAACAGGATAGGGATTCAATTTCTAAGCTTATTTTACAGATTGCTAATATTGAAGAAGATGCTTATAAATTATTGAGTGATCGGCCAAATAAATGAAAATCTCGTTTTCGACAAAAATCTTCTGGGGACTTGTTATTTTCTATGCCGCTTTGGCGGCGGTTAATATTTACCTGCCCCAGGGGAATTTTTTGGCGCTTCAACCGAGTCAGCAGGAACTGCCGGCTTCAAAAAGCATCATCGCTTTAGCTAATGCCGGAATTATCCTGGTGCTTTACGGCGGACTGGGATATTTGGGGCTGTTGTTGTCGCGAAAGGTTGGCTGGCCGGATATTTATGACAAAAGAATTTCCAATCGCAAGAGATTTTTAATTCCGGCACTCATTGGTGCAGCCCTGGGTGTGTTTCTTATTATCGGTGATATGATTTTTAGCCGCTTTAACACTATCGGGCACTTTTTGCATCCGCCTTTCCCCACTTCCCTCGTTGCTTCTTTTTCTGCAGGAATAGGCGAAGAGATTATGTTCCGCCTGTTTTTTATTTCGTTCTGGACCTGGTTGATTTCTAAGGTAATTTTAAGAAATAAATGGCAAAATCAGGTGTTCTGGGTCGTGGCGGTTTTGTCCGCCCTGGCTTTTGCTGTCGGTCATTATCCAGCTCTCATGCTTCTGTACAATTTTAATTCGGTCAGTACGGTACCTATTGTTCTGCAGATTGAAGTGATTTTGTTGAATAGTGCTGTTGGTATTTTTGCCGCTTATTATTTCCGCCGTTACGGCTTCCTGGCAGCAGTTGGTGTTCACTTTTGGACCGATATTGTTTGGCACGTAATTTGGGGGTTGTTTTAAAAATCAATCGAGGTATAGTAATATGAAAAAGAAATTCAGCCAGGTATATCAGTTTAAAATCACTCTTAAGGGTATTAAGCCACCAATATGGCGTCGAATACAGGTTCCTGAGACTTATACATTTTGGGACTTACATGTAGCAATTCAAGACGCAATGGGCTGGACTGATTCCCATCTTCATGAAT
>Ga0315280_10007563_pt1 | contig 14531 bp, 11 predicted proteins | sample YL17G06_40_MG_FD_203697 | JGI IMG/M metagenome (GOLD analysis project Ga0315280, IMG submission 203697) | Sediment microbial communities from Yellowstone Lake, YNP, Wyoming, USA - YL17G06_40 | ecosystem: Environmental > Aquatic > Freshwater > Lake > Sediment | place: USA: Wyoming | collected...
GACGGTCATGTCCTTGCCGTCCATCGAGCCGACCTTGCTGCCCTTGATCGCTCCCTTGCCCACGCAGCCGACCAGCTTCTCGGTCCCGCGCCGCGCAAGGAAGTAGGTCGCCTCGCCGGCCTCGATGAGGCTGCCCTCGTAAACCTCCAGATTCGTCGCCTTCTTCAACTCGTCGATCTTGATCATCTCACTGATCCCTGTCAGATAGAACACCTAAGAGACTGGACCACAGCCTGCTCCGCCGAAGCAGCCGCTTCGGCTGCGAAGGCCGGGAAGGCCACAGAGATCACAAAGACTGCGAAAGCACACAGACTGCATCGGCTGACCACAACTGCCACTCGGTGCGGTTCTGTGCGCTGATTTGCTCTGTGTCCTTTGTGAACTTTGTGGTTCCGCTGCTATCTTGGCCGTTGTCAGGCGGTGTACGTGCTGGCTGTGATCGCACCGCCCGTGCCTGTCCAGTTGGTGTGGAAGAACTCGCCCCGCGGCCTGTCCACGCGCTCGTAGGTGTGCGCGCCGAAGTAATCTCGCTGGGCCTGGAGCAGGTTTGCGGGCAGCCGCTCGCTGCGATAGCCGTCATAGAACGCCAGCGCCGAACTGAACGCCGGCACCGCAATGCCCATCTTGACCGCCTTAGTGATCGTCCGCCGCCAGGCCGACTGGGACTTACGAACGGCCGTCTTGAAGTACGGGGTGAGCAGCAGGTTCACCAGCTTGTGATTGTGGTCGAAGGCCTCTTTGATCTTGCCGAGGAACTGGCTGCGGATGATGCATCCCCCGCGCCACATCATGGCGACGCCGCCGTAGTTGAGGTTCCAGCCGAACTCCACCGCTGCCGCCCGCATGAGCTGATAGCCCTGGGCGTAGGAGCAGATCTTGCTGGCGTACAGCGCCTGGCGGATGTCCTCGATGAAGGCGGCGCGGTCGCCCCTGAACTTGGCCTTGGGCCCTCGCAGCACCTTGGAGGCGGCGACGCGCTCTTCCTTGATGGCCGACAGGCAGCGGGCGAACACGGCCTCGCCGATCAACGTCAGCGGCATGCCGGTGTCCAGGGCGGTGATGACAGTCCACTTGCCCGTGCCTTTCTGCCCGGCGGTGTCGAGGATCACGTCCACCATCGCCTGGTGAGTCTGCTCGTCGGTCTTGGCCAGAATCTCCGAGGTGATCTGGATGAGGTAGCTGTCCAGTTCGCCCTTGTTCCACTCGGCGAACACGGCGGCCATCTCCGCCGGCGTCATGCCGATCGCCCTCATCAGCGAGTAGGCCTCGCAGATGAGCTGCATGTCGCCGTACTCGATGCCGTTGTGTACCATCTTGACGAAGTGGCCGGCGCCGTTCTCGCCCACCCAGTCGCAGCAGGGCTCTTCGGTGCCGGTGGCGGCGTCTTTGACCTTGGCTGCGATGGCCTGGAAGATGGGCTTAACCGCCGGCCAGGCTGGCGGCGAGCCGCCCGGCATGATGCTCGGGCCGTGGCGGGCGCCCTCCTCGCCGCCCGAGACGCCCGTGCCGATGTACAGCTTGCCCTTGCTCTCGACGTACTTGGTCCGCCGGATGGAGTCCTGGAAGTTGCTGTTGCCCCCGTCGATGATGATGTCGCCGCCCTCTAGGTGCGGCAGGAGCTTGTCGATGAAGTCGTCCACAGCCTCCCCGGCCTTGACAAGCAGCATCACCCGCCGCGGCCTCTTCAGCACGGCGACCAGCTCCTCGATGGAGTGCGTGCCGATGATGGTCTTCCCCCTGGCCTCGCCGGTCAGGAAGTCGTCCACCTTCGAGACAGTCCGGTTGAAGACCGCCACGGTAAACCCGTGGTCGGCTATATTCAGCACGAGGTTCCGGCCCATGACGCCCAGGCCGATCAGTCCGAAATCCGCTTGTGCTTCAGGCATGGCATACGCTCCTTGTGATTGGCCCTCGCAGCGCCAGTATGGCTCGCCGCAGGCGGGCCGCCCCGAAGGGGCAAGCGAAACCCATCGGGGGTCCTTCGCCTGGCACGGAGGAGTCGAAAAAGGTCCAACGAAATGGTGAATCATAGAGACTCCCCTGCGGATTTCAAGGGCCCCGAAGGAATTGCCAGTTTCCAATTGTCAATTGCCAATTGGGAATCGGCAATTGGCAATTTGCTCATTCCCACTCGATGGTGGCGGGGGGCTTGGAGGAGATGTCATACACCACGCGGTTGACGCCGCGGACCTCGTTGATGATCCGGTTGGAGATGGTGGCCAGCACGTCGTAGGGGATCCGCGACCAGTCGGCCGTCATGAAGTCGGCCGTGTCGACGGAGCGAATGACCACGACGTTCTCGTAGGTCCGCGCGTCGCCCATGACGCCGACCGTTCGGACCGGCAGCAGCACCGCGAACGTCTGGGCGGTCTTCCGGTACAGTCCGGCGGCGACGATCTCCTCCAGCAGGACGTTGTCCGCCTTGCGGAGGACCTCCAGGCGATGCGGCGTAACCTCGCCCACGCACCGCACCGCCAGGCCCGGGCCGGGGAACGGGTGCCGCCAGATGATCTGCTCCGGCAGACCCAGCAGCTCGCCCACGCGGCGGACCTCGTCCTTGAACAGGTTTCGCAGCGGCTCGATGAGGTCGAAGCCCAGCTCGGCCGGCAGCCCGCCGACGTTGTGGTGCAGCTTGATGTTGGCTGCCTGGCCGGCCAGCGACTCGCCCGACTCGATCACGTCAGGGTACAGCGTGCCCTGCGCCAGCCAGCGGGCGTTGGGGATGCTCTTGGCGGCCGACTTGAAGGCCGCCACGAACTCGCTGCCGATGATGCGGCGCTTGGTCTGCGGGTCCGTCACGCCGGCAAGGGCGTTCAGAAACTTCTCAGCCGCCGGCACGACGGTGAGGTCGATGCGGAAATGCTCGGCGAACGTGCTGCGGACCAGTTCCACCTCGTTGGTCCGCAGCAGCCCGTTGTCGACGAAGATGCACGCCAGCCGCTCGCCGATCGCCCGGTCTAGCATGGCGGCCACCACCGATGAGTCCACCCCGCCTGATAGCCCGCAGATCACACGCTCGTCACTGCCGACCGACCGGCGCACGTCGGCGACACAGGAGTCTATGAACGAGCTGATCTTCCACAGGCCGCCGCACCGGCAGATGTCGTAGAGGAAGTTGACGAATATCTCGTTGCCGTGCGGCGTGTGGGCGACCTCGGGGTGGAACTGCACGCCGTAGACCGGGCGGGTCTTGTGCCGCACGGCCGCGGCGGGGCAGGTGGGAGTGGCCGCCAGCGGCAGGAAATCCTCGCCGAGGGCGTGCACCTGGTCGCCGTGGCTCATCCAGACGGTGGTCTCGCCCGGCACGCCGCGGAGGAGCGGGTCGTCGGCGAGGACCTTCAGCGACGCCCGGCCGAACTCGCGGCTGGCTGCGGGCTTGATGTCCGCCCCGAGCATCTGGCAGGCTAGCTGCATGCCGTAGCAGATGCCCAGTATCGGCACGCCGAGCTCCAGCAGTTCCGCGCGGCATCGCGGCGCGCCGGGTTCGCAGACGCTGGACGGGCCGCCGGTAAAGATCAGCCCCTTGACGTTCAGCCCGGCCAGCTCCGCCGCCGTCACGTCAGGCCGGGCCAGCACGCTATACACTCCGTTGTCACGCACCCGCCGCGCGATGAGCTGGGCGTACTGGCTGCCGAAGTCCAGTATGACGATCGTCTCGGATTGCCCGGCCGTGGTGCTCGTGATTTTGCCCTCACCCGCCGCCGGCGTGGCGGGAAAACACTATGATACGCAAACGAGGATAAGGAGGCAAATCCCACGAGGGGGTGGTGTGCCGTACCTCGGATCGTTGACTTTCGATGAGGGGGGACCGAAAATACAAAAGTACATCTGCGGACATGTACTGTGATCAAGATCATGTGCAGCGGGTGTGGTCGTAAGCTGGAGGCGCCCGAGCAATATCTTGGCCGGACAGCTAAGTGCAAGAAATGCGGGCAAGCGATTGTGATTGCTGTCAGCGCCCCATCGAAACAATCGGTGAAACCGCCGATGCAGGACGTAACTGGTGCAAACGGGCTTCGAGTGGCTTTTCCTCCAGAAATGGAGAATGGCGTGCGCGAGGAGCTGATGCCAGGCGAGGTGTTGCGATCCTATTGCGACATGCGAGTGATCGTCAAGAGGCCCGATATCACTGTCGCCGGTGACGTTGAATTTGTCGCCGCTGTCGCCGTTTTGTCGGCTCTGTCGTCCCCGGAAGAGCGCACGAACACCGTCATGCTCACGAACAAGAGCATAGGATTCGTTCCGAAGAAGGTCAGCTTCTTGGGGGGGAAGCGCAAGCTTACGGGCATCGGCGAGTGCAAGCGCGTGCCGATGGACATGATCAACGGTGTCGTTGCCGAGAAGAGCCGCAGTCGACACGTGTGGCATCTCAGCTTCAAAGACCCGGGCTTTAACATCACGCTCGCGAATGTAGACGGGGCTTCAGAGTTTGCCATCGCTTTCATCAGCGAGCTTGAGACGGGATTGTCTGGGAAAGGCAGCAGCTTGGCAGATGAGTTCGGCAAACTCGCGATGTTGGCGACCGAAGGCATCCTGACTCAAGAGGAATTCACAAAAGCCAAAGAGGTCTATCTGGGCAAGACGCCTGATAAGAAGGAGGCAGCAGTCAGCAATCTTCGCCAACTGTACAACCTCATGAAGTCGGGCGTTCTGACCGAGAGTGAATTCAGAATGAAGAAGTGGGATATTCTTTCGCGCCAATAGTCATTCGCGAGCAGGGACGAAGCGAGTTCGGCTCCGTCAGCGCCTCCCTGAGCACCCGGTAGCCGGTAGCGCGGGGAACTTGTTTCCCGGCTTGAGGCTCAGCTTCGCTTGAACTGTTTTTCCAGTTCGCGGAGTGTGAGCTTGATGGTGGTGGGTCGGCCGTGGGGGCAGGCGGAAGCCTTCTCGGCCTCGGCGCGACGGGCCAGCAGCGCAGCCATCTCCTCGGCTGTCAGCGGTTGGCCGGCCTTGACGGCCGCCTTGCAGGCCAGCATCTCCAGCAGCTCCTCAAGCAGCCGCTCCGTGTCGGCGGATTCATCCTCTGCCAGCTTGTCCAGCAACTCGCGGCAGAAGGCAGCCGGCTCCACGCCGCGCTGGGCCAGCAGCGAGGGGAATCGCTGGACGGCCCAGCTTTCCGGGCCGAAGGGTGCAACCTCGATGCCCAGCCGGGCGAGCAGGTCCTCGAAGCGGGTCAGCACGTCGGCCTCTGCCGGCGTGACCGGCAGGGGGGTGGGGATCAGCATCCGCTGGCCGGTGAGATGGCCGGCGGCAAGGCGGCGGCGGAGGTCGTTGTAGATCAACCGCTCGTGCAGCGCGTGCTGGTCGATGATGAGCAGCCCGTCGTCGTCGGTGGCGACGATGTAGGCGTTGTGCACCTGGATGGCCTGTGCCAGCGGCGGCGGAGGGGCAGCCGGGGGCTGAGCGAGGGAGGGCATGTGCAGGGGTGCGGGTTGAAGGGCGGCCTGCTCGCCGTCCGTGCCGGCGGGGCGGGGCAGGCCTGGCGGGGTGAGCGGTGCAATGACCGCGACCTGTTCGGCCTCTATGCCCTCAGGCACGTACGACCCGTCGCGGTCGGCGGCGCCGGTGCGTGCGTGCGGTCCGCCGCGCGGGGCGAACTCCAGCCGGCCCTGCCGCGGGGCGGCCGAGCGGAAGAAGTCAGCCAGCGCCTGCCGCAGCGATGAGCGGCGCTTCTCCATCTCATCATCTTGCGGCGTCTGGTCGGCGGGTGCCGCCAGCGACGCAGCGGGGGTGAGGTCGCTGCGATTGAGCGTCTCGCGCAGGGCGGCCAGCAGCTCACCGTGGACGAGCTGGCCGTCGCGGAATCGCACCTCGATCTTGGTTGGATGGACGTTGACGTCTACGTCGCCGCCGGCCAGGCTGATGAACACGAAGGCAGCCGGGAAGCGGCTGGGATCGACCAGGCCGCGATACGCCTCTCGCAGGGCGTGCGACAGGATGCGGTCGCGGATGTACCTGCCGTTCAGGAAGAAGTACTGCCACCGGGCTGAGCTCCTCGCCGCCGCCGGGGCGGCGATCAGGCCGTTGATGCCCACCGGCCCGCTGCGGGCGGCGATGGGCAGCAGCCCCTCGGCAACCTCCTCGCCGAACAGGTCGCCGACACGCTTGGCGGTGCTCTCGACGGCGGACAGGCTGGTCACCGGCCGGCCGTTGTGGGCCAGCGTGAAGGCTACATGTGGGTGCGGCAGGGCCAGCCGGGCGAGCTGCTCGCTGATGTGGCCGAACTCGGTGTTGGCCGAGCGGAGGAACTTGCGGCGGGCCGGCGTGTTGAAGAACAGGTCCCGCACCGTCACCGTCGTGCCCGGCGGCGCTGCACATGGCCGGACCGGCTCGGTCTGTTCGCCGCTGGCGCGGATCTCAAACCCGCTGATGGCCGGGCCGCCGGCCGCGCGGGTGGCGCTGCGTATCGACGCGTGCGACACGGCCGCCACCGACGCCAAGGCCTCGCCGCGGAAGCCCATCGTCGCGATGTCGTACAGGTCGTCTTCGTCGGCGATCTTGCTGGTGGCGTGCGGCGCGAATGCCAGCGCAAGGTCCACCTGGCCCATGCCGCAGCCGTCGTCGGTGACGGTGATCAGCCGCCGCCCGCCGTCCTCCACCGCGATGTCGATCCGCGTGGCCCCGGCATCCAGTGAGTTCTCCACCAGCTCCTTGACGATGCTGGCCGGGCGCTCGATCACCTCGCCGGCGGCGATCTTGTTGACCAGACTGGTCGGCAGGACGTGAATGGGCACGGCACTGCTCCCTTTTCGACTGGATGCGATTCTAGGCCCCGCCGCCGGGCAGTCAAATCACTTTGCCCGCCCCCGCGCTGGGCTACTTGGCTGCGGCCTGGGCAAGCTGCCGGCCCAGCTCGCGGCAGGCGAGCAGGGTCTTTTCGTCCGGGCGGCCCTTGGAGGCGACTGTCTCGGCGACCTTCTTACCCACCTTGGCGAACAGCTTCTCCATCGGTCCGACCACTGCCCCGCCGCCGCCGTGACTGTAGAAAAGCGCGTAGGGCTTGCCCGTCAGGCCGGGAGCCTTGGTCTTCTTGGCGATGAACCAGTCGTCGAGGAACATCTTCATCCCGCCGGCGATGTAGCTGTAGTAGTCCGGCGAGCCGAAGCCCACCGCGTCGGCGGCGGCGTACTCGTCCATCGCCAGGCGCGTCTCGTTGGTGTTCACCAGCTTGGCGTCCGCGCCGGCCTGGCGGATGCCCTCGGCGACCGCGGCGGCCATCGCTGCGGTGTTGCCGTGCTCCTGCGAGTGGAAAAGCACAAGTACCGATGCCATTTGCCAGTCTCCTTCCCGCCGCGCTGCAAGTATACGCAATTCCCCGCCGCAGGTCTCGGCTGATTCCGGCCGGGGGCGTTGCGGCGGGAGCCTGCCGGCCGCTGCCGTGTCTAACCCGCCGTCGGCCTTCATGGCTGGCAGTTGCGGGCGCCGCGGGGCTGGATTACGATGGTCGCCGTTACAGGCTTGGTCGGAGGAAGTCCCGATGGCCCGTTGGTGGTTTCTCCTCACTGCCGTGATCATCCTGGCCCTGGGGTTGGGTCAGGTCGGCAATGTCGGGCATGTTGCTGCCAGCAGGCCGCGGGCGGCGACGCTTGCAGCCAAGGTGCCCCCGGACGTGGAGGGTCTGGCTGAGCTGGCGGCAGGCAACGGGCCTGACGCATTCGAGGCGGCGCTGAAGCTGCGGACAGTCGGGGATGAGCGGGCGGTGGAGCCCTTGGCCGGCGTCCTGGCGGAGCACATCCGCCGGCGCAGCACGGCGACTCACGGCTTTGCAGCCGCACAGGCGCTGTTCTGCATCGGCACGCCGCGGGCAAAGCAAGCCCTCAGCCAGTATCTGCTCTCCGGCGACTACCGCGCCGACATGGGCATCGACTACGCCTTCCTGTGGGAGATGCCGGCCGAAAAGCGCGACGCGTTCATCGAGGAATACCACCTCAAAAGCACCTCCAAGGAGTTGGTGCTGAGCCTCCAGGTGCAACAGGACGAGCAACACGCAGGCCGGCTGGACGCCACGGCGACGCTGTGCAACGTATCTGACCGCCCGCTGCGAGTCGCCGATCCCAAGGTCTATCAGGCCGGCATGCTTGTGCTGAGGTCCAAGGACGGCCACTTCGTCAACAAGTGCCAGACGTGTCTCTATAAGCTGCCGCCCGGCGGCGAGGCCAGCTACGGCCAGCTGGCCAGCGGCAAGTGCCGAGTCTACAAGCTCAGCGGGCAGGTGCGGGATGACCACAGCGATTCCTGGCCGCGGTGGCGTGACCTTGCCGGCGGCGACATGGTGATAGACTTCGCGGACGTGCGACACTTCATCGGCAAGGCTGGGAGGTTCACCGTTCAGGCGATGCTGTGCTCCGCGCCGCCGGCGAGCCTGGCCGGCGCGGACGGCGCCAGCGACGTCTGGTGCGGACGGGTGGTATCGCAGCCGGTGGAGGTAGAGATCAGGCCGGTGGTCCAGACCGACTGACGGCGTCTGTGCCGGACAGGGGGGACCGGTCCCACAAGCGCACGCAGGGCGGCTCAGACGACCTGGACTCGCCTGCCGGCGCGGCGCTTGCGGTTGATCGTCTTGCGTCCCTTGGCCGTCCGCATCCTGGCGCGGAAGCCGCTCTTGCGCACCCTCTTACGCTTTGAGATCCTGTGGGGGTAATGCATTGCTCACCTTTGCTGGCGATGCCTTAGGGCCAGTCCATCCTTCAAGGTGGGGGAATGCTACATTGGGGGCGGGCCTGCTGGCAAGGCCGAAATCGTCTGGCCGCGGAAAGTAGGCGGCAGCCAGTACCCCGAAGCGGGGGACATTGCCCGGCCGATCGCAGCGGGAGGTGCGCGCCGTGCGGATTTCGCAACCTTTTTGGCTGTGGTACATATTAACTCTTGGCCGGAGGAGTCCTTTTGTTGAAGCAGTTGCCAGGGCCGCCGGTTGGGGTGTGCGCATTGGAGAGCGAGACAGGCCAGGCAGAGGGTAGCGGCCCGGCGCGGACGGGCGAACGGGAGACGGCCCTTCTCGTGGAGCGCGCCCGGCGGGACCCGTCGGCCTTCGCCCTGCTCTATGAGGGCCACTACAGCCGGGTCCTCAGCTACGCCTATCGCTGCACTCTGGACATGGGCGCAGCCGAGGAGGTGACCTCCAATTCCTTCTTCAACGCCCTGCGGGCCCTGGACAGCTACGACGGCAACGGGACGTTCCGCGGCTGGCTGTACCGCATCGCGACCAATGAGGTGAGGCAGCACTGGCGGCGTCAGCGGAGGGCGGCCAACGGGCTGCGCCAGTGCGCGGAGGACCTGGCGAGGGTGCGCTTCGAGGCCTGCCGGCAAGACGATCCGGCTGAGAGGGAAAAGCGCCTGGCCTGCTTTGCCCGCCTGCACCAGGTGCTCATGGCCCTGCCGGCCAAGTACCGAGCGGCGGTCTGCCTGCGATACTTCGAGGACCTGCCTTACCAGGAGGTCGCCCAGGCGCTGGGCAAGAAGGTCGGAACGGTGAAGTCGCTGGTTCACCGCGGGCTGGCGCTGATGAGGCAGCGGATGGGCAGGGACTCCGCAACCTTCTCCTAGCGGCGGCATCTATCCTGACGGGAGGTGACCGACCATGAAAGACATCCGAGAAATAGAGGAGGCACTGCGAGAGGCGGCGCCGGCGGTGGTGGACGGGCCGCATAGGCAGTGGCTGAAGGAGTCACTGTCGCGACAGGCCCGGTCCGCCCAGCGCGGGCCTCGCCGGGCGATCTGGTGGGCGGTCCTGAAAGCGTCCCGCGGCACGAAGGTCGCCGCGGCCATCCTGGGTGCGGCGATGCTTGTCGCCGCGGGCTGGGGGGCCGAGCGGGTCTACAATATGGTCGCAAAGAAGTACTTCGAAAGGGCGACCACCGAGGGCCCTGCGCTGGAGATCACCACCCCGGACGGCAAGACGGCCTTCATGGCCACTGTGTACGGCGGCAGCAGGCCCTGCGACCCCAGTGCCGCCGAAGAAGCCCGGCAGCGAGAGGAGGAAGTGAAGGCCCTGATAGCGGCCGGCAAGTACGAGTTCGTCAAGTCCTTCGAGTCGTCAGGGTCGGGGGGCACAAGTTACGTCTATCGCTTCAAGCTGGCGAACGGGGAGGAATTGCATCAGAACTTCTTCTGCCCCCTGGAGCAGGTGACATCCTGGGAGGACTACGAGCAGAAGGTCAAGCAGCAGTTCGAGCGGCGCAGCCAGGCCATCGCCCAGGCCATCAGTAAGGGCAACTTCCGCCTGCTGGACATCGGCCTGATCAAGGAGCACATCTGCCTGGATCCGTCGACCAGAGAGAAGCTCTCTGTCCTTGAGGTCGGCCTGCCCGACGGTCCCAAGACCGCGATGGTGCACACCTACCCGATAGGGGAGTCGACCAGGTGGTACGAGACCCCGTGGGAGGAACACCTTCGGGAGATCGAGCAGGGCCGCAGAGAGCTGCTCGATGTGAAGATCACAAGGAGCTACACATACCAGATAACGCTGGAAGACGGGACCAAGACGACCTTCGGCTACGGCGGCGACGAGCCGCTGGTCAAGGGGAGCACGGTGGTTCCGCTCCCGGCGCGGGGGCCAACAGAGGGCCGATAGCCCGCGATTGGTGATCGGCGACCGGCGGTCGGCAATGGGAGTCTCCGGACAGGCCTACTCGACCCTGCCCACGCGGATGTCGAGGTTGCGCCGTTCCTCCAGGCGTTCCTTCGCCCCGTCTTTGATCCACAGGATGCGGTCTGACTTGTCCAGCATCTTGTGGTCGTGCGTGGCGGTGATAACTGTCACGCCGTGGTTGTCGCACAGCGCGCGAAGCGTGTTGATGATCTCTTCACCGGTATGCAGGTCGAGGTTGGCGGTCGGCTCATCGGCCAGCATGATGCTCGGCTCCATCGCCAGCGCCCTTGCGATGGCGACACGCTGCTGCTGCCCGCCGGACAGCTCATCGGGCCGGTGATGGAGGCGATGGCCCAGGCCGACCTCCTCCAGCACCTGCTTGGACCGCTCGGCGGCGCCGTGTGTGTCCATGCCCGAGAACACCACCGGCAGCATCACGTTCCTCAGCGCCGTCAGCGACGGGATGAGGTTGAAGGCCTGGAAGATGTAACCGATGTGCCGGTTGCGGAAGTAGGCTAGCTGGAGGCTGCTCTGAGTCGTCAGGTCCACCGACGCGATAGTCACCGTGCCGGAGGTGGGCCGGTCCAGCGCGCCAATCATGTTGAACAGGGTGCTCTTGCCCGAGCCGGAAGGCCCCATGACGGAGAGGTACTCGGCCCGGTAGACGTCCAGGTCCATGTCCCGTAGGGCGTGGACGTCCTGGCCGCCCATGCGGTAGGTCTTGGTCAGCCCACGGCAGCGGATTATCACGTCCCTGGTAGGCATGAAACTTGTCTCGCGGTACTCCTCAGAACGGTATCTTGATGACGCTCTTGGCCAGGAAGTTCAGGCCCACGCTGAGCACGGTTATGAGCCCCATGCCGCAGTGGAAGCCTGCGGCGACGACTAGGATGTACGGGCGCCAGTTCTTGCCGAACTTCTTGCGGAAATAATAACGCCCCAGCATCGCGCCGACGATCTCCGGCAAGATCTGGTGCGGCAGGGTCTGCCCCAGGCCGCGGATGATGCCGTAGATCATCAGAATCGGCAGATGCAGCGGCCACATTATGGCGAACAGGGCCACCCCGAACCCCCCGCCGATCGCCAGGTAGGTGGGATTGAATGCCTCTTCGAACGTGCTGAACCTCCCCAGGGTGGAGCTGTAGATGATGCACTGGTTGGCGGCCATCTGCTCCCACATCACCTCGGTGTAGGGGAACTCCGGGCCAGGGATCGGGCCGAGTGACCAGATGAACTGCGCGAAGAAGATCGAGGAGAGCATCACGATCGGCACCAGGATCAGCTCAGCCTTCCAGACCGACCAAAAGCTCGTGCCCGTCAGCTCGGCCTGGCGGTAGAAGACTACCCCCTTGCCGTAGTCATGCATGGGCGTAGGCAAGAACCAGACGGACACCCCGCCGGTGTACCCGGAGAGGATGAAGGCCGCCTCGCGGACCATCGGTATGGCCACCACCTGCCCGGCCAAGCCTTCCAGACGGGCGGTGACGTAGCTGATCACCGGGGTGTATACGAACGCAAAGAACATCAGCACCTTCATCACGCCCGGGTGCCAGTTGATGAGCCACCCGCTCAGCAGGATGTAGGACATGGACGTGACGACGTAGGTGCCTATGACGAACAGGGTGGGGATGTCCCCCCGGCCTTTGGGCACGGTAGCGGCGCTCTCCACCTCGATGCGCAGCTCCTGCTGCTGCTTGCGCAGCTTGGCCTTGGAGCGCATGTTGTGGACCACCTGCCATATGCCCGCGATGGCGATGGCGATGGATATGCCGATGGTGAAGCTGAAGTAGAAGTCGAGGTTGTTCTTGAACAGGGTCACGGGCGTCTTGTCGCCCTGCGCCCAGCTAGTGAGGATGTGGTTCTTGTAGAGGATCGGGTTCAGGACGATGGTGATGACCAGTCCTATGAACGATCCCAGTATCGCGTAGAACGGCATGGCCATGCCCATCACCAGCAGGCCGAGGTTGAGGTTGATGCCGGTCGCCACGGCAGGCAGGATGTCGCCGGTCTTGTCGGTCAGCTCCACGAAGGGAATCGGCAGGATGGTGATCGGCTGGTTGAGGAGGGCCGTCGACAGCGCAGGCAGCGCCAGGTATATCGCCCCGAAGCTCAGCCCCATGATGCCGCCTATGCTGAAGACCCGCCATCTCCAGCTTTCGGGCTTCTCGGCGCCGCTGGGGCCTTCCTCTTCCTGCTGCTCGGCCAGGGCCATGATGCCCGAAGCGCCGATGGGGGCCATGGGGAACGGCAGCTTCTCCATGTCGCTGGCGACGCGGAACAGGCCGTAGGTCAGGATCGTGCCGTTCAGCCTGCCCATGATCGTGCTGAAGATGACCATCCCGACGGCCGGATACCAGGCCGGATCAAAGAAGTTCCGCTGGGCCAGCACCTCCGGGTCGCTGGGGGCGTACCAGTGGGGGATGTGCTCGGCCACGCCCAGCCCGACGGCCGCCTGGCTCTGCACCAGGAACTGATGCCAGATCAACCCCTGGAACGGCTGGGCCATCGCTGCACCGGCCATGTAGAACAGCACGAATAGCTCGGGCCTCCGCAGCCGCTTGTGCGCGCGGCGCGCGACCTCGATGAATAGAATGACGGTGACCCACTGCGCCGCCGGACCCACACCCTGACCGGCCATCAGCGTCATGTACATCGCGCCGGGCACCATCACCATCGCCACGAAAAGAGCCCCGATCAGCGCCGCGACGCTGAAGCCGTCCGTGAAGGTCGAGGGCACCTTCATCAAGTTTCGGAACTCTTCCAGCTCCTTGTCGTAGCGGATGGTGCTCACGCCGTCGCTCCGATTTGGGCCTGGTCAACCTGCTCCACGGGGAGCTCCTCCCACCCTTCCAGGGTCTTCTGGCGGTACCTGTCCATTATCTGGTGGGGCAGCGACCGCCAGATCAGCAGTTGCTTCCGCAGGTCGTGGATGAACACCCTGTTGCCGCGCTGCCAGTCGCCCGGCGAGCCGCTGAGCCTGTAGATCAGGATGCGGACCTCGTTGATGCCCTCGATGTCGCTAGGCTGGCTGAGTAGGGCGAAGCTCTGGTTCACGCCCAGGTCAAATGGCGCCAACGCCACCGTCGCCCGGAAGCCCAGCATGTCGTTGCCCTCCTGGCGGAAGACGTTGCACGCGGTGGTGGCGAAGACCCCCAGAGAAGTGTCGGTGAAGTTCTCGAAATGCTCCCTCAGGAAGCTGACCACGCCGGTGATGTCGTAGGCCGACACGGTGAACGGGAATACCAGATCGTAAAGGTTGCCCTTGGGCCGCGGTATCTGCCAGGTGCGCTGGATGCCCGGGTTGGCCGAGCGGGAAGCCTTCATCGCCGGATAGATCGTCGAGACCAGCACCGTGCCCATCACGATGACGATAGTCACGATCGCGTTGGTGGAGCTGTAGTTCATCGTCGGCACCGTCCAACCGAACGCCGAGCTGGTCCAGGCAAGCAGGCAGGCGATGACTTGGCCAAGCAGGTATCCGCCCATGCCGCCGATGACCGCGTACATCGCCGCCTCGGCGAAAAACAGGCTCGCCACGTGCGGCGGGGCAAGGCCGAGGGAGCTGAAGGTGTATATCTCCCTCTCGCGGTCGGAGACGCTTCCCAGCATCGTGGCGAAGATGATCAGCCCGCCCAGCACGACGGGCACCAGCAGGTCGCGCCAGCCGCTGGCCTTGGCCAGAGACGTGAAGATCAGCCGATACACCCCGCCCTGGTCGCCCACGAAGGCGGGCAGTTGCGTGGTCTTGGCGACGGTCTCGGCCATGTCGCGGATCTCCGCCACCTTGTCGGCGGCGGGGTAGATCGTCAGCGAGCGGATCTGCCCGCCCAGGTTGCGGGCCGCCTCCGGGGAGATGATCACCACCCGGTCGACGTTGAACGTGACGAACTGGGCGCTCTGGACCTCGGGGGTCTCGATGAGCGAGACGGTTGCCTCCGCCTGC
>Ga0315280_10007566_pt1 | contig 14527 bp, 14 predicted proteins | sample YL17G06_40_MG_FD_203697 | JGI IMG/M metagenome (GOLD analysis project Ga0315280, IMG submission 203697) | Sediment microbial communities from Yellowstone Lake, YNP, Wyoming, USA - YL17G06_40 | ecosystem: Environmental > Aquatic > Freshwater > Lake > Sediment | place: USA: Wyoming | collected...
GACGCAGGGTCGATTTGCAGAAAATTCTTGCGGTCAACTTTTCTCAAACTTCGGATGTGGCCAAGCGTCGTCTTCTGCGTCTCATTAAGATACTCAATGATGGCACCCGCAGGCGGGACAAGCGCATCGTCTCCATCACTGATACCAAAGCCCTCAAGAGTAGCAACACCGAAATGCTTAAGCAGCCGCTGCTTTGCCTGATAAGGGTCGAAATACCAGCTCGGCCGCTCGGTAACAGTGGCTTTGGTTAATTGGATGATGTCCTTCGCGAGTTTTTTTGTCTCCGTCTCAAACAGCTCACTGCGCCTGTCGGGCAGCAGACACTCCGCCGGCGAAAGCCGAAGTAATTCATCGAGCAATTTCGCCTCAGAAAGCTGCTGCACAAAAAAATGGCCGGTCGAGATATCGACCCAGCTAATGGCCGCCCGGTCTTTCGCACCCAAACCGACCGCACAGAGAAAATTATCTTCTTTGGCATCCAGCAGCACATCATCGGTCAGCGTCCCGGGGGTAACAATACGAACAATATCGCGTTTGACGACGCCCTTTGCTGTTCGGGGGTCTTCGACCTGCTCGCAGACGGCGACTTTGTAGCCGGCCTCTAACATCTTTTTAAGATACCCTTCCACGGCGTGATACGGGACGCCGGCCAGCGGGATGGGATTGTCGCCTTTATCGCGGCTGGTTAAGGTCAGGCCGAGGACCCTCGAGCAGAGCTTGGCATCTTCGTAGAAGGTCTCGTAGAAATCGCCCATCCGAAAAAACAGTATGCAGTCGGGGTATCTCTGCTTGAACTGGTGAAACTGCTTCATCGCAGGCGTAAGTTTTTCCGTTATGCCGGCCATACGGCCAGATTATATCCTAATCGGGCCGCTTAACAACTCTGTGATAAGCGCGGCTGCCTGCTTTTTGGATTTGATTCTTGCAAGTTGCTTTAAGAGGTTTTCCTGTCGGCTGGTAAAGCAGACGGCGGTTCGCAAATCAAAGTCGGCGACGCCGCAGATTTGCAGGATTTTGCGGGTCAGATTTTCAATCCCGGTGCCGAATTTGGCGCTTATCTTGACCGTGTCTTTCAGGATTTCAGGCAGCTTATTAGTATCGAGTCTGGCCGGCAAATCCGACTTGTTTAAGACCGTCAGGACTTTTTTCTTACCGATTTTCCCAACAAACCTTTCATCGAGAGAAGCTTCCGGCTGTGAACTATCCAGAATGAGCAAAACCAGGTCCGCCTGCTCCAGAATTTCCGCAGTTTTTTTCTGCGCAGCTTTTTCAATAGTATTTTTGCGGGCCGATGCAAGCGTTTCACCCAGCCCTGCCGTGTCGATTAGCTCAACGGCAAGAGGCCCAAACCGGCATCGGGCCGAGACCCAGTCTCGTGTCGTGCCTTTAATGTCACTTACAATTGCCTTCTGCCGCCCGGCCAAGCAGTTCAACAGCGTGCTCTTGCCGGTGTTCGGCGGGCCCGCAAGGACTACCCTCGAGCCGTCAATAATCAGTTTTGCCGTCTGGCTGTCGCAAAGTATCTGCTCAGCATCAGATACGATTTTCTCAAGCGGGGTTTTATCTATGTCCTGCAGCCACTGCTGCGCCTTCTTGCCCAGGCCGGAATCGACCTGGTTTGCGATTATTTTGGCGCCCTCGATTGTCTGCGCCCTTAGCTGGGCCAGTCTGGACTCAATCGCGATAGTATTGGCAAACCTTTGCCCGACAAAAATTTTGGCCGCAAGTTCCTCCGCCCCCAGCAGCACCACGCCATTTTGCTGCAGTATCTGCATTATCATTTCAACGATAAGTGGGTTGCCGTGACAGTTTATTGCGAAACTGTCGGTCCCTTCGCAGCCGATTGTCGCCTGGTCGATAGTTTCCTGCCGCAGCGGGTCAACGATTGCGCCCAGTAAAATCCTGCCGACCTCGAATTCCGCCGGCTTTCCCCCCGCGGGTTTGAACATTTTTTTTGTAACGACCTCCGCCGCGTCACCAAACACCAAAATGGTGGCTATTGCAGCGGCGCCCTTGCCGGTCATTACTGCAGCGAAAGCAGGCATAGCTTAAGGAACCGTGCTTTTTCCCTCGATATATTTCTGGTAGGCCAGAACGATGCCTTTTATGACAAGGTTGGGGACGTAGTTGTCTATGAACTGACAATCATCTTTTATGATTCCGGCGCCGGCGCCGGTGATGACTGTCTGGGGCCATTTGCCGATTTTCTCTGCGTAGCGCCTGATGACCTCCTCCAGCGTCCCGATAATGGAGTAATAAAGTCCACAATTTATGGCCTCGGGTGTGTTTTTGCCGTAAGGCCCTTCAGGCTTCGTAACCGTAATCTTCGGCAGTTGCGCGGTGTCTTCATTCAGGGCCTTGGCGCTTATTTCAAAGCCGGGGCAGATGACCCCGCCCTGAAAGACTCCGCTCTGGTCAACAAGGTCAATAGTAACAGCGGTGCCGAGGTCGGCAACAACTACCGCCTCTTCAACGACGGCGTAAGCCGCCGCCGCCGCGACAATTCTGTCGGTTCCAACCTTCTCCGGCTCATCCACCCAGCAGATAATCGGCAGCGGCACGTCTTTACCTATGATATGGACTTTTTCACCGAGGCTGTCTCTTACAATATCGCTAATCAGCTCGGTCCAGGCGGGCTTGACGCTGCTTATAACGATTGCGCCGTTGCATTTTTTCTCTTTTGAACTTCCAGCAACGGGGATTTTTCCCCAGGCGGATTTCAGACAGTCCGCAAGCTCCTCGCGGGCCTGCCCGGCGAAGGACTTGACGAATTGTTCCTCGCCATCGAGAAAAAACCCGATATTGATATTCGTATTGCCTATATCTATTGCGATTATGTTCATAATCCGTCGTCCGCCTGCGAGGCCTGCTTCGGCGGAGCAGGCCTCGTGATTCGTAGTCCGCGACCCGTTGCCAGACCATTAGCCCTTCGCTTATGCCCCTTTTTACCCTATTTTCTGAAAATTGTCAATTTCCAGTCATTTCTCGCCGTTTTCAATTTGACAGGTGCTCAAAAAGGCTGTATTATCCCAATCTGTAATAACGATTACCGGAGGTGCGCCTCGCCTCGATTGCATGGTCTCATGCAAAGAGCTGGAGCCCCGTATTTAGAATTGTAGGACTTAACCTTGAAATAGTCAGCAGTGCCACTATACTGGGTGGCAATATTGTAAAGTTGAAATATCTATAACTGAAAGGAGAACGAAGTGAATATCTATGTAGGCAATTTACCGCGGGAAGCCAACGAAACAGACCTGCAGGAGGCATTCCAGCCCTTTGGACAGGTGACCTCCGCCACCATCATCAAGGACAAATTCAGTGGTGAATCAAGGGGATTTGGATTTGTGGAGATGCCCTCTAAAGCCGAAGCTCAGGCCGCTATCACGGGGCTGGACGGCAAAGACCTAAAGGGACGAACACTCTCCGTCAACGAGGCACGTCCCCGCCCCGAAGGTCGCGGCGGCGGTGGCGGCGGTCGCAGGATGGGCGGCGGTGGCGGCGGTGGCGGTCGCAGGATGGGCGGCGGTGGCGGCGGCCGTTATTCCCGGTAAATGCAATAAGACCAATGCGGCGAAAATATGACCCGCCCTGCGAGACCACAAAGGGCGGGTCAGCCCGCCTGACAAGCCGTTCCACCTGACCACGATAGTACCGTTACCTATGCGCCAGTTGTTATTCACGCCGGTTTGCCTCGACAAGGTATGGGGCGAAGTTTTGTTTACACACCTGTTTGTTTCTGGTATAGTTAAGTTATGGACAGGTTTGGTTCTCTAAAGATAGACAGAACGGCTTTCACAGTAGCATCGCTTTTTGACCAATCAGATGAGAAATCATATTGGCTGTCCAAAACCCCTTATGAACGTCTGCAAGCCGTTGAGCTGATGCGGCAAATCATTTATGGCTACGATCCATCTGCCACCCGACTTCAAAGAGTTCTTGAAATTACTCAACGCTCATCAAGTTGAGTATCTGCTTATGAAGGTCAACAAGAAAACCCGTGGCAGCAAAGCTACGCGGCACAAAATCCTGGAAAAGGATTGAAATTATAGCCGTTGGTTGTAATAATATAGCAATATGGGTACGTTTCATATAGGCTGCAAAGTTGAGAATACCGTTGAGCGGTCAGAGTCTGCTCGTATACCAAAGCTGCTGGTGGACACAGGAAGTGAATACACCTGGCTTCCCGCTGCTACGCTTGAAAAAGTTGGGGTTAAGCGGGAAAAGAAGGATGTTTCCTTCATAATGACAAATGGCCAGGTGGTCACGCGAAGCGTTGGTTTCGCCATCATCCGGGTCGGTAAATTCTTCACAATTGATGAAGTAGTCTTCGCCGAAAAAGGGGACTTAGCCCTGCTTGGGGCACGAACTTTGGAAGGTTTGAATCTGGTAGCTGACTCCGCCCGAAGGAGACTGGTCGCAGCAGGCCCTCTGCCTGCTGCATAGATTTTGCCGAATTGGCGTATTGAGCGTATTGGCTGATAGGCAGATAGGGGCTCACGTCGAAGGCTCGGCATGTTCACTTTTTGTTTCCTTGACCTTTTGCCACAATATTTCGGTCAGTTCCTTGATGCCTTGGCCGGTAACTGCTGAAATTGGGCAAATATCCCTTTTGAGTTTTCTCTTTAGGTTCCTTACCTTTTTCCCATCCTGGTCGAGGTCAATTTTATTGGCAACAATGACCTCCTGTTTGCCGGCGAGGGCCTTACTATAGTGCTCTAACTCGCCGCGAATGGTCTTGTAATTTGCCGCAGGGTCGGAACCATCCAACGGCATCACATCAAGAATATGGACGATTATTCGTGTCCTCTCTATGTGCTTTAGGAATTCGTAGCCAAGCCCCGCTCCCCTATGAGCGCCTTCAATCAGGCCCGGTATGTCGGCCATAACGAATCGGCGGTAATCGCTTAATTCCACTATTCCCAGAACCGGCTCGGTCGTGGTGAAGGGATAATCGGCAATCTTCGGCCTTGCCGATGAACAGCGTGAAATGAGCGTGCTTTTGCCGGCATTGGGCATACCGACTATGCCCACATCGGCGATGAGCTTCAGTTCAAGGCGGATATTTCTTTCCTGCCCTTTCTTGCCCGGCTCGGCGTTCCTGGGCGTCTGATTTGTCGAAGTCGCAAAGGCCTTATTCCCTTTTCCGCCCCTTCCGCCCCGACATACACACGCCTCCATTCTCGGCTCATTGAGGTCTTTTAATAGCAGTTCCAGCTCGGCATCATAAATAAGTGTCCCCGCCGGGACCCTGATTACCAGGTCCTGGCCATCCGCCCCGTGCCTGTTATTTCCTGAGCCGGGCCGACCATTTTTGGCGCGCCAGTGGTGCTTGCCGACGAAGTCTATCAGGGTATCGAGATTTTCGTCAGCCACAAAATATACATCGCCCCCTTTTCCGCCGTCGCCGCCGTCCGGGCCGCCTTTGGGGACGAACTTCTCCCGCCGGAAGCTTACACAGCCATTGCCTCCGTCGCCGGCCTTGACCCAGATTTTTGCCTCATCTATGAACATCGATTCGCCTTTAATCAATCCACCGAAGGAGGATATAAAAAAAGGATGGCGTGAAACCATCCTTTTCACTTATTAGCTGTCGCTATTGCCTAATCAGACGACGTGGACCTTTCGCCCCTGGAAGCGGACCGTCCCATCCGCAGTGGCAAACAATGTGAAATCCTTGCCGACCCCTACGTTGAAGCCGGGGAAGAATTTTGTTCCGCACTGCCGGATAATGATTGAGCCGGTTGTAACCGCCTGCCCGGCAAACATCTTCACGCCCCTGTATTTGGGGTTGCTGTCTCTGCCGTTCTTTGTAGAACCTTGTCCTTTTTTATGTGCCATAGCAAATCACCTCTGCTTTCAAGCCAAATCCGCCGAAGGCGGGCCAATTCAGAAAAATATAATTATAACCGCACCGTCAAATCTTGTCCAGAAAATTTTTGCTCAAAATTCAGACAAAACTCCGAGCCCAAACCCGCCCCTCGTAAGCACTACGGCAGGCTGGCACAACTGGTTCGCAATCGGGAGGCTAAAATCAACAATTGGGCAAAATAATAGCAGATTGCATCCGGGCCTCGAATGTGGTATAAATAGCTGATAATGAGCAGCCATATAGTTAAAATGGATAAATAAGAGCAAATAAATGGAAGTAGCAGAACTAAAATCAGCAATCTCGAAACTGTCGGCCCGGGTTGGCGAAATCCGGGACTGGCTTTGACCTGCCGGGCAAAAAATCTCTGCTTCAGCAGATTGAACAGAAGATGTCCAGGGCCGGCTTCTGGGACGACCCCGAGACAGCCCAATCCGTGGTCTCCCAATTAAGCGCGCTCAAATCGGTAGTTGAGCCGGTGGACGAGCTGCATCGCGAAGTCAACGACCTCCGGGAGCTGCTGGAACTGGCAACCGACTCCGGCCATGAGGAGCTGGAGCAGTTGGAAGATGATTTCAACGCACTTACCAAAAAATGCGAGCAAATCGAGCTGACGGGGCTGCTGTCCAGGCCCGAGGATTCCAGGAACTGCTTCTTCAGCATCCACGCAGGCGCAGGGGGCACCGAAAGCTGTGACTGGGCAAGTATGCTGCTTCGGATGTACACGCGATACTTCGACGAGCACAAATACAAATACCACGAGCTTGATATTACCCCGGGCGAAGAGGCGGGAATCCGCTCGATTACACTGCGGGTCATCGGACCTTATGCGTTCGGCAAACTTTCCTGTGAGACCGGCGTGCATCGGCTGGTAAGGATAAGCCCGTTCGATGCGCAGAATAGACGCCATACAAGCTTTGCGGCGGTGGACTGTATGCCGGAGTTTGATGAGGACGTCAATATCGAAATAAAAGAGGATGATATAGAAACCGATTTCTACCGCGCCGGGGGGGCGGGCGGACAGCACGTAAATAAGACCAGCTCAGCGGTGCGAATTAAGCACAAACCCACCGGCATTGTCGTGCAGTGCCAGAACGAACGCAGCCAGCACAAAAATAGGGCCGAGGCAATGAAAATGCTCAAGGCAAGGTTGTATATGCTCCAGCAGCAGAAACGCGACGCCGAGCTTGCAAAACTATACAGCGAAAAAGGCGAAATCGCCTGGGGAAACCAGATACGCAGCTACGTCCTGCAGCCCTACCAAATGGTAAAAGACCACCGAACGGACTTCCAGACCGGCAATGTCCAGGCGGTGCTGAACGGAGAGCTCGATGACTTTATCGAGACTTATCTGCGCCATCGCGCAAAAGAAAGTAAAAAGTAAAAAGGTAAAAGGCACGGTGGGACGGTTAGACGGTGAAACGGCCAGACGGTTGGACTGTTGTTAATATTTAGCCCGGTGTTTTACGCCGGGTTCTACAAACTATGAACAAAATCGAAAATATCTTGGGTCTTGCGTAAGGCAAAACAATGAGAGAAATAATTGATGTAGAATTAAAGACACGGCAGGTCGATTTAATCGAATGCAAAACTGATATGCTCGCTGTCGGGATCTTCTCCGATATCAAAGACCTGGACAAAGCGAGCGCCCGGCTAAATGGCAGTCTCGATGGCGCAATCGAGCAACTGATTAAGCTGGGTGACTTCAAGGCAAAAGAGGGTGCAAGTCAGGTCATCTACGGCAACGCCCGAATAGGCGCAAAAAGAGTGCTGCTCGTCGGCCTGGGTGAAAAGAAAAACGCTGCACTCGACACCATCCGCAAAGCAGCAGCGAACGCGGCAAAAAAGGCGGTCGAGACAAAAACAGAAAACCTTACTCTCGCCCTGCATAAAGCCTTCGCCGGCAAATCCGACCTACCCGCAATGGGCAGAGCCATGGCAGAGGGAACATACTACGGCAGCTACCACTACGATGAGTTCGTCACCGGCAGCGAAAACGAGCGGCTGGGGCAATTAAAGGTCGAGGTAATTGATTCCGATGCTGCGAAGGTGAAAAAGCTGGACGAGGGCGTCACAAAAGGAATCATAATCGGCAAGGCGCAAAGCCGCGCCCGCACCTTGGCGAACCGGCCGGGCAACGTTATCAATCCGGCCAAGCTGGCCGACGCCGCAAAGCAGCTCTCCCGCGGCTCAAAAAATCTGACCTGCACCATATTTGACGAAAAACAGTTGGCTAAAATGGGTATGGGCGGCATCCTCGCGGTAGGCTCGGGCTCACAAAATAGGCCGCGATTTATAGCCCTCAAATACACGCCACCCGGCAAGATAGCAAAAAACCTGCCCACAGTTGCGCTGGTCGGCAAGGCAATAACCTTCGACTCCGGCGGCATAAGCCTCAAACCCTCGGCGGATATGGACGAGATGAAATTGGATAAGACCGGCGGCATCACCGTAATGGTCGCAGTAAAGGCGGCGGCGGAACTGGAGCTGCCGTTGAACCTGTTTGGCTTGATTCCTTCGGCAGAGAACCTGCCGAGCGGGTCAAGCTACCGGCCCGGTGACATCGTTACGACCTTTGGCGGCAAAACCGTTGAGGTGCTGAACACCGACGCCGAAGGAAGAATGCTGCTGGCGGATGCGCTCGCTTACGCCGTCAAACAAAACTGCGACATCATCATCGACACGGCAACACTAACAGGGGCCTGCAGAGTGGCGCTCGGCAAATATATGGCTGGACTGATGGGCAGCGACCAGGCCCTGCTGAAACAACTGCAACGGGCCGCGGAAGAAAGCGGCGAAAAGGTCTGGCCTATGCCGAGCGGCGACGAGTACGCTCAGGAAATGAAAAGCAAAATCGCCGATTTGAAAAACATCGGCAGCAAGTGGGGCGGAGCCTGCACGGCGGCGGCATTCCTAAGGCAGTTCGTGGGCAATACAAAGTGGGCGCATCTCGACATTGCAGGAGTGGATATGCTCGACAAAACAACCGAATTCGCCGTGGAAGGTTCCAGCGGATTCGGCGTGAGATTACTTATCACGTATCTTATGAACCTGGCCGAACAAAAACGCTAAACCAAAACCAGCGAAATTAAAAGAGGTAAATGCACCAGACATCACCTGAATCATAGGCCAAATAAATGAGTAAAAAAACCAAAACAATCGACATTGAAAAAATAAGAAAAGCAGTCAGGGAAATTCTTTTGGCCGCCGGTGAGGACATCGAGCGAGAGGGCCTGAAAAAGACACCCGAGCGGGTGGCGAAAATGTACGCCGAACTTCTGGCAGGGATGCACGAGGACCCCAAAGAGCATCTTCGCAGCGTCTTTGCCGAAAGCTATGATGAAATCGTCCTGCTGCGTGACATACCCTTTTACAGCATCTGCGAGCACCATTTGATGCCGTTTATCGGCTCGGCCCACGTCGCATATCTGCCGAGCGGCAAGGTCCTCGGCGTCAGCAAGCTCGCCCGCATCGTCGATTGTTTCGCCCGCAGACTCCAGACACAGGAAAGACTCACAGGCCAGATAGCCGACTTTATTATGAACAGCCTGAAGCCGCAGGGCGTTGCGGTCGTGCTGGAAGCTTCCCATAGCTGTATGACAATTCGCGGTATAAAAAAAGCCGGCTCGGTGATGGTGACATCCGCGCTTCGAGGAATATTCAGGCGAGACCCGAAAAGCCGAAGTGAGGTTCTGGGCCTGATGCGTAGATAAAAGGCAAAACCTAAAAGGCGAAGCGAAAAATTCGGCCTTTAACCGGCAATTCGACTCTCAAACACAACCGGATATCCCTGGTCAACGTCGCGGACGCATATAAAAATACTCGTAAACTTAAAACAACAAGAACCTCCGCCCTGGATTTTTTGCCGGAGACAAATTGGTCCATCATCAAAAATTTCCTAAAGATAATCGGCGGAACGTCAGATAAATCATAATGCAACGATGGCTTCGGCCAGTCACTATGCTTGACGCCATTCGCCGCAGTAAGCGTAGCACTGGAGAAACCGGAGGGAATTAGTCCTAAAATTTCCGACCCTGTGGGGTAATTTCTGGCGAGCGCAATTTTTTCCCGGGCGGGGGAGGCAGCTTTTGTGTCGGCGATTTTGAGAGAGTAGTTGACAATGAGCTTGTAAAACTGGTTGACCACAAGAATTTGAATACCAATGGTGCTGCGTTTCTCAAGACCAATCCTGCCGTTGAGAATATTGCAGACTTTGCGCGGAATAAGCTTGTGGGCAAATTCGGCGATGATAAGCTGCATTGCATAATCGTATGGGAAACTGAAAAAACCTACTGTGCTTATTACGGTTGAATGATGTTTCAGGGGAAAATGATGATTTCTGTAAAAGAACATTCGAGCGGCAGTAAGGAGGGAACAATTAACAACAGACTCGGGTGGGGTCTGTTCGTTATATTGGTAATATGCGGAATGGTAGTTATAGAGGCAGTTAATTCAATACGCCTTTTAAGTGAGCCTAAGGCCAGTAGGTTGTTTCCGCAGGATTATGTCAGCAAAGGGGTGTGGTCTTTCTTTGCATTTATCAGGCCTTTGGATGTTGACGGTACTGATGTTTCGCCGATGCTGAGGGCGGTGCACAGGGTATTGAATGGAGATACCGGTCTGTACAGAGATTTTAATCCAGCAAGCAGTTTTGTTTATCCTCCGACGGCGGTGATCGAGCTGGCGGGTCTGGGGTATCTTGTTAGAGGGGACGATTTTTCAGCGGCTTTTAAGGTTTGGGACCTGGTGAGCCGGATTTGCATTCTGCTGACGGTCTGTATCGGGGCATTTTTTTTGCGAGGTGTGATAAGTTATTTTTGGCAGTGGGTCTTGGCTGTTTTAATTTTGTTTGCTTTTTTCCCTCTTCGCTGGTCAGCGATGTGTATGAATGTTCAATCGCTTATAACATTGCTTTTGGTGTTGATGACATTTCTTTACGCAAAGGGTTTCGATTTTTTAGCCGGTGTTATGCTCGGACTGGCGGCATGCCTGAAACCGAATGTGGCACCTCTGTTGTTTTTCGCGACGTTTCACAGACGCTGGAGATTTATGGGTGCTGCGGTTTCCGTGGCTTTGATACTGATAGCAGCCAGTATTGCGGCAGTAGGGTACGAACCTTGGAAGACGTATCTTTTTGAATGGCTGCCTGTAATGGCAAGAGGCTATGGTTATTGGCCTAATCATTCTTTGAACGGGCTGGTGCATCGATGGCTTGGACATCCGACTTCGATGGTTGTCGGACCGGTGTCTATGAGTGTCTATTTGATTACCCGCTTAGGAGCGGTTGTGTTTCTAATCCTTTCGGTCTGGCCCAGACCTGTGTTCAGATATCAACAAAGGGACGTTGGTAGTGTAAAATGGTATTTGTTCAGGGCGATGGATATATCGATGGCACTTATTTTTGTAATGCTGATAAGTCCGATTGTCTGGGATCATTATTATGCGTGGTGCATAGCTTTATTTACGGCATTTTTTGCTGTGAGTAGCGTGGTTAAGTTATCTTTGTGGGATTTTATATCAGCGGCGGTCAGTTATCTTCTGTTGGGAACGTATTTTCTGACGGTCAAGGGTGCAAATTCGGGTTTGCCGAGCCTTGTGAACTCGACGCATTTCTTTGGGGTGTTGTTACTATCGGTTCTCGCTTGGCGGACACAATTAAAACTTTGGCGTGAAATGGTCTGTGTATGAATTCTGCAAAGCGGAGTTGCATTGCATTACCGTCTGGGAAACAGATAAAACGTACTGCTTATACTACGGGTAGTTGCGAAGCCAGTTTACGGCAAAAGCCGCGAAGTCTGGAAAGTCAAGCACGTCGTTTTCGTTTGAGTCTAATCCTGTATTGACGGGTGTATCAAGCCAATGCAAAGCAAACCGTGACATATCGAGGAAATCCACTTTTGCCGAGCCGTCAGCGTCACCGAACAGCCGGTGAAACTTTATCGTGTAATATCCGTCGGCTGGGTCTTCATCATCATTGAGCAAGTGCCGGCCGTTCACATCCATAATAGCATTGCAATCGAGCAGCAGCTCATAGGTGTCATCCGGTAGCGAGGAGGGAAAAACAGGGTCAGCCATTGCGTGGTGCTACTATAATCGAAATCAACATTGTTGGTATCTATAACCGTTCCGGTTGTTGTTCCTACAAGTTTGATATTGTCTTTGACGACGGTGACATCGCGGCTGAATAGTATTCGGATTTGTTTGATGCTTGAACGTTGCGGCTGGCCTTCGGCAATTTCCACCGAAGCCATGTAAAGGCCGGGGTCAATATCACCATCAGCTTCGAGCTTCATTATGGTTGTGTAGTTTTCGGTGCCGCCCGGAACTCCAACGTCCGGCCGGCCTTCAGCCATACTTGAAATCCCCTCCAGCAACATTCCGCCAGGAGCAACCACATGCAAAGACAAACGTCCCATAAGAACCTTTTTTTTGTGGCCCAATAGAAGACTGCATTTCCTGAACTTATCGGGCATTAGAGACGTATAGTTTCTTGCGTAAAACACGCTATTGAGGATGGGTTATAATTGCGCATTCACTAAAGCTATGTCCTTTATTTGCCGATACTTATGTTAAGAAAACAGCCAAAATCCAAAAATCAGAAGCCGCTGCCAAAGCCAGCTTCCGCAGTGGTTCTGATTTGTGAAAAATAGAATGGATAGCAAAAAGTCGGATGAGGCACTATGACTGCGCCTGTTTCTTGCGCAGCCGACGGGGACGGAGTTTGTCCATAATTGCTAATTGATTCCGCCCCACAATGGCGGCTCTGTGTCCCGCGCTACAACGGCGGATCTACGTCCCGCCATACGGCGGCGGATATACGACATTGATTATTGATGATTGATTATTTAGCATACCCTCACTGAACAGGCTCTTCAGTCGGCAGCTACTTTCTCATTTTTTTTTACTGGACCCAATAAATGAAAGCATTGGTCACAGGCGGGGCAGGCTTCATCGGCTCACATCTGGCAGAGCAGCTCATCAAAAACGGCCACAAAGTGATTGTCGTCGATAACCTCAGCACCGGCAGCTTGGAAAACATCAAAGGATTGAAAGGCAAACCCCGTTTCAATTTTATCAAAGGCGACATCTGCGACGCCAGGCTGATGCAGGCGCTTGCAAAGCGAAGTGATGTAATCTTCCATCTTGCCGCGGCGGTCGGAGTCAAGCTGATTGCCGATTGCCCGGTCCGCACAATAGAAACCAACATCGGCGGCACCGAAAAAGTGCTCGAAGCCGCCAATAAGTCCGGCAAAAAAATTCTCATCGCATCCAGCAGCGAGGTCTATGGCAAGAGCGAAACGGTCCCCTTTCAAGAAGATGATGACATCGTCCTCGGCAGCACAACTTTACCGCGCTGGTCGTATGCCGGCAGCAAGGCGATAGATGAATTTCTGGGCCTGGCCTTCCACCAACAGTACGGCCTGGGCGTGGTAATCACAAGATTCTTCAACACAATCGGACCGAAGCAAACAGGCCGATACGGAATGGTCGTGCCGCGATTTATCCAGTGGGCGATGAAGGGCCAGCCGCTTTTAATCTACGGCACAGGCAAACAAAGGCGGTGTTTTTGCTATGTGCACGACCTCGTCGAAGCCGTCATCGAGCTGATGAACTGTAAGAATGCGGCAGGCAGAGTGTATAATATCGGTTCGACCGAAGAAATTTCCATAGAAAAGCTTGCCGACAAAATTATCGAGACGACGGGCAGCAAAAGCAAAAAGAAATTCATCCCATACGAGGTCGCTTATGGAAGACCGATGGAGGATATGATGCGGCGCGTGCCGAGCCTGGAACGAATCAAAAAAACCATCGGCTGGAAACCAAAAACAAATCTGAAAGAGACGCTGCGGATAATCATTGAGAGCGAAAAATTAAAACAGAACCCACAAGGCAGGGAAGGCAAAAAATTATGAAAAAAACGCTTGTTACGGGCATTACCGGCCAGGACGGCTCATATCTCGCGGAACTATTATTGGAAAAAGGCTATCAGGTCTGGGGCCTGGTGCGGCGAAGCTCCTCGTTCAACACAGGCAGGATTGACCACCTGTATAAAGACCCGCACGAAAATCCGCGATTGAGATTGCTTTACGGTGACTTGACCGACGGCGGCAATCTATCGGCAATCATAAATGAAATTCAGCCGGACGAGGTCTATAACCTCGGCGCACAAAGCCACGTCCGTGTCAGCTTCGATATGCCCATTTATACGGCCAACGCCGATGCGCTCGGAACTCTCAGGCTGCTTGAGGCAATTCGCTCCGGCAGGAAACGTCCGAAGTTCTACCAGGCCTCCAGCAGCGAAATGTACGGCAAAGCCGTGGAGACGCCCCAAACCGAGAAAACGCCGTTTTATCCGCGAAGCCCCTACGGCTGCGCTAAATTATATAGCTTCTGGCAGACCATAAACTACAGGGAGGCCTATGATTTGTTTGCGTGCAACGGAATCCTGTTCAATCACGAATCGCCGCGTCGCGGTGAAACATTCGTCACAAGGAAAATCACGCGAGCGGCCACACGAATCAAACTCGGTCTGCAGGACAAGCTCTATCTCGGCAACCTCGATGCAAAGCGAGACTGGGGATTTGCGGGCGATTACGTCGAAGCAATGTGGCTGATGCTGCAGCAGGATAAACCCGGCGATTACATCATAGCAACAGGCGA
>Ga0315280_10007568_pt1 | contig 14525 bp, 11 predicted proteins | sample YL17G06_40_MG_FD_203697 | JGI IMG/M metagenome (GOLD analysis project Ga0315280, IMG submission 203697) | Sediment microbial communities from Yellowstone Lake, YNP, Wyoming, USA - YL17G06_40 | ecosystem: Environmental > Aquatic > Freshwater > Lake > Sediment | place: USA: Wyoming | collected...
TTGCGTCAACTTGTCCTCTGACATTTTCTTTAGTTATTATGATTGATTTGTCAACGTAAGGCTGAACTTGATTAGCTCTTTCGCGAAGTTCTGCTAAACTATATACATGCTGAACTATTTTTTCTTTATCTTTAAACTGCTGTTGTTGTAGTTTTTGCAGATTGCTAGCATTAATCTTTACACCCGCTATTATCGTTGGGATATTGTACTTGTTTTGGACATTTGAATAGGCTAATCCCACGAAGAATTTCATCGAACTGGGCTCCAAACCGATGGACGTATCTAAAGTTATCCTAATGCTGAGCTTAAAGTTATTTGTTGTGCGCTTCTAAGGGCTCGCTACAATGTGGACTTGAACCCGTTTGGGTATGGGTACGGTAGAAGCCTAAACCATTATGAATGCTGGCCTCAACATAAGTGCTAGTTTGGACGTCGCGCGCGCTGTCGGTAAAAATATGTCCGGGGTATGCTTGGCGAGAGTTCGAACCTCTCCCGAGCTACCAAATGTTTGTGTGCGTGGAATGTTGCTAGGCCCCTCTATTAGGATCCAAATATGTTTAGTCATTTCTTCGTGTGCAGTATGAACGAGAGTTTGAAGCTGTCCCTGACTATAGATGTCAAGCACTTTTACCGGTAAACGTGTGTTCGAATTTCAACCCCCACTCACAACATCGCAAATCCGACTTTTTTTGCTGAAATAAGCTCAAATAGTGGCTGAAATTCATGTGCGGGGGGTGGGACCCCCACCTAAGTTTACCGGTAAAAAAACGCTTATTACGCGTCGCGGAGCCACGTATCACCTTGGCATTGGCAACTGCACGTGCGACTAATGGAGTAATGAGGGTAGAGTCTTCATTACACTATTTATGTCACTTGGTGCGTATGGTTCTTGCAAGACGGCCTCTACTTCATTAACAATATCCTGCAGGGGGCAATCAGTAGATACCTGTCTTGCGTTGATAATGCCGTATAACTTCCTGAATTCCTTCTCTAGTGGCGCAACGAGTTCATTTCGAGTTTTTATGCTTGAGGAAGAATCCAAGTGATCTCTAGCGCGAATTCTTCTCAGCAATTCATCCGGTTTCGGTGCTAGTAGAAGGATTAGCCTGCCGGGACTCCAGTCAATCCTCTTCATTTCATTCACAGTTCCTGCGTATATCTTACTGCCAAACGCTAGCGAGTAAGCAATCAAATCCAAAGGTGATCTGTCACAAATAACTAAGCCCTCAGCCCGCCTGATAGCATATTCTTTTTTCACATATTGAACAAGAACCCACTCTATGGAAGCTCTCTTGAGTGCCTCCTTAGAATTGACTGTTAGAGAGAGAAAATAACCAGGGTAGTCCACAAAGAATTCGGGAATGACTGTGCACGTGTGCCTCCTGGCAAGTGAGTCCACCACGGAAGTTTTTCCTGTCCAAGGGGTTCCACAGAGGTAGTACACCTGTTTCGTAAGCAAGCCTCACATGCCGGGTTGGATCATGAGCAGTGCGCCAAATATTAACATTATTGAAACGAAGCCCGAAAAAATGATGTGCCCTTCTTCTACTTCTGATTCTGAAGCTACAGAGCAAAAGATCCCCGCCAAAAATGGGGTTCCAGCACTAACTTGCCCTTAAACAACCGTCGAGTCTCTAGCGCGATTTTTCATATATTGCATACGAAAACCATCCATATCTAGCTTTTTCTTCACAAGAACACCCATTTTCAACGGAAGACCAAGTAGTGATTGGTTTGCCATCCCAGATTGACAAAGCCTGCTGTACAACTTTTCTGAAAAACCGCCAAGACTCTTTGGTTAAGTATTTTCTAGGTATTACCTTTGGCGGGACAATGTGAAAAGCAGAAGATTCGGACATTGATATACCACTATGACCCGAAAAATGAGAAAAATCCACAGGAAACTGGCGATGCTCTTCCGGATAGACTAACGCCGGTGGCACAAGTTTGAATTCGCTCTCAGCCATAGCTTTGTAGATCGGGCTGCTCTTGTTGGGCACAACTAATAGGATCCGATGCTTACTTACCCGAGCGAACTCTTTGAAAACCTCCTCTTGGGTTTGTGGCGGAAAGTGCTCAAAGACGCCTAGTGAGAAAACAACGTCAAACGTGCGGTTTTGAAATGGCAGGTCAGTTAAGTTGCCGAGCGCAAGGTTCACGTAGGTTTTATATTCTCCTGAAATTGCTTTTGCCAGTCGCAAGGCAGAACGAGTTATATCAACACCAGTTGCTGTTCCTCCTTTCTGGGCGAGAAGAGCACAGGCAACTCCACTTCCACATCCGCCATCGAGAACACTTGACTGTTTTTTTCTTGCTATTCTCAGAATAATATCCCTAAGAAGGACATAACTATACTCTCGTCCCGGAAGATATTCCGAGTATTTTTTTCCTACTCGCTCACAGAGAATAATGTAATACGCATGCTCGCGTGCCCAGAATTTCTCAAGCCTCGCGTTATAATCGGGTTGATGCTCAAGACGGACGCTCGACAGCAAATGCCTCGTCAAATTCTCGATTGATTTCTGGTTTCGGATGTGACTGTCCAATTCGAAAGTCTTCCTCAGCATGTACAGCTTCGAGGGCAGTTCAAAATCCTTCACACGCATCACCCTCCAAATATCCAATCAATTCCTACCGCTCATGCGCGCACGCACGGTCTCTACTATCGCTATAGTCGAAATGCTCCGCAACTTGGAGCACAGGAATATCTGCCGCTCAAGCATCCTCCAGTCCCTTGAACATCTTCATAGTATCTGGAGAGCCAATTCCTCTTCGGAAACATGGATTTCAGCTGGGCCATTGCCGGAGTATCAGCAAAGAACACAAATCTCAGTGACAAATTGTCCAATAGCTGTCGCCTTTCATTTCTGTCCATTTCGTTCACAACAGGCAACCTTGAAAAGTCAAGCCCAAGGTTAATTGAAAATGAAACGAGTTTTCCAAGCCAACGAGGAATCCTGGGAAGTTTGTCTCTAGTGAATATGCCTATTCTAGTACGTCGTTGGGTAAGCAAAGGTCTAGTCTTGACAAGATATGAACAGATATCACCCCAGTATTCTGCAACAGCCTCAACGTAATTGTCCCGCAACTCAGAAATGTCACTCAAAGAACTACATTCATCAATGAACTCAACAATCTGAAATAGAGCGCGCGCTTTCTCCCTTAGTGTCAATATCTCAGTGGGGCTTAAAGTGGCCATTACTGACAAACCAGCCGCATTTAACGTCCGAGAAGCATACTTCTGCAACGATGCATGCGTGGTCGATCCAAGCGACATCTTGCGTCTTGCTTTTTCAGACCTTGTCACCATCTCTTCTGCGTTCCACGTGGATGCATCGCAACCCAGCAAGCGCGACTTGTTCCAGTGCGCATAGGCACTTTCATCAAAGAGTCCATGAGCCTGCACGAACGGGCTTGATAGGCTCAGATTAGATTTCCGCAAGAGCTCAAATATGTCAGAATGAGAAAACCAATCGCTGTTCAAAATGGTTGCATACTTCTTTCGGAGGCCAACCGGCAGTTTTTCGAACTCATGATAATGAATTGGATTCTTGGAGCGATTCAACGCAATGCGTGTCCTCCGCATGAACTCCTTCTTGACTGTAACATATGGATAGCGCAGGATAGTGGAATGGTGCAAAATCTCATCAAAATCTCTTAAGAGATCCACTCGGTCTTTTGTATGAGGCGGTATTACCCAAGCTCTATCCATGTCTTGATATAGCCACGAAGAATAGACATCAGAGAGGGAAGCACATTGGACGCTTTGATCAGTCTTGGCAATGTAAGTAGAGTCGCGTAGCCCAACACGAATGACATTATTCTCGACCAATTTCGCAATGATATTGAAGAGATTGTTCGAGCTCTCCCGCCTTTGTCTGTACGAATTGAGGAGATAAGGGTTGTCAGCAATTTGGGTGTCATGGATATAAAGAACCTTGTCAAACAGAGCACCCAAGATTAACAGACCACGAAGACGCTGTTCGCTCTGAATACCAGCCCATGAAGGTTCAAGAGCCGCAAATTGTGCAGAACCTATGAAATACTCAAAGTCGGACATGGCTTATCTCTGTAGAGTTACTGGTCTGTTGTCAGTTCACACAGTTTGAAACTCGAATTAGTGAAATTTAAAGCTTTGTAATTCGAATTGTGTGATTGAGTCAGAATATCAAATAAATCATCAAAGAGAGGAGGTAATTTCATACAGCGTGACAGATACCCTAAACTATGGCACATGGTGTGATATTTTATGTATGATCCTACATCTGGTGGCACACGAATTGGATGATCAAAGATAATTGAGTTTTGAGAAATCTGCAGCAAAGGGAAACGTCATGATGACTGTTCCAGAGATTATGAACGGCTTGTGACTTGATCGTCGGAAGATCGAGACTAGTGTTGTGCTATTAGCTAAGGGAAAAGTCCCAAGCTGGAAGAGATATTAAGGGGTAGAGTTAAGCATTACATGCCAAAAGAAATTGTCGAATTTGCTAGAGAGAAGTGGTGGCGCGAAAAATGAAGGATGGCAGTCCCAGTATGTATACAATGTCTGGTGTGGACGACAAAACAGAGGAGATAGCTTTGAAGCGCATGATTCCTATTCTTCAGGATACTTTTGCATACCGAAAGGGCGTTGGAGAGTGTTTGATTCCAATAGGTCATTATGCGGGAATAATAAAAATCGCTGAAGATATTGGATTGGCTTTGAAGACAGATGGTGTTGGGACGAAGGTTTTCATCGCGCAGATGATGAACAAGTACGATACAGTTGGAATAGACTGTGTTGCACAGGTGGTAAATGACATAATTTGCACTGGGGCAGAGCCACTCTCGGTGGTTGACTATTTAGGTGTTCAGGAGTCAAATCCCACACTATTAGAAGAGATAACTAAAGGTCTGAGAACTGGCGCGAAAATCGCTGGAGTCAACATAGTTGGTGGCGAGATAGCTCAATTGCCCGACATGATAAATGGAGTGCGACCTCATTATGGTTTTGACCTCTTAGCTCTCGGAGTTGGAATAGTACATCCGAAGAAGATAATTGATGGCCACTCGATAGAGGCTAACGATGCTGTCATTGGAATTGCAAGCTCTGGCATCCACACCAACGGAATGTCATTGGCAAGAAACATCTTCTTCAAACGCATGAACTTTGACGTTCACAAGTACTTTGATGCGTTGGGAAGAACGCTGGGCGAAGAACTCTTAGAACCTACGTCTATCTATGTGCAAGAATTCATGGATTTGATTCGTGCAGGAATACACCTGAAAAATGTAGCCCACATAACAAGTGATGGCCTACTAAACTTGGCGCGTACAGGAGAGAATCACGGTTATGTTATCGAGCAGTTGCCGCAACCATATCCTATTTTCGAGTTATTGATGCACTACATGAAAGGCCTGGATCTTCCTGAGATGTATCGAGTGTTCAACATGGGAATCGGGCTCTGCTTGGTCTTGCCACGCCAAGAGATAGACGACGCTATTCAATTGATAGAGAAACATCAGAAGAAAGCATTCGTCTTGGGATATGCCAGAAAAGACCCCGAGAAAAAGATAATTTTGAAGCCCTTAAGCATAATTGGAGACCCAAAAAAGGGAAGCTTCTATCATGCCTAGCCTTGAAGAGAGCAACAGGTACGGATACAACCATATCCCACTTCTCAAACACTTGTTCATACGACTATCACAATATCACAAGAGAATATTCGCTCTCCTCATTCCACAAAGACATATCAAAAAACCAAAAATAAGCTAGGATTTTAAATGCCAAATGTGCTTATCCCAAATCTGCCCAGACAAACGACTGAAGCTGAAAAGGATTATATACTCCGATATCTGCAACAACTGCATTTTGTACGTGGCTATGACACGATTTACTTAGTCCGCAATATTGTAGATGAGAAAAACACGCCACTTGACTACGTTAAGGTTTTTCCTGAGCAGTTTGAAGAAGAGGTCTACTCATCTATTGAAGCAATGAAGGAGAAAATTGACAGAATGCTATGGTGTTTGAAGAAGACAGATCACATGGAAGCAGGTCTTACCCCATTCCTATCATTGTATTCTTTGTGGCTAAGAGCCAAACTTGCGAACGCATTTGTACTTTTCTCAGGGCTTTCTCTGGTGTCTCCTGTTATTCATCTGTGTCAAGTTTTGACAAACGAGCGAAGAGACTTTATCGGAAATCTGGCAGAAGACATTGAGCTTTGGTTTTTTTCTCATTTCGCCGACGTGCGTGTTCACTGGCCATTTTTCCTGAGTTTTTCAAATGAAAACAGAAAAGCCCTTGAGAAACAGATAGATTTCGAGGATTTCCACCAGCTCTTGAATCAACTCTTCATTTACCCGCGTTCAACCGCCGAATGGAATGACCGTGCCAAAACTATTGCAAGAGTCAGAGACTATGCGAAACTAATTCTTATTTCTTCGAAGAAGCAGTTCAGAAGTGAGATTGTCGTGACCACAACTCCAATCGTTCCGAGGAACAGTACTCTGCGCTCCTTTGAGCAGCTTACTTGGAACTATTCAACCTTCGCCAAGCAAATAAAAATGATCACGCGGAAGGAGAACAGATTCACACCTTACTTCGGTGTCGATGCCCTGTATCCTAGAGAGCTTATTGTAAAGATGATTCCTTTTGAAGGAAATGTTTGGAATGTACCGATGCTGCTCAGAATCGCACCTGAAAGTAGTGGCTATGCAACCATAGAACTCGCTCATAAAGCTTTTCTGAGAAGATTGTCTCACTGCCGAAGCAAATCTTAGCGCGCGCTACAGATTTTTGCAGGGCTGGAGGCAATCGGGGTTGAATTCGCTCGAACGCACCCCCCAGCGGCAAACAGGATATGCGCACTCAGAGATGCTGCAAGATCAATGTGTGCAGATAATGCAAGCTACGAAAGTTTGACCAGTCTCTCAAGAGCTATTGAGAAGCTGTTCACGGAGATCATTGGAATTTTAAAAACAAGAGGTCTTGAATATCTTCATTTCTACCGAAGAGCCGCCAATCAAATTGTGGAGGAAATGAATGAACTCCTCCAAGAGTGCACAGGCGGACTGGTACCAGACTACGCAAGATTCTACAGAGAAGCTCCTAGGATTTTCGACAAAGGATATTCACATAGATTATGCAAAGAGATTGCCAAAGTCACGAAGGAATTCCTTGAAAGCTCGAAGGAATTACCTGACACAAATGATATACTCGCGAAGCTGAACTCCAATGACAAGAAGTTCAAGCTGTCTCTTGAAAAAAGCCGCAGAGATTTCCAAAAATACAAGTTGCTGATAGGACTAATTGGACAAATGCGGAATCCAGCGCGTTCCATTTTTGAGAAAGCTCTTTCTCTAAATCAAGAAACAACTCGATAGCGCGCTAGTTGAATTGGAACAGTGCCAAGTTCTGCATAAAAGCACTCATACCATCAGTTTTGCAAGGCGAGTAGGTTTCATTTTTAGAAACCCTCCGCCCCATGTAGAACTCAAGCAAACTAGAATTTTGCATTTGATAACGACAACTTGAAAAAGAGATTTATTTGTCGCAGACAAGGATATTACTGTGATTGAATGTGGGAAAGCCCAGTATATCGCTTTGAAGAAGAGACGACAGACAAGAATGGAAAAATAATCAAAAAGCCTTTCTTTATCAATGTCACGTACTCTGCCCCAAGAAATCTGAACGACCCAGGTAAGGCATTGATAGGTGTATTTAATCGGATCACACAAAACCTAGATCCGAAAGAAACCAAAATACTGGACGTTGGCGCAGCTAAATTGAGAAATACCTTATGGCTACTGCAAAAAGGCTTTAACGTGTGGGCTGTCGAGTTTCCAGAACTTAGGGACAGACTGCCTGACGCAAGAAAAAAGTGGGAAGCTGCGAACCAGTATCCAAATTTCCACAATGTGACATTTCCAAAGGATTTCATAAATCTGAAAGAAAAATTCGACATTGTACTCCTCATCAATGTGATAAATACGATGCCCATACCATTAGAACGCTTTGCTCTGCTTTCCTTGTGCAGAGAGAAAATCAAAGACAGCGGAATGCTACTATGGCATCAATGGAGAGGCCTTGCGATTGGAGGTCCTGATAAGTATTCAGAAGACAACGCCTTCGTTGGCGGTTACTTGATGGGTAATGGTCCACATCACTCTTTTTACGTTGAAAATACTCGAGAAGAAAGTCACGAAATACTCTATTCAGTTGGTCTTTCTTTCAACAAATCCATGAATCTTCATACCGTTCCGGCCAACTCCTGCTATTCGTATGTTTTCAACCCTACTCATGATATGCTGATATCCAATACCTTGGATCTACCCAATATACTAAGAACGACTAGAGATCCAAACCAAGTAATGGGCACTCCTAATGAAGTTGCTGTTCTGGATCTATACATAAAAGAATTAAGCACTGTTCCTGCTGGACCTGAAAATGCGCACAAATACCACTTGCTTACATCAAGGATATTCTTTGAAATATTTAGAGGCCAATTGGACGAGCCCGTAATAGAACGGGAGATAAACGAGGGGAGAGGCAGGATTGATATTGTATACGGCAATAGAAACAAAGAAGGAATTTTCAAGAATCTAAAAGATTTAAGAAACATAATGTGTCCAGAAATAATGGTTGAATGTAAGAACTATACGAACGATCTTACAAACAACGAATACGCTCAACTGTCAGACAGGTTAATCCCCAGTAGGGGAATGCTTGGATTCTTACTATGTAGGGATAAGAAAGACGAAAAGCAAGTTTTGAAGCATTGCCAAGACAGAAACAAAGGAGGTAGTAACAAGTTCATTGTAGTGCTTGACGATAATGATTTGTTTCAACTTGTGAACTTCAAGCTCAATGAAGAAGATGATAGTCCCATAAACGATTACATCGACAATAAGATCAAGGAAATAGTCGACTGAAATGCATCAGGAATAGACTAACGTCAATCATTTTGGTTGCACTAAGTGGAGAAATCTCCCGCAAAGCGCGCGCGAATTGGTCGCTGGGGAATTGGACTAGCACCCTTTTGGGTACGGGTCCGTAGAAGTCCGAACCCTTTAGGCGTGCACTCTTGCCAACCGCGTGTTGCAGAAATCCTCTGAAGATTGTATGTTCTCAGAAATAGCCCGAATGCCAACTTGTAGCACTTCGATGCGTGCATGCGTTTTGCTTTTTTAATGTGTGGTTTCGTATTTTTCACTTAACCCGATTAAGCATCATTTGACCATTCTCTTTGGCACCTGCGTCAGAATAAAGCGAGCAGTTAACTGTCTTTCATGGGGTCCCGATTTCTTATAACTGTCTCCTCCTATAACAATCATTGGAATCTCAATGTGGCTCTTTTGCTCGCCAGAGATACTTCTTTCGCAAAACTCGTTAAGATCAACCACCGCGTCACTAAAGCCTGTTTTTCCTAACTCGATAAGAACGGGAATTGATAATTTGATGTCAGTACCTAGAATTGCAAATTTAACCTCTATAGCAAGAAGTTCATCAGGACGACCTTTTCCCCCAGCATAGTTGGGGATAGCCTCTAGCGTTACGGTAATCTTGCCCCAATTAGTTTTAGCCTCATACGCCCCCTCAACAACTTTAAGTTTCCTGTGGAATTCCATTTCATCTCTTTCTCTCATTTTTCTTCCACCGCTCTTATTTCGATGAGACCATTGTGCAGTACAATTCCTAATGCTTTGAAAAACCTTTCAAAATCCCAGTTCTCCCTCTTGCCAAAATCTTCAATGATCTCAGGCTCTTCAATTATAAAAATGGCGTCCTCATTTTGTAATTTTCTCAAAAGCTCCGCTCGAAGTCGTTTTTTCAAGTCGTTGTTCTGAGACATAATGTCTGAAAGTGTTTTTAAGTCGGGTTTGTTCCAATCGATGCCTTGTTTCTTCTCCTCTAAGGCACCAATACTTTTGGAAATATCCTCGTTATCTACACTTCTTGACATCCTTCCAATCCTTATCAGAGCACTTTCTATTTCTCTCCTTCGAGCATCTTTCCACAATTCGGCTTGCTTCTGTACATTTTCTAAGGCTTTTCCAATGCTTGCTAAATCATTCTTTCCTGTAGCTGCTTTTTTTCCAGTCCATAACTTGTTATAATCTTTAACGTTAGGAAATTCCTGTACCCATTCCAGCGTGATTAAAAAAGTTCTGATGTTACGTAGTTCCATATTTATCATCGAAAGAGTTTCACTAATTTTCATACTCTTATCGTACGTGTTAAAAATGGCTTCCTCGCTAATTTCAGCTGGCTTATTTTTGACAGTGTTTTCAGCTTCTTCTATCAGCTCTTGATATTGGCTTACTACCTCCTCATTATCCTTATCGAAACTAGTCACCTTTAAGAGCTCATCAACAGCGCTCTTTTTCACTTCCTCGGCGAGTCTGGATTCTGTTTTCTTGTTTTCAAGTTGATTTAGTCTATCTGCAAACTTATGAGCATTAACTGCCCAGATCTTTGCGCGTTCGATATCTTTTTCAATGATTCTATTGAGAATCCATGTCAGGGTTTTCTTCTTAATGCGTTCGCAAGTGATATCTCTGGTTTGTTCATGTATAGATTTCATCTCTTCAAGGCTATCTGAAAGGAACCGCCAGTCCTTTTCGATTTCTTCCAGTGATATCTTTTCTGGTGATTCTGACCATCTCTTAAGATCCAACAAATACCGTTTAGCTTCTGCTACAGGTGGTTGGTTAAGCCACTCTTCCAGCCTTAGGGCAAATCCCTCCAAGTCTTTAATATCACCAGACCATATGCGATACCGAGGATTTTCGTACTTGTTCTTTTCTTCTGGCTTTACTTCTTCAAGCATCTTAGCACACATGTCAATTTTCTCTTTTATTTGGTCGATTTTTTCTCTGAACTCGGAGTAGTTGGTTGACACTTCATGTTGCCTCCCATTCCTTTAACTTCTCATTAATCCTTTCTGAATTTTTTTTACATTCTTTCACAGCGTCATTTATTTCTCCTAGTGTTCGAAGCTCATCTGCAATTTCCCCAACTCCCTCAACGAATGGAACGGCATCGGGTAGATGGGCCAAGTCTATTTTACCACCTTTGGTGAAGTCTTGGCAAATATACAAGAATTTTTGTTGAAACTCCTTTTTGGCGTCGTCTTTGTTTTTGTTTATCCACTCAAACGTATCCTTTTCAAAGGTCTCAATATTTCCAAATGCGCTTGTATACTCCTCTATCCTATCATTTACACTGCTTTGAAACTCGGCAAAGTTTTTTTCGATTTCATTAAGCTTAGGCTCTGCAACTTCTATAGTTTTCTCAATAAATGTGGAAAGTAAAAATTTTGTGTATGGCGAAATCTTAGTCTGGTAGTCGCCTAGCATTTTCCCAATGGCGGCAACAATGTTCTCATCTGATTGCAAAATATGAGTCATAAGGATATTTTTGCCTACTAGTTTTTCAAACTCTTCTATTTTTTCAGAAAGTTTACGGATCCTGATGGTAAATCCATTCCAATCAGATTTTGCTTGTTGGAACTTTTCTTCAGCTTTGCTTGGATCTTTCCATTCTTTAAGATAGAGATAGATGCCTTCAAATATCTTCGCGGATTCATCATCTGCAGGAATTGTCATAAACTCATCTTTGCTTATCTCGTCCACGACTTCTATCAAATCTGGAAGATGCTTTCCGAAGCTATCGCTTATTCTTCTTAATACAGCTCCTAATGTGACGCTCTTTGTCTTTCTATCTACTACTACTAGATTTTCGACTGCAGTAGGTACACCTGTTTGCTTGCTCTTGCTTTCTTTGCTCAGAAATTGTGTCTTTTCGAACTCGCTCCTAAACTTATGTATAGCCTGCCAATCATTTTTGCCATCTACAAAAGAAAAGCCTATTACTTCTGAGACAAATCCCACACGAGCCACCTCATCAAAACCGGTCTTATCATTTAATGTATACTTTTGGGAAGACAACTTTGGTAATTCGCTATTGAGATATTCCTTGACCCGCGAGGTGTAGTAAGCGATCTTTCTCGCTCTATCCTTCTCGGGAATCGATTGATACTGAGCAAGTTTCTCGAATGCACCTGTTATGGGGAGATTCTCACCTTTTTCATTTCTTACCCAGTGGAAATAGCTTGCAAGAAAATCGGAAAGAATCCGAGTAGGAGTGACTACCTTGAGCCTTCCTTCTTTTTGCAGCCATCGTGCCAATTTTGGCAAGTCAATTTCCTTTTCGCTGCCTAAGTTAATTGCAACTAATGCTCTTGTTTCCTTCAGGTAGCTTCTGCTTTCTCCAATTAGATATTCTTTTATCTTATCTTCATTCAAGAAGAAAAATGCCGAAATGCCATTCCATTCTTCTCTTGCTAGATAGGTTTGATCCCCCAAATTCTCTCTTTGTTCTTCTATTTTCTTATTTGTAAGGTTAGGAGAACTTATTGGAAAGGGAAACAGGATTCGTAGATAGCTCGGAGCTATACAATAGCCTTCACCTAAACCGCCTATGCTCTCTGCATTTCGGCGAACATCATATGAAAAATCCGGAACATTGTTTTGAAGTTTCATTAAATCCTCTGAAGGCAATCTAGCTTCTCCCTCAAATTCGAGTATAATATCTTCGACCATGTTCAACAACTCTTTCCAGTCTGTTGGGTCCGTAAACAGAGGCATTTTACCATCAAAAGTAGAGAGAGCGTCGAATATGACTGAAAGATAATAGCAGATGTCTGTTATTTTGGAGATACCAGAACTTCTTAGCGATTTTTCAAGAACGTCGATTAGATTATTTTTCTCACCGTCGTAAACCCTGCATTTTTTGACAACTTTGACAGCCCCACAATGTATCTCTCCTCCCTCCTCCTTAGGCTCTAGGCGGATTAGAAAATCCCTAAAATCCTCAAAGGCATCAATCTTTTCGATATTTTCAAATTCTAAAGCTGGAACGTCTCCAATTGAGCCAATATTATTACAAACATCGAGAAGTTCTTTCTTAGAAATCTGTTTAATATTTAATACATTGGCTTTAATGATGTCTCGTGTTCTTGATACGCCTCTATATCTTCCCTTTCCCATCCACCATATGAGGTTCCCAATCTCTCCAAAGATTGCTCGGAAAGTTTTAGGTTCTACTATAGGAAGTATCACAGGTAGGAATCGCCCAGTTTGAGCCTCCCCTTTGCTGAATTCATAAAAGGAAACTGGGGCAAATGCAAGAATCAAATAGAAACCTGCCTCTCCATTGTTAACCCTTGCTATCACTTCCCTCAATGGGCTATGGTCATCTGTATGTACTTTGAGGTCTAATGGCCTGTATTGTTGCTCGACCTCATCAACAAAAAGAACGACTCGGTCAGCACTGTTACTTGCTTGCTTTATATGACTAACTGCATAATCCTTTACTTTCGTTGCCATTAGTTTCGATTGGTCTTTTCTGAGCATATCTATCTCTTTTTTCACAAGCTCCCTTAGATACTCAGCATACTCTAACGGACCCATTTCTTGGCTTGGAATGATTTTCTCCAAATGCGTGTAAATGCCAACGCCGCCATTTTCCCAAGTGAATTTGAAAAGATGGTACAGAAGCTGAGTCTTACCAGAACCATACGGACCTTGAATAGTTACTGGCTTAACCTTTTCGCCTTTCAGATATGAAGACAATGCAGTTTCCAGTTGTTGTTTTACGGCTTTGTGCTTCTCGGTTAATGCTTCATAATCCCTTTCGAGATTGGCCTCATAATTTACTATTTCATCATCCACTCTAACTCTCTCCTTAAGGATATAGTCCTCTGTTAACTAAATATATGTCTACTTAATTCCAGATCTCACACAAATAAATCTGATATAAAAAGTATTAATCAATGTCTTCCTCTGTGATTCATCCTTCTCTTTAACCAGCTATTAAGGAATTAGTCCAATCCTATAATGTTGAAGGCGGTGGTTTGCATGGATAAGGCGCGCTCTCGCATAAGCGACGGGACTTGAACCCATTTGGGTGTTAGTCCCGGCGACCGCACCAGCCACCGTTCGAGTGCCCCCTTGCATGTTTGACCCTCTCTGATTTGTCCTGACAGAGAAATTTTCTTTTGTCGAGACAAATAGGCATCGGAAATCTGCAGGTGCTATATCTTTAACAATTTCTTCAATAGCCTTAGAATAGCGCGCTTTGAACGCCGCCCTGACTTGGGTTTCATGGTAGCCTGGGATAGCTTCAAACTCTCGGGTTAGTGATGGTGCTGGGACCAGGTTTGCATCGTAATCAGGTGGCGACATCTCTCGCAAGCTCACTTTCTTTTTTAATTAGGTCTTAGTGCACGCGGCTTTTTTCCAGAATCCTTTTATGAGTTCGTTGCAATCAACAGAGTTTTTGGCAATTTTCATCTCTTTTTGGAAGTAGACAGGTAGTTGCTGTTTGATGTTTGGATGTGCGACGCGTTCGTCCAGGATTACTATGCATCCTTTGTCATTAGTTGATCGGTGGACTCGTCCACAAGTTTGAATCAATCGGAGAATTGCGGGAGCTGAATAAGCATATGTTCTGCCTTTCTGAGGGAATTGATGTT
>Ga0315280_10007569_pt1 | contig 14525 bp, 13 predicted proteins | sample YL17G06_40_MG_FD_203697 | JGI IMG/M metagenome (GOLD analysis project Ga0315280, IMG submission 203697) | Sediment microbial communities from Yellowstone Lake, YNP, Wyoming, USA - YL17G06_40 | ecosystem: Environmental > Aquatic > Freshwater > Lake > Sediment | place: USA: Wyoming | collected...
CTGCCTCCTTCCGTTTCGGCAACACTTTCAATGAGGCAGATCGAGGGCTTGCGGGTAGAGGTGCAATCCGCTAAGATGTTCGCGCCGCAAGGGAGCGGCCATCTTTTTAAGTGCTAGGAGCGGGCGTTCGATGTCCAGGGACCTGAGCGTAGCGATCGTGGGGGCCACCGGCCTGGTGGGCCGGGAGCTCATCCGATTGCTCTTGCAGCGCCGCTTCCCCATTAAGTGTCTGCGACTGCTAGCCTCCTCTCGCTCGATGGGGAAGAAATTGCTGGTGGGGGAACAAGAGATAGAAGTCCAGGAGACCAACCACAACTCCTTTACCGGGGCAGATATCGCCTTCTTCGGGGCCACGCCGGAGGTATCGCGGAATCTAGTGCCGGCGGCCGCCAGGGCGGGGGCAGTGGTCATCGACGATAGCCCCGTCTGGCGAATGGAACCCAATGTGCCGCTGGTGGTGCCCGAGGTCAACGGCGACGACCTGGCGCAACATCGGGGCGTTGTTGCCGTCCCCAACCCCTCCACCACACCCATAGTCTTGGCCCTCTGGCCGATCCATCAGCTCAACCCCATCAAGCGCATCATCGTCGATACCTACCAGTCGGTCTCTGCCACTGGCGCCCGCGCCGTGGCTGAGCTGACAGAGCAAGCACGGGCGGTGCTGGACGGCAATAAGGCGATGCCTCACATCTATCCTCATCAGATCGCCTTTAACCTCCTGCCGGAGATCGAGGTCTTCTTGGACAACGGCTACACCAAGGAAGAGTGGAAGATGGTTCAGGAGACGCGCAAGATCATGCACGAACCCGACCTCTTGGTCTCGGCCACCTGCGTACGGGTGCCGGTGTTCGTCGGTCATAGCGCGGCGGTACACGTGGAGCTGAGCCACCCCATGACGGCGGACGAGATACGGGACATCCTTCGCGAGGCGCCCGGCATCACCGTTCAGGACGAGCCCAGTATCAGCCTCTACCCTCAGCCCTGGACGGCTGCCGGCCACGATGCCACCTTCGTGGGTCGCGTCCGCCAAGACATCTCCCATCCCAATGGCATCGCCATGTGGGTGGTGTCCGACAACCTGCGCAAGGGGTCAGCTCTCAACTGCATCCAGATCGCCGAGGAACTCATTGCGCGCAACCTGATATAGAGGAGGTTTGCGATGGTGGAACTGGGACGACTGCTGACGGCTATGGTGACCCCCTTCGATGACCAGGGGAAAGTTGACTACGTACAGGCCAAGCGTCTTGCCCGCGCCCTCCTCGACTCGGGGAGCGACGGCCTGGTGCTCGGTGGCACCACGGGCGAGGCACCGGTCCTCTCCCACGAGGAGAAGCTACGGCTGTTCGCCGAGGTGAAAGTGGCGGTGGAGGGCCGCGGCGCCGTGGTCGCCGGCACCGGCACCTACAATACCGCCGAGAGCATCGAGCTCTCCCGCCAGGCGGAGAAGGTGGGCGTGGACGCCCTCCTCCTCACGGTGCCCTACTACAATCGCCCCACCCCGGAAGGGCTATTCCGCCACTTCGAGGCCATCGCCAAGAGCACCAGCCTTCCCTGCATTCTCTACAACATCCCCGGCCGCACCGGCACCAACATGACGGAGCAGACGACCCTGCGCCTATCGCGCATCCCTAACATCGTGGGCGTGAAGGAGGCCAGCGGCAACTTCGGCCAAATCGCCGCTATCATTGAGGGCGCCCGCGAGGGCTTCCGCGTCTGGAGCGGCAACGACGGCGACACCTTGCCCATTCTTGCCCTCGGCGGCTACGGGGTGATCTGCGTCATCTCTCACCTGACGGGTCTCCAGATGCGGGAGCTCATCGAGAGCTTCCTGGCGGGCCGCACGGAGGAGGCGGCGCGGATTCATCGCCGGCTGTTGCCTCTCAACAACGCCCTCATGACCCTGGCCAGCAACCCCATCCCCATAAAGTACGCCCTCAACCAGATTGGCTTCCGCGTGGGCCCGCCCCGCCTGCCCCTGTGCGAGCCTGACGAGGCGACGGGCGAGAAGATCATGGCCGAGGTGCGCCGCCACCACATCGATCTGCCGGTGGCGGTATAGCAGGCCGATACGCCCGCTCGCCCTGAGCCTGTCGAAGAGGGAGCATGGGCCGCGCTCATGGTTCGACCCCGCCCACCATGAGCGGAGGGCTGGGGGGCGTGGGGTTTCAGATGATGGGTCGGATGACGATAGCGTGCTCGCGCTCGGGGCCCACCGACACCAGGTCTATCGGGCAGCCCATAAGCTCCTGGATGCGCTGGACGTATGCCCTGGCCTGGGCTGGCAGGTCCTCGAAGGCACGGATCTGCCTGGTGCCCTTCTGCCAGCCGGGTAGCTCCTCATAGATGGGCTCCGCCCGCAGCAGGGCCCTGCTGCTGCTGGGGAAGGTCTTAGTAACGCTGCCATCCAGACGATAGGCCGTGCACACCTTGACCGTGGGATACTGGTCGAGGATGTCCAGGCGCGTCAGGGCCACCGAGGTCATGCCGTTGAGGCGGACGATATAGCGGCCGGCCACAGCATCGAACCAGCCGCAGCGCCGCGGCCGACCGGTGGTGGCGCCGTACTCCTGCCCCCGCTCGCGCAGGATGTCGCCCTCCTCGCCCAGGAGCTCGGTGGGCATGGGGCCATTGCCCACGCGCGTCTGATAGGCCTTGCACACTCCCACCACCTTCGTTATCTGGGTAGGCCCGATGCCGATGCCAATGCCAGCGCCCGCAGCCAGAGATGAGGGCACCGAGGAGGTTACAAACTCGTAGGTGCCTGCATCGAGGTCGAGAAGGCCGCCTTGCGCTCCCTCCAGGAGCACCGTCTCGCCCCGCTCTAATGCGTCTTGCACCAGCTCCGCTGTGTCGGTGACGAAGGGGGCGATCTTAGCGCCATGCTCTGTGTAGGTGGAATAGACCTCCTCGAAGGACAGGGGCTCGGCCCCGTACAGCTTCTCCAGGAAGGCATTCTTGTAGGGTAGAACGAACGACAGGCGCTCGCGAAAGGCCTCGGGGTCGATGAGATCGCCCATGCGGATGCCGGCGCGGGCTACCTTGTCGGCGAAGCACGGCCCGACACCGCGGGCGGTGGTGCCGATGGCTGCCTTGCCCCGCAGCTTCTCATCCAGGCGGTCGATCATGATATGCCAGGGCATGATGATGTGGCAGCGCCCGCTGACGTGCAGCTTCTCGACGCTCACCCCCCGCGTCTGCAGATCGTGGATCTCCTCCAGGAGAACCTTAGGGTCGATAACCACGCCATTGCCGATGACGCATACCTTGTCCGGGTAGAAGATGCCCGCTGGTACTAGATGAAGGCGCGTCTCGCCGAATTCGTTGACTACGGTGTGGCCGGCATTGTTGCCCGCCGAGTAGCGGGCTACCACATGGGCCTTGCGGGCGATGAGGTCCACCACCCGCCCCTTACCTTCGTCTCCCCACTGACCGCCGACGACAATGATTGCTGGCATAACTTCCCGCCAGAGGCCGATCAGCTTCCGGCCTAAAGGCCCCTGGTGGCTCCTCTCCTTTCGTCTTGTTTCTGTCCGCGGGGAGTATAGCAAGAAAGGAAAGCGATTGCCAAGGGGCAACGCTTTCGATAAGCATGGACTAACGAAACGCTACTGCCAGTCTTGATATCTGGGCCAGGGTTTCCTCAGCCTCCTGGGGCTGTAGAGGGAAGAAGAGGGCTTGCTTCTAGATGGCGTCCTTGAGGGTATCCAGGAACTCGGCGTTGTTCTGGGTCTTGCTCAGCCGGTCGAGGACCAGTTGGGTGGCGTCGGTGCCACCACTGGCATCGGCACTCACCAGAGCGAGCATCCGCCGCAAGAGGATGATTTGCTTGTAGGTCTCGGGGTCGAAGAGGAGATCATCGCGACGAGTGCTGCTCCGCGCAACATCAATGGCCGGAAAGACATGCTTTTCGGCAAGGCGGCGGGCGAGATGTATCTCCATGTTGCCGGTGCCCTTGAACTCCTCGTAGATCACCTCGTCCATGCGGCTGCCGGTGTCGATCAGGCAGGTGGCGATGATGGTGAGGCTGCCGCCCTCCTCGGTGTTGCGGGCAGCGCCAAAGAAACGCTTGGAGGGATGAAGTGATGCCGGGTCGATACCGCCCGACAGGGTGCGACCGCTGGGAGGCACGGCCAGGTTGTAGGCGCGGGTCAGGCGCGTGATGCCGTCCAGGAGGGCGACCACGTCCTTGCCACACTCCACCAGCCGCTTCGCCCGCTCCAGGCCCATCTCGGCTACCCGCGTCTGTTCCTCCACCGCATCGTCGAAGGTAGCCGCGACGACCTCCGCCTCCACCACCGTGCGCCGCCAGTCGGTCACCTCCTCCGGCCGCTCGCCGATGAGAAGGACCATCACATGAATATCCTCGTAGTTGGTGATGATGGCCTTGGCGATGCTCTTGAGGAGCATCGTCTTGCCCGCCTTGGGTGGTGAAACGATCATTCCCCGCTGGCCGTAGCCGATAGGCGCCACCAGGTTCACCAGGCGAGCCGATAGCGCCTTCGGATTCGTCTCCAGATTAATCAGCTTGTCGGGGAAGACAGGCGTAAGCGACCCGAAGTGAGGCCGCGTTCTCGCTATCTCGGGGTCGATGCTGTTGATTGCCTCCACCCGCAGCAGGCCATAGTACTTCTCGCTGTCCTTGGGCGGCCGCACCTGTCCCGTAACGTAGTCGCCTGTCCTCAGGCCGAAGCGACGAATCTGGGACTGGGAGACGTAGACATCGCCAGCGCCCGGGCGCAGGCCATCGCCTCGCAGAAAGCCGTATCCCTCCTCCACAATCTCCAGGACGCCGCCAGCCAGGAGATTGCCCTGCTGCTCGGCGCGGGCCTGAAGGATGCGAAAGATGAGGTCCTGTTTCCTGAGCGCAGTGTGGCCACTGAGGCCCAGATCCTTGGCCACATCCATCAGCTCTTCGCGGGTTTTAGCCTCCAGTTCGGCTAGATCCATCGTGGTCTCCTGCGTAGTTTGTTTTTGTGAATGTCGAGCAAATCAATGGGGAGATGTCACGCCGTGCAGAAGAGGCGCTTTTAGGATACTACAAGTATCGCTGCCACGCAAGTGCCTGTGCTCATCCAACTCTGAGCCATCAACCCAGGCCGATAAGCCTGTCCAGGCCCACCACCAGCTCCTGGCGGTTCATCACCTCTTTGATCGCCAACAGCACACCGGGCATGAAGGACTCGCGGCTGGTGGTATCGTGGCGGATGGTGAGCGTCTGCCCCAGCGTGCCCAGAATGACCTCCTGATGGGCCACCATCCCCGGCAGTCGCACACTGTGGATGGTAATGCCATCAAGAACGCCGCCACGAGTGCCCGCCAGCGTTTCTTTCGCCGTGACGGGATGCTCGAACGGGTGCCCGCGAGCGGAGAGCATGGCCCGGGCGGTAGCCAGAGCGGTGCCGGACGGGGCATCGGCCTTCTTCTCATGATGCAGCTCGATGATCTCGGCGTAGTCGAAGTGGCGGGCCGCCAGCTTGGCCAGGTGGATCATCAGCACGGCACCGATGGCGAAATTGGCCGCCACTACCGCTCCCAGCCCCCTCTGGCGGCACTCACGCCCCAGCTCTGCCAGAAACTCATCGGAGAGCCCAGTCGTGCCGATGACAAGACGAGCCCCCACGTCCAGAGCAGCGCGCGCCGCGATCGGCGTCCACTCAGCGTTGCTGAAGTCGACAACCACCTCAGGGCGGGTTCGCGCCAACAGAGCAGCCGCGTCGGCTCCCAAGGGCACCAAGCCGGAGCTGTCGGGAAGGGAGAGAAACTCCTCGGAGGAGAACTTTTCCAGCACGCCCACCGGCTCCAGGTCGGGGTCCCGGCACACGGCCAGGAGAACCTCCCGTCCCATGTTGCCGGTGCCGCTGACCAGTACCCTGATCGCCATCTGGAATACCTCTTCGATGCGGGATCGAGGCCTTCCCCACTAGCGCCTGCCCTGGGGTGGACGGGGCGGCGGAGGCGGGCCCGGCGGCTCGCTGGGCCCACGCCGGTCATCCCAGGAGCGACTCTCCCGCGGCCGCCTGTCCCTGAAGCCGCCACCACCCTGACGCCGCGGCGGTGGTGCCGATGGCCGACCATCGCCGCGAGGCCTCCTGGGGGGACCGCCACTGGGCGGGCCGCCGCTGGGGGGGCCGGCGCCGCCTCGCAGGGGGACTCGCTCTCGCTCCCGACCGCCACGGCCAGCAGCAGGTCGCGGCTCCGGGGCCGGGGCACCTTCCAGGACAGCTCGCCGCGACAGGTTGATGCGCCCCACCTGGTCCACCTCGATCACCATAACCATGAGCTCATCACCAACCCGCACCACTTCCTCAGGCCGCGCAACGCGATATTCGGCCAGATCGCCCAGTCGCACCAAACCTTCCTTGCCAGGCAGAATCTCCACGAAGGCCCCGAAGGAGGTGAGGCGAGTGACCTTGCCGGTGTAGATCTCGCCTATGGTTACATCCTTGGTGAGCCCCTCAATTATCTGGATGGCCCGCTGGGCCATCTCCTCGCGGGCGGAGCCAATGAGAACCGTGCCGTCGTCCTCGACGTCGATGCTGCACTTGGTCTCGTCAATGATCGAGCGAATGACCCGCCCGCCAGGGCCGATGACCTGCCCGATCTTCTCCTGAGGTATCTGAATGCGATACATGCGGGGGGCATAGCGCGAGAGCTCCGGCCGGCTGGCGGAGATCGTCTCCCGCATGCGGTCGAGAATTTCCAGGCGGGCGTCACGGGCCTGAGCCAGGGCCTTCTTCAGTATCTCCAGGGTGATCCCCTTCACCTTGATATCCAATTGAAGGGCCGTTATGCCCTCGGGGGTGCCCGCTATCTTGAAGTCCATATCTCCCAGGGCATCCTCCAGACCAGCGATGTCGGTGAGGATGACATAGCGGCCATCCGCGTCCATCATCAGACCCATCGCCACGCCTCCCACCGACGCCTTAATGGGCACACCAGCGTCCATAAGGGCAAGAGAGCTGCCACAGACGCTGGCCATGGAGCTGCTGCCGTTGCTGGACAAAACCTCTGAGACAAGGCGAATGGTGTAGGGGAACTCCTCCTCGCTGGGGATGACCGGCTCCAGCGCCCGCTCGGCCAGAAGGCCGTGGCCTACCTCGCGCCGGCTGGGGCTGCCCACCCGCCGCACCTCGCCCACCGAGAAGGGAGGAAAGTTGTAGTGGTGGAGGAACCGTTTGGTGTCCTCGGGCTCCAGGCCATCCAACCGCTGCTCCTGGCCCAGGGAGCCCAAGGTGGCGATGGTCAGCACCTGAGTCTGGCCGCGGGTAAAAAGCCCCGAGCCATGGGTGCGCGGCAGCAGACCCACCTCGCAGCTAATGGGCCGAATCTCCCTGGGCAGCCGACCGTCCAGGCGAACCCCCTCCTGGAGGATCTTCTGACGTACCTGGCCCTTCAGCGCATCATCGAAGGCGGCCAGCACCTGCTCGGAGGAATAGGTGTCGCCCAGGCGTTCCAGCAATTCCTGCCGCCTTTCCGCCAGAGCCTCCTCCCGCTCCTCTTTCACCGCCGCCAGCATCTCCCACCCCCGCCCACCAAAGAACTCGGCCACCGCATCACGCACGCCAGCCGCCACCTCGACGGGGGCGAAGACGGCTGGGGGCTTCCCTTCCGCGGCCACCACCTCTTCCTCCAGAGCAATGACCTGCTGATTCACCTCGTGGCCAAAAGCCATCGCTCCCAGCATCAGTTCCTCGGGAACCGCACGGGCACCTCCCTCCACCATGACCAGGGCACCCTTGATGGACGCTACCACCAAGTCGAGGAGGCTCTCTTTAAGCTGGGGGAATGTGGGGTTGGCCACGTATTGGCCGTCTACATAGCCCACTCGCACGGCACTCACCGGCGTGTTGAAGGGAATATCCGACATGCAGAGGGCAGTGGCTGCACCGATGAAAGCCAAGACGTCAGGATCGTTCTCTTGGTCAGCAGACAGGACAGTCACGATGATCTGGATGTCGTTGCGGAACCCCTTGGGGAAGAGAGGACGAAGGGGCCGGTCGGTGAGCCTGGCCGCTAGGACGGCCTCGGCACTGGGCCTCCCCTCGCGGCGGAACCAGCCGCCAGGGATCTTGCCGGCGGCGTACAACCGCTCCTCATAGTCGATGGTGAGGGGGAGGAAATCCACCCCCTCACGAAGCTGCGGACTGACGCAGGCGGTGACCAGCACCACCGTATCGCCGTAGCGCACGGTGACCGCCCCGTTGGCCTGACCAGCCAACCTCCCCGCCTCAATGGCCAAAGGGCGACCACCTATCTCCCGTTCATACAATCGTGGCATGATAGCATCTGTCCTCCCGAGCGTTTAGGAATTTTTCGCCGTCCCCCCGATAGCAGCCCTAAGGTTTGGCTGCCGCCTCAAAAGGGCGTTGCGGGGGAACCCTCTCCTGTCAGCTACTCTTCTAGCTATTTGCGAAGACCTAGGTTGGCGATGAGCCTGCGGTAGCGTTCGACGTCCGTCCTGCTCAGATAGCGCAACAATCGCCGTCGCTGCCCCACCAGCTTCAAAAGGCCACGTCTGGAATGGTGATCCTTGCGATGAACCTTCAGGTGCTCAGTGAGCTGCTTTATGCGCTCGCTGAGGAGAGCTACCTGCACATCCGAGGAACCCGAGTCGCTCGCGTGAACGCGGTGGGCGGCGATGATTTCCTGGCGTCTTTCCTTAGTGAGCATCGCCCTCCGATTCGCTGGTTGGGGCGTCCCTTCCTTCTCTTCCTTCGGGGTGAGTATAGCACAGCATTGTAGCCCGTGCAAGGCAAGGTGCGCTATACTTGTGCGAGAACGGTAAGGTATAGCAATCATCCCTATCATTTATCATGGCTAGGCTGGCCATAGTAACCGATAGCGCCTGCAGTATCCCCCAGGAGATGCAGGAAGAGCACCAAATTGCCGTTGTGCCCCTGGTCTTCTTCTTTGGAGAAGCCACCTATGTGGACAATAGCTCTCTGAGTTGCCAGGAGTTTCAAGCCTTGCTGAAATCGGCACGGCGGCTGCCCACTACTGCTTCGGCACCACCGGGGGCCTTTCTGGAAGCGTTTCGACAGGCCTACCAGCCGGGCTCTAGGGAGGTTCTCTGCATTGTCACCAGCAGCCAGCTCACCGCCACCTACAATGCCGCCTGCGATGGCGCCGCCCTCGCCAGAGAGCAGATGTCCGACCTCAGGGTAAAGGTGATCGATTCCCGCTGCGCCGCCGCAGCGCTGGGTTTCGTAGTGCTGGCAGCGGCCAGGGCAGCGGCCAACGGCGCCACCCTGGCGGAAGCAGCCAACAAGGCCGAGGCCCTGATCCCGCGGCTGTATATGCTGGGCGTTCTGGATACCCTGGAGTATCTGGCCAAGGGGGGGCGGGTACCTCAGGTCGCCGCCTGGCTTTTCTCCCTCCTCCAGGTCAAACACATTTTTCAGCTCCATGATGGCCAAATCAGCCGATTGGGGGCAGTGCGCACCAAGCCCAGGGCGGTGGCGCGTCTGCTGAGGCTGGCCGGGGAGCGCCTGGAGCGGGAAAAGCCCCTTCACGTTGCCGTCATCCACGCGCGGGCAGAGGAAGAAGCCGAGGAACTGGCTGAGAAGGTGCGAGCGGAGTTCCGACCGGCGGAGCTCTTCATCAGCGAGTTCAGTCAGGTGATGAGCATCCACACCGGCCCTGGCCTGGTTGGCCTGGCCTTCTACAATGAGCAATAGGCCCGTGCTAGAACAAAGGCAGCAGCTTCTGGAGGACGCCCGCAAGATCGAGGAGTGCATCCAGCCGCTGCCCCCGCCCCGAACCAGGCCCGTTCTGGTAGTGCTGAGCGGGCTCCCAGGCAGCGGCAAATCGTACTTTTGCCGCCGCCTCGCCTCTCGCTATCCGATGACCCTCCTGAAGAGCGACGCTCTGCGCAAAGCACTGTTCGGTCAGCCCACCTACTCCGCCGAGGAGAGCCGTCGCCTCTTCTCCGCCTGTCACCTGGTCCTGAGCCGCCTTCTGGCAAGGGGAATCGCCGCCATCCTCGACGCCACCAACCTGCGCGAAGTGCACCGCCGCCAGGTCTATCACATCGCCGACAAGCACAAGGCCAAGCTCATCCTTGTGCACCTCCAGGCGCCCCCGGCCGTGGTCCACCAACGCTTGGAGGCCCGAGTCAAAGGCCTCCATTCCGACGACCTCTCCGACGCCGGGCCGGAGGTCTATGAACGCATGCAGCGCGATGTAGAGCCCATCGGCCGTCCCCACATCAGCGTGGACACCTCAGCCGACATCGAGCCGGTCATCGCCGCCATACTGCAGCAGATAGAGGAACCATGAGGCCTGCCCGTGGGTGATAAGCCTATCTTGGTGGTGCAGGCCCACATCAACCCCGATATCCTGCCAGAGTTCGAGCAGTGGTATCTGCGGACGCACCTCCAGCACATGTTCAAGATCCCCGGCGTCACCGCCGCCTTTCGCGTTCATTCCTCCCGCCCCGGACCCAACTGGATGACTATCTTCCTGCTCTCCGACGAGGCCGTCATCCAGAAAACCCTCGCCAGCAGAGAGGCCGCCCAGGCCCGCCAGGACTGGGAGCGCTGGCTGCCCTACGCGAGCGAGATCTCGGTGGAGGTCTATGCAGCGCTCCGGCCCCTGCCCGCCTATCGCCACTGGGACTAGCAATCCCCATCGCGGGGGCTGCTTCCCCAAAAGCTTCCTAGACCGGCGAGGGCTTTGCCTCTTCCTCCTCGGAGCGCGCCAGCCAAGGCAGGCGCCTGACCAGCCGGCCCAAGGGGGCATACGCCCAGCGCTGCAGAGCCACAGCGATCACCAGCCCGAGGAGAGCGACCCCCATGCCAGCAACGGCGTCCAGGAAGTAATGATTGGCAGTGACCGCGATGGCGAAGATCTGCATCACCGGCAGGGCAAGGCCCACCGGCCAGATGAAAGGATAGCGGCGAAATGCCCAAATGATCCCGATGCCCAGAAGGAAATCCCAGCCGAAGTGGAGACTGGGCACCGCCGCATAGGGGTTCACGAAGGGCTGCATGGACTGGGCCTGGTAGCCGTACCCCAGATGGACGTTCATGGTGTCCACAAAGGTCTGCAGATCGGCACCGAGGACGACGTGGAACTCGTTCGCCAGCTCGAGCAGGAGACGCGGAGGCGCCACGGGATAGAGACCATAGATGATCAGGGAGATGGCTCCCGAAGCCAGGAAGGCATCGCGCAGGACAGTGTACTTGTGCCTGTCTACGAAATACAAAACCAAACCAAAGGCGATAATCAGGGGGAAATGCAGCCAGAAGTAGACGTAGTTGGATGCCTGGATCAGGAACCTGTTGCCCATGATCCAATCCTGCATGTGCGGCTCCCAGAAAATGCCCAGCCACCTCTCGGCATCGATGACGTCCAGGGCATTCTGGAACGCTTCTTGGGGCCGGTCGATAACGCTGCCCCGCACCAGAAAGTAGAGGAGGAAGGCGAGAGCAACCAGCGCAGCCTCCAGAAGGTCGCGCCGGCCAATGCGGCGTATCGCCTGCCGCAGCAGGGCAGCAAGCGTCCCCAGTGTGGTCTTTTCTCCCTCCACGGCGAGGCTGTAGCAGCCTACCTGACTAGGCTTCGGGCGACCGAGCCAGGTGGCGAAAGATACGATCGGGGAGGATCAGCCGCCACAGTCGGTCGCCATAGCGCTGGAGAAGAAGAGCAAGGCCCAGGCCTATCAGGGCCACCACTGTGCCGGCCACGGCATCGATAATAAAATGATTCCCGGTAGCCACCACCGCCACGAACATCGCCGCGGGCATTGTCACCCCAAAGGCTATGCCCCAGAAGTGTCGAACCGTCCAGATAATCCCAATGCTCAGAAGCAAAACCCAGCCGAAGTGGAAACTGGGTATGGCCGCGTAGTGGTTCACAAAAGTCGCCGGATGCACGTCGTAGTGGATCCTGGAAAAGGCCGACATGGTGTCCACCACCTGGTCGCTCAGAGGCCAGGGGAGAAGGCGGGGCGGCGCTGTAGGCAACAGGTTGAAGATGATCAGGCCGATGCCCCCCGAAATGAGGAAGGCGTTCCGCAGCAGCACATAGCGTTGGCGGTGGAAGAAGAACAGCCAAACCCCCACGCCCATGATGAGTGGGAGGTAACCATATATGTAGATGGCGTTGAAAAGGTATACCAGGAAATCGCTGGACACGACCCAGGCCTGCATCTTGCCTTCCCAAGCCCACAAGCCCAGGCGCTGCTCGAACTCCATGATGCCGATGGCGCGGGACGTAGCCTCAAACGTTCGCTCCACCACAGCGCCCCGCACCAGCTCGTAGAAAACGTAGGCCACGCCCATTATGAGGAGTTCAACGACGCCAACCTTGTTGACGAAGCGGACAGTTCGACTAATAGCCGGAACCACGCGCGCAGCCACGATTCAGGCCCCCCTATTACCCCTAAATCCATTTAAGCACGGCCTTGACGGTTTGGCAATGCCCGCGGTCATTTGGGGCCGGTTCGCCGTCGGTGGCTTGATTCTCGACCCCCACCTGAAGATCATCAAGAAAATAGAGTCTCCCTGCGGATTGAAATCCGCAGCTTCCTCGAAGCTGATGGTTTCAACCCTCAGAGATGAATCTAAACAGTTGATGGCCATAAGGCGGGGGCATCGGATTCGCCTCCCCATGCCCCAGCCTTCTCCGCCATCCGCAGAGGCGGAGTCCGCATGGCGGACAGGCTGAGGTTGTGTCTGAACCCAGGAGCTCAGAACCCCCCAAACATGGACCAGTTACGCTCAGCCCGTCCCGTTGCCGCCCAGATGCGTTTTCGCTATGATTCGCCTGCGGCCCGACGTCTTTGGGGCTGCTTAGGGAGCGCCATCATGGAGATCAAGGTCGAAGTGGGGGATATCAGCCGGCACCCGGCCAGGGCTATCGTGCTCAATCTGTTCGAGGGGGTGAAGAAGCCCGGCGGGGCCACCGGCGCTGTGGACAAGGCCCTGGGGGGTGCCATCAGCCAGCTCATCGCGGAAGGGGAGATCAAGGGCAAGCTCAACGAACTGACCCTCATCCACACCCTCGGCCGCCTGCCCTCCCCGCGCGTGCTGGTGGTGGGCCTGGGCAAGCAACAGGAGTTCAAGCTTGACAGGGTGCGCGACGTCACCGCCACCGCCCTGCGCCACCTGCGGCGGCTGGGCGTCAGGACGGTGGCCACCATCGTGCATGGGGGCGGCGTCGGCGGCCTCGACCCCCAGCAGTGCGCCCAGGCCATCGCCGAGGGGGCAGTGATGGGCCTCTACCGCTTCACCAGGCACAAGAAGAAGAATGAGGATGAGCGGGAGATCGATGAGATGACCCTGGTGGAGCTCGACCGCACGCAGGCTGCCAGCCTTCGCCAGGGCGTAGCCACCGGCCGCATCCTGGCCGAGGCGGCCAATCGCGCCCGCGACATGGCCAACGAGCCCGCCAACTACCTCACGCCCACCATCATGGCCGAGCAGGCCCAGGCCGCCGCCCAGGAGGCCGGCCTGGAGTGCGAGGTGCTGGAGCGGGAGCAGATGCAGGAGCTGGGCATGGGCGCCCTGCTGGGGGTGGCCCAGGGCAGCACTCAGCCGCCCAAGATGATCGTCCTGCGCTATCGCGGCGACCGACGCCGCAAGGCCACGCTGGGCCTGCTGGGCAAGGGCATCACCTTCGACTCCGGCGGCATCTCCATCAAGCCCTCGGCCGGCATGCAGGCGATGAAGGGCGATATGTCGGGCGGGGCAGCCGTCATCTCGGCGATGTGGGCCATCGGCAAGCTCAAGCCCAGGATCAACGTCACCGCCGTCGTGCCCGCCACCGAGAACATGCCCTCCGGCTCGGCCATCAAGCCCGGCGACATCCTGCGGGCGATGAGCGGCAAGACCATCGAGGTGGTCAACACCGACGCCGAGGGGCGCCTCATCCTGGCCGACGCCATCGCCTACGCCCGCCAGCAGGGCCTGTCGCCCATCGTCGACGTGGCCACCCTCACCGGCGCGATGATCGTCGCCATCGGCAAGGCCGCCACCGGCTGCATGACCAACAACCAGGAGCTCTGCCAGAAGGTGATCGCCTCCGGCGAGGCGGCGGGCGAGAAGTTCTGGCAGTTCCCCCTCTACGAGGAGTACAAGGAGCACCTGAAGAGCGACGTGGCCGACATCAAGAACGTCGGCAAGCGGGGCGAGGCCGGGGCCATCACCGCCGCCCTCTTCCTGGCCGACTTCGTGGGCGACACCCCCTGGGTGCACCTGGACATGGCCGGCACCGACACGGTGGACAAGGACAAGGGCGCCTGGGTCAAGGGCGCGACGGGCATTCCCACCCGCACCCTGGTGAACCTGGTGCTGGCCCTGGCGGGGGAGAGAGCGGCGGCGCGCGCCAGTCGGCGCGGGTAGAGGCGTTGGCTAGGCCATGGAAAAGCCGCGGCGTCGTAGGCCCCCGCACGCCGGAGAGCGCCTCACCCGGGCCGATGTGATCCGCCTGAAGAGGCAGCATGGGACACCGGACGGTCTCGACCTGCGGCGGGCGGACCTGCGCCAAACCGATCTCAGCCGGCTGGACCTTGGTGGAGCCCG
>Ga0315280_10007570_pt1 | contig 14524 bp, 13 predicted proteins | sample YL17G06_40_MG_FD_203697 | JGI IMG/M metagenome (GOLD analysis project Ga0315280, IMG submission 203697) | Sediment microbial communities from Yellowstone Lake, YNP, Wyoming, USA - YL17G06_40 | ecosystem: Environmental > Aquatic > Freshwater > Lake > Sediment | place: USA: Wyoming | collected...
TCAGCGGGAAGCCGAACCGGAAGCGCCCGCCGACACAAACGGTGACCATCCGCCTGCCGGTCGAAGATGTGGAGCGAGCGCGACGGTTGGCCGCCAACCAGGGACTCGCATACCAGACCCTTGTCAAGAGCCTGCTTCACGAGGCGCTCAACCGCGTTCAACGGGCCTGACTGACTCGCCTGCCCGTTCCTGCTTCGAGCACGTGGCCAGCGGCCAGCACATGGGCGAACACTGGCTGGCCAGCTTCGCGGTCTACATGCTGTCCGTTCCTGCGTTGAAGTGATTCACCGAGGAAGGGAGGCAAGCCGCGGGATTAAAGAAGCTCCACCAACTGGTCCGCGGTCATTCCGGCCTGCCGAAGGATCGACTGCACGGTTTGCCGTTTGAGGTCGCCACGGTGGTAAGGAACTGTGATCCTTACTTCCGGCCTCTTCGGGTGCTTCAAGTAATAGTGACTTCCGGTGCTGTGATGAATCGAGTATCCAGCCCGTTGCAGCGCCCCGAGCAGTTTCCGGGCCGTAAGGGCGGGCAGGCGGGTCATGCGGTCTTCAGCCTCACGCTGATTGTCTCTTTGACCGGCTCGGGTTTCGGTGGCCTCTCGACTGGTATCGGAAGACCATCTTTCTGCAGGCTTTCCAGGTAGCCGCGAACCGCATCGCGCGCCATGTCACGCGCTTCTTCAAGGGTATCTCCCTCGGTCACCAGTCCGGGCAAGGCCGGACAGGTAACCACGTAGCCGCCTTCTTCAGCAGCTTCGAACACCACCGTGTAGCTGTAAGTATCGGCAAACACGCTCATTGGTAAGCCTCGTCGAGGTAGCGGTCGTGATTTCGGGCGACGTCCGAGCGCCCTTCACAGTCTCGGAACTTTCCAACAACAGAAAGAGCGTTGCGGATCAGCTCCGCCCGGGACGGCGTCTTTCCCGCTCGGCTCGGCGCCTTCTCTTCTTGGGGCAGGCGCTCGGCGACGCAACGCCGCACGGCCTCAGACAAAGAAATGCCCAGCCGCCCGGCCCATTTTCGCAGGGCCCGGTGCTGTTCTTCCGGCAATTGTACCTGCGTGCGCACCATGATGTAACCCCGATTACATCATAGCAGACTGCCCCCAGACTGTTTCGTGCTTTTGTGTCCTGGTGGCTTCGTGGTGAAAAGGGGCCGGTGGCCAAACCGGCCCGTTTTTTTCTGCAACTCGTTGATTCTGCGTCTGCATGCACTGCCCGGAATTGCCAGAAAGGCCACCGGTACAAAAGCAGCTTTTGTTGTTGCCTTGCGCCGCCGGGCCGTGAAGGAGCGGTGGCCCATGCGTATCGGCGCCGGGGTCGCCAACGGTATGGACTACCTGCTGACCTGGAACGGCGCGCACATTGCCAACGCCGCGATCCGTGGTAAGATCGAGCACACGTGCCGAGGCGCGGGGCTTCAGCCGCCGATCATCTGCGTGCCCGAGGAGTTGATGGGGGAGTAAGGCATGCACCCGACTGCGGACCGCAACTGGGCCTGGCAGTGGGTCTTTCCGGCCTCGTCGCACTACCTCGACCGGACTACGGGCGTCCGGCGTCGGCGCCAGCTCCGCGAGTCGGCCGCTCGTTGAGGAGACACCGAATGGGAAGAATACGTCAAATGATTAAGGTTAATGGACAAGAGTGCTGGACGCTATTTGATACAGGTGCGCGGAATACCTATGTTGTTCCGGCGGTTGCTGCGTTGCTGACGACCTCGAAACTCCAGAAACCGTTTCGAAGTGCATTGGGTGGCGAAGTCAAACAGACAACTGAGACTGCCCTTCTGGAGGCCGAGGTGGAAGGGCGACGGGTATCTACTCATGCCATGGTCGTCGCTGAAATTGGAAATGACGAAAATGGAACCCCAGTTGAGATTCTTTTCGGCGCTCTGGCCATGCAGCAGTGGGGTATACGGCTGATCCCCGAACAAGAAAAACTGGACTTAACGCACTATCCAGAGGAGTTTGTTGAATTCTGAAAAGAACAGTCCGGAGGGGTTCCGATTCAGGGCGCCCAGCGACCGTTCTATCCGGGCCGGGTTAAACAGGAGTTGGGCAGACTGCTGGTCCCAAGGGAGCGCCCCATCTTCCTCTCGACCGGCGAAGTGGGCATGGCCGAACGCGCGCTGGCCGGCCCCGGCGCGTCCCTGGGTGCATGGTGGCGTGGAACCGGCAGGCGGCGGCCCGATCCCCGCTACACCAGCGTCTACACCAGGGAGGCAACTGGGTGTATAGTGGCCTGGAACCGGGAGGCCAAAGCGGAGATGGCCGAGCCGGAGATCAGTGCCTTACATAGACGAATCACTGGTTCAGAAAGCCGTGAGAGATACGGTCGCGAAGGCAGGATTGACGAAGCGAGCCACTGGCCACACGTTCCGGCATTCCTTTGGGGACGTTCAAGCGAGGGAGATGTTTATGGTTCTGCTGAGGTTTGGTGTCCTGGGAGCGCTTCTGGGCTACCGACTCGGCACAGGTCGTCAGGGGTTTGTGACGATGGCGTTGGTGTCTATCAGTTCTGCGGCTTTGCAGATTGGCCATCTTTTTGCCACCAGCGACCGTTCGTCGATGACCATGTTGCCCTTAGTTATCGGCACGATCCTTGTCGCCTCCATGTTGGCAGGCGCCTTGGCCCGACCGACGTCTCGTGATCCCTCGAAGGCCGCCTAACAGCGGCTGGAACCGACGGCGACCGCATTGCCAACAGGCCGAGTCAAGAACGCTGTGAGCGGTCTCCGCGGGTCAGCCGCATTCCGTTAGCCAGCCGCAGTATTTAGCAAAGGAGGGGAAAACGATGCCAGATGTACCCACGGTGATTAAGTTCTTCGCTCCAGTCATTGACACCACCATAAATGCCCTTATGAATGCTGTTGACCAGAAAATGAAAGCTGGCCAGAAGTCATTCATTCTCCTCATCTCCTCTCCAGGTGGCAACGTCTTTCACGGCCTAAGCGCATACAACTATCTCAAGGGGATTCCTGCTGATATAACTACTCATAACTTTGGCAGTGTTGATTCCATTGGCGTTGTCCTGTATTGCGGCGCAAAGCAGCGTCTTTCCGTGCCAACAGCCAGGTTCCTTCTCCATGGCGTCAGTGCCCAGTTTCCCCAGCAGACGAGCCTTGAGGAAAAGCAGCTTGAAGAGAGATTGAAAGGCCTACGAATCGATCTTCAAAACATAGCGAAGGTCGTTGCAGCGAATACAGGAAAGTCCCAGGACGAAGTCGTTCACGCAATGCTCGATAGAACTACTCTCAATCCAGAAGAGGCGCGGGCATGGGGGTTGGTCCACGAAATAAAGACCGAGTTGTTTCCGCATGGAGCTGAGGTGATCTCAATACAATACCAGGAGCAACCAGCCCCAAGGTGATGTCAATTTAGTAGAGAGGGATTGCGGCTGGCTAACTACTCGCTGGAGCCGACGCGGCTGCGAACTGAGAAGCCGCGCGGCTCATTCGCAAACGTTGGGCAGCGCGATCACAGGGATCATTATGGCTAAACAAAACACGCTCAGACTGATCAAGAGGGCAGAGGAATTCCTGTCGGTCGCCGAACTCCACCGTCTCCCGGCGGGGATGCGTGGAATTTACATTCTCTACCGTCACCGTCGCCGGCTCGACCGGTACGACGTGGTTTACGTCGGCATGGCCTCCTCGAGCATTGGAGTCCGCGTCCGCTCTCACCGTAAAAAGAAGGCGAACCTATTTACACACTGCTCGATTTTTGAGGTTTGGGACAACATAACCAAAGCCGAGATCGAAGAGCTTGAGGGACTCTTTCGCCACTTCTATCGCTTTGACTCAAGAGCAAGTGCCCTCAACCGGCGACGGTCGTACAAGAAGTTGAAACGGATTCCTCAAATCGTCGCGGGTAGGCGCCGGCGTTGGAAACCGCCTTTCCCAGACACAGCGCCACTGCCCAACAACCGCTCCCAGCGGACGCGTCGTAAGCGGCGCGGCTGAAGCGCAACGTTAGGCCGCTTTGCAGCCGCCGAGCACATATCCCGCGACAAACCTGACGTTGACAGGACTACGCCAAAGGCGTAGTATGGCCCTGCGTTCACGTTGATCGAGTCGGCTGCTTTCAGGCAACTGAAGGAGGCGTTCCAACATGAGTAAGAAACTCACCGGACGAGCGCTCACCCGATTCGAGGCCGGGCGCGACATCTGGCAGGAGGTCCTGGACGGTGTGCGCGAAATCAAGGCCGGCCGGGGCAAGCGATCTAAGGCCGAGCCGCGTTCTCCCGTGCTGCGGGCGCGCCTGAAATCCGGCCTGACACAGGCACAGTTCGCCGCGCTGCTGGGAGTCTCGAAACGCACGCTGGAGCAGTGGGAGCAGGGCCGCCGCGAACCCAGCGGTGCAGCGAAGACACTCATCAGAGTGGCGGAATTGCATCCCGAGATACTGCGTCAAATCGCGGCATGAACTGTCTTCGGGCTACCCGAGCTTGGGCGGCAGCTCGGTCATCGGCCCCATCCACTGAAGCTGGCGCTCGATGTCGCTGTGGAGCTGGTATTTGCGGACCACCGTGGCCGGCTTGATGCCGCGGATGTCGATTTTCGCGAGGTCGTACTGGCCCAGCCCGGCCTGGTGGCAGAAATTGAGGTAGCCGAGCCAGGCGGGGTTGACGCCCATCACCTCGACGCCCACGCGGTCGGCGGCGATGTAGTCGGTGGAGGCGATCGCGACACGGTGCGGCACGGGAATGCCGGAACCTGGCCCGTTGCCTTCCATGCCCTCGAACCCGTCGATCAGCGTGGCGCCCCAGAACGGCGCCATTTTCTGCGCCGTCAGCAGCATGTCGTAGTGGGTCTGGCGGACGCCGTAGTGGTAGTGCCGCTTGTCGTTCCAGCGCGGGGTTGCTTTGGGCGCGCTGCGCAACGGCGCCCCCAGCGTCATGTTCTTCACCGAGAGGGTGGCCACCACCACGTTGTGCGTCTTCAGGATCGCGGAGCAGATGATGTAGGCCTCCGGATCCAGCAGCCGCGCCGCCAGCCGCACCGGCACCACGTGCAGATCGGCGTTGAGCACGCCGATGGCTTCGTATTTGCCCTCGATGTTCAGGTCCAGCAGGCTGACCTGCTGCGCCTTGTGCTCGGCGGCCACCGCGGCATAGCGGAAGTTGTCGAACCCCACCAGAGTGTTCTCGGGCCCCGATTCGGCGATGATCACCGGGCCCTTGAAGCGTGGCGCAAGAAAATCGAGGATGCCGTGGAGCGCCTCGGCGTGCGTGGCCGCGAGCTGGTTCACGCTCGATACGTTGTTGACCTTGATGATGGCGTACTTCTTGCGCTTGAGGACGGGCAGGATCTGATCCTCAATGGCGGCCAGCGCGTCGCAGGCGTTCTTGCGGCGGTTCTCGCCCTGCACCAGGGCCACAGTCGAGCGCCGGCCGAAGTCCCGAATTGGCTGCAGCACCGGCGGCTGCGGCGCGACCGGCTCCTGTCCCAGAACCCTGCGCCCGGCGGCCAGCAGCCCGACCGCCGCACCCGTCACCTGGAAAAATCCGCGGCGTGAAAGTTTATGTTCCATTTTCCGGCCCTTCCGCATATAAAAGCTTTGTATAACTCACTTCGGAGGCCTCATGAAAGGCAATTCTTCCCGCCGCAGTTTTCTGGCTGCCGGCCTGGCGGTTCCGGCCGCGGCCCTGGCATCGGCTACGCGTCCGGAGGCCGCCGCGCAGAAGGCCAAGCAGCCCGATTCCGGATCCGGCCCGCTGCGCTACCGGACGCTGGGCAAGACCGGGCTGAAGGTAACCAGCATGGGTTTCGGCTGCATGATCACCTCGGACCAGAGCGTGATCGAGAAGGCGGCCGACCTGGGCATCAACTACTTCGATACCGCCCGCGGCTACCAGGGCGGCAACAACGAGCGCATGGTGGGCGCCGCGCTGAAGGCCAAGCGCAAGAGCCTCTTTATCTCCACCAAGACCGGGGCGCGCGACAAGAAAGCGGCGCTCGCCGACCTGGACACCAGCCTGAAGGAAATAGGCACCGACTACGTCGATGTCTGGTATCTGCACGGCAGGAGCAGCGGCTCGCAACTCACCGACGACCTGCTGGAGGCCCAGCAGCAGGCCAAGAAAGAAGGGAAGGCGCGGTTCGTCGGCTTCAGCACCCACGGCGGGCACGCCGATGTGATCCCGGCCGGCGTGGCCAAGAAGATGGACGTGATCCTGGCTGCCTACAACTTCACCCTGGAGCCGGACGTGACCAAGGTGATCGACGAGGCCGCCAAGGCCGGCGTGGGCATGGTGGCCATGAAGGTCATGGCCGGGGGGTTCCGCAGAGTCAAGCCCGGCACCAAGCTTTACGACCAGCTCAAGAAGGAAGGGTCGATGCTGACCGCCCTGAAGTGGGTGCTGAAGAACCCCAGCGTCCACACCACGGTCCCCAGCATCACCGACATGGACCAGCTCGACGAGGACATGAAGGCCATGACCGCTCCGTGGACCGAGAACGACGCGAAGGTGCTGGCCGAGCAGCTCGAATATATCCGGCCGCTCTATTGCCGCATGTGCGGCAAGTGCGACGGCGCCTGCCCCAAGGGCGTCCCGGTGGCCGACGTGCTTCGCTACCTCAGCTATGCCGAGGGCTACGGCCAGTACCGGCTGGGGCGCGAGAGCTTCCTGGAGCTGCCCGAGGAGGTGACCTCGGTGCGCTGCGCCGACTGCGCCGCCTGCGCGGTGCGCTGCCCGAACGGCGTGCGCGTGGCCGAGCGCCTGATCCGCGCCCAGGAACTGTTCGCCTGACGGGGTGACAGAGGATTAGCCACGGAGGCACAGAGACACAGAAGACCACATGGGACACAGATAAACACTGGTGAACACCGATCAGTGTTTATCTGTGTGCATCTGTGTCCCATTCATTCTGCTTTTCGCATGAAGAAACTGTTGCTGATTAGTGTGGTTGCTTTGCTTTGCCTGGCGGCCGAGGCGCAAACGCCGGACTGCGGCCTGGTCCCCGGCTGGCAACAGCAGGGCCCGGTGCGCTCGCACACCCCCGACAACTTGTTCGACTACATGGACGGCAATGCCGAGGGCTACATCGTCTACCGCTTTGTGGCGCTGAAGGGCGTCACCTGCCGCTCGGGCGGCGACACCATCGTCTTCGATGTCTTCGAGATGGCCGACCCCGAATTCGCCTACGGGATCTTCAGCGCCAACAAGGATCAGAAGCAGGGGATCGAGAAGGTCGGAATGGGCGGGCAGGTGTTGCCGCGGCGCGCCACCTTCGCCAAGGACAAATACTACGTGGAACTGGCCGCGAACCCCGCCAAGGACCATTCGGCCGTCCTCAGAGCCTTTGCCACGGCGATGGAGAAGCGCATCGCGGGGCGCGGTGTCCCGCCCGACGCGCTCAACTGGTTCCCCAGGGAGAAGCTGGCGCCGGATTCCGTGCGCCTGGTGCCGGAGAGCGTGCTGGGGCTGCGCATCCTGAAGCGCGGTTACATCGGCCAGTACGAATTTGGCAAGGCCTTCCTGGTGGCCGAAGCGTCGCCGGAGGCCGCCATTCAAACCATGGCCAGGCTCAAGGAGCGCATCGGCCAGACAACGCCCGGCTCCATCGCCGACGAGTCCTTTACGGCCACCGACAAGTACCTGAACGGCATGTGCGTGTTCCGCAAGGGGCGCTACGTCGGCGGCTTTGCCAACCTCAAGCCGGGCCAGGACGCCACTGCCGATGCCGCCAGGCTGGCTGACAACGTGAGGTAGCCGCAGATTCCGCGGATTTCACCGATTCGGCAGGTCGGCGCAATCCGCGGCTAAGGGTCTATCAATGCGTCTTGCTGTTTTGATTGCTCTCTTGCTTTCGTTGAGTGCGTGGGCCCAGGCGCCGAAGACCAGAGTCATTTTGGACACCGACATCGGCGACGACATCGACGATGCCTGGGCGCTGGGGTTCGTCGTCTCGTATCCGAACTTCAAGCCGCTGGGGATCACCATGGCGCACGGCAACACGCCTGGGCGCGCCAAAATCGCCTGCAAGCTGCTGCACATCACGGGGCGGGACGCCATCCCGGTGCTGGTCGGCCGCCAGACGTCCAAGCAGGTTGCTCCCCAGTTTTCTTGGGCGGAAGACTACGAGAAGACCAAGCCCGCCGCCACGCCGGCCGCCGACTTCATCGTGGACATGGCGCGGCGCTATCCGGGCGAAGTGGTGCTGATTGCCGTCGGCCCGCTGGAGAACGTGGCCGATGCCCTGCAAAAGGAACCAAACCTGGGAAAGCTGCTGAAGCGGGTGGTGCTGATGAGCGGGTGCATTTACGGGACAGCGGCCAAACCCGAGCCGGCCCCGGAATACAACGTGCACGCCGCGCTGGCCGACTCGCAGGCCGTGTATGGCGCGGGCCTGCCCCTCACCATCGTTCCCCTGGACTCGACCACCCGCGTGCAGTTGCGCGACGAGGAGCGGGCCCGGGTGCAGAAGAGCCGGTCGCCGCTGGCTTACGCGCTGGAATGCCTGTACCGCCTGTGGCTGTCGCGGCCCGCGGCCCGCATGACCCTGCACGACCAGTTGGCGGTGGCGGAAACGGCGCGGCCCGGAGACTTTTTCGAATTGAAAGAGACGCTGCCGATCGTGGTGGACGACAAGGGATTCACGCGAATCGACCGCGAGCACGGCAAGCCGGTGACGGTGTGCCTGGAACCGCGCCGTGACCAGATCATGGAGTACTACCTGTCGGTCCTGCTCGGCCCCCGATAAGAGACTGCAGGCCGTAGGCTGTAGGCCGTGGGCTGTAGGCCGTAGGCTGTAGGCTGTAGGCCGCAGGCAGCCGCCAGCCCACAGCCGCTTTTACCAGCGGCCGGTCTTGCGGGCGTCCGCTCTGGGCAGCGCTTCCAGCATGCGCAGGTTGCGGGCCAGCTCTTCCTCGGGCAGGGCGTGGTCCTGCAACTCCCCGGCCAGGAACTTCTGATACCCGGTCAGGTCCAGCAGCCCGTGCCCGGACCAGTTCAGCAAAATCACGTGCTCCTTGGCCTCTTCGCGGGCCTGGTTGGCCACATCGATGGTGGCGGCGATGGCGTGGCAGGTTTCCGGGGCCGGGATGAAGCCCTCGGTGCGCGCCCACAGCACCCCGGCTTCGTAGCAGCGGAGCTGCTGGTAGGCGCGCGGCGTGATGAGCCCTTCCACGATCCCCTGGCTCACCAGCGGCGACATGCCGTGGTAGCGCAGGCCTCCGGCATGGATGGGCGCGGGCACGAAGGCGTGCCCCAGCGAGTGCATGGGCAGCAGCGGCGTCATGCGCGCCGTATCGCCGTGGTCGTACACGAACGGAGCGCGGGTCATGGTGGGGCAACTGGCCGGTTCCACGGGGATGATCTGGATGTCGGCGCCGTGGATCTTGTCGAGCACGAAGGGGAAGGAGATGCCGGCAAAATTCGAGCCGCCGCCGGCGCAGGCAATCACGGCGTCCACTTTTTTTTCACCCGCCTTTTCCAACTGCTTCTTGGCTTCCAGCCCGATGATCGTTTGGTGAAGCATGACGTGGTTGAGCACACTGCCCAAGCTGTAGCGCGTTCTGCCGGTGGGGTCGGTGACCGCCGCCTCGATGGCCTCGCTGATGGCGATGCCCAGTGAGCCGGGCGTGTCCGGATAGCGGGCCAGGATGTCGCGGCCCGCCTGGGTCTCGGGCGAGGGGCTGGCCACGCAGGTGCCGCCCCAGGCCTCCATCATCAGCCGGCGGTACGGCTTCTGCTCGTAGCTGATGCGGACCATGAACACCTTGCATTCCAGCCCCAGCAGCGAGCAGGCAAAGGCCAGCGCCGAGCCCCACTGCCCCGCGCCCGTTTCCGTGCTCAGCCGCTTGATGCCGAACTGCTTGTTGTACCAGGCCTGGGCAACGGCGGTGTTGGGCTTGTGGCTGCCGGCCGGTGAGACGCCTTCGTTCTTGTAATAGATGCGGGCCGGCGTTTTCAGCGCTGCCTCCAGCCGCCGGGCCCGGTACAGCGGGCTGGGCCGCCACAGGCACAGCAGCTCCAGCACTTCTTCGGGAATGTCGATCCATCTCTGGCTGCTGACTTCCTGCTCGATCAGGTTGCCGGGAAAGACGGCCGAGAGCATATCGGGGCTGATGGGCTTCCCGTCCGGACCCAGCGGCGGCAACAGCGGTGTCGGCAGGTCCGCTGCCAGGTTGTACCACTGCCGGGGCATTTCCTGTTCAGTGAGGAAAATCTTTGTTGTCATTCTGCATTTCTCCGCTAAACGCTCGGGTTTGGGCAAAGATGAACCTCTGTTCATATCCCGATCCGGGCCGAAGGGGAAGGGAATTTTGATTGCGCGGCTGTCACCAACCGAGCCGCGACCGTAAGGGAGCGGGTGCCCCGCAAGGCCAACGCAGCGCTGCGCACGCACCCGCTCGGTCGCCGCGGCGACCTCGCGGCTCTGCTGGCGGTTTTTGGCTACGGCGATAGCTGCTTCGTGGCTTTGTGTGGAACCTCAACGCTTTTGGGCGGCCAGCGGAATCAGCTTGAAACTGTACCGGTACACCTGGCCGGCGGGCAACATGTACTCGGGGTGGGTACGCGCGCCCCAACTGTCATCCCCGCCCACTCCCATCTGCCGGTGGTCGAGGTTGACGGTGATGTCTTCGGAGCGGCGAATCTCGAAGGGGTGCTTGACCCGTTCCAGTTCCTCCATTTTGAAGGGCCAGGCGCTGAAAAATAGCGTGGGCGCGCCCACCGCCTTCCATCCTGCCCCTTCGCGATTGGTGAACGTCACCCAGCGGACGTCGGTCCGGTTCCCGTTTTCCTGCGGTTCGATGTAAGGTGTCAGCAGATCGTCCACCGGCGCCGAGTACAGGCCCACGGCCGCGCCCAGGTTGCGGTCCCAGTAGTTCTCGTGCGGCCCGCGCCCATACCAGGTCACGTTGCGGAACTCGCCCGGGATAGACATCTGCATGCCGATGCGCGGCAGCTCCGGCAGCTTGGCCGACGGCCGCGCCTCAAACTCCACGCGGATCTCCCCGTTGCCCAGGATGGTGAAGACGCTGCGCTGGGTGGATTCGCCGGCCGGCAGCTTGGCCTCCGCGGTGATGCGGGCCGACGCGGGCGAAACCTGTTCCGCCTTCACGCCGGTCACCGCGCGTTTCTGGCCGGCTTCACGCCACACGCCGTGGCGCTTGGGCATGCCGTTGCCGCGGTCATTGTCCGTGGGCGGCCGCCAGAAGTTGGGCGCCAGCGGCCCGGTGATCAATTCCTTCCCGCGGAAGGCGTAGGACTCCAGGGCGCCGCTGGCCTTGCCGAAGCGCGCCGTGAAGTCCTGGCCGGTGATCGTGATCTGCTGCGGTGACTCCGCCAGCTTCAGCGGCGGCAGCGAGGCTGCCGGCGCTTCGGCCACGGCGCCCGCCTGGTACGGCATTCCCATCTGGTCCCAGGCCACCTCGTGGCCTTTCGGCGCCCAGGGCATGTCGGCGGCCAGCGCGAACGACACCTTCAGAAAGCATTCGGCGCCGGGCTGGAGCGCGGGCTTGCGCACCGGGATGGTCACCACCTCGGCGGCGCCGGGCGCCAGGTTGAGCCTTGGCAGCGCGCCGCTCTGAATCACCTTGCCGTTCTCGGCCAGCTCCCATCGCCCGGCAACGAACGACAAATCGCGGAACAGGTGCTTGTTCCGCACCCGCACCTTGCCCGCCGCCAGGTCCACCGGCTCCACGTTGATGTTCTGGTACGACTTCTTCACCTCGTAGAGACCGGGGTGAACGGCGCGGTCGGGGAAGACCAGCCCGTTGGTGCAGAAGTTGTCGTCGTTGGGCTTGTCGCCGAAGTCGCCGCCATACAGCCAGAACGGCTTGCCGGGGGCGTCCCTCTTGCGGATTCCCTGGTCCACCCAATCCCAGATAAAGCCGCCGTGCAGGTAGGGCGTCGATTCGAACAGGTCCCAATACTGCTGGAAATTGCCAGTGCTGTTGCCCATGGCGTGGGCATACTCGATCAGCAGCATGGGCCGGCCCTTGCCCTGCTTCTCGTAGTACGCGGCGATGTTTTGCGGCCGGGTGTACATGGGACACAGAAAATCGCCGTGCGCGGCATGGCCGGGCTCGTAGGAGATGATGAACTCCGGGTAGTTGGTTTTGGCCCAGTTGCGCGCGGCCTCAAAGTTGCGGCCGGTGCCGGCCTCGTTGCCCATCGAGAAAACCACGATCGAGGCGTGGTTCTTGTCGCGCTCGATCATCCGGCTTACGCGGTCCACGTGCGCCTCGGTGTAATCCTCGCCGGTGGAAATGCGGTGGGGATTGTCCTTGCCGTAGCCGTGCGCTTCGATGTTGGCTTCATCGAAGACGTAGAGGCCGTAACGGTCGCACAACTCGTACCACTCGGGCACGTTGGGGTAGTGGCTGGTGCGGACGGCGTTGATGTTGTGCTGCTTCATCAGCTTGATGTCCTGGACCATGCGCTCGGCGGTCACCACCTGTCCCGTGTCGGGGTCGTGCTCATGCCGGTTCACTCCCTTGATGTACACGTGCTTGCCGTTGATCAGGAACTGGTCGCCCTTGATTTCCGAGGCGCGGAAACCGACCTGCCAGGGAATCGACTCGATGGTCCTGCCCTGCCCGTCCTTCAGGATGAGCAGGAAGGGATACAGGTTCGGTTCCTCGGCCGACCACCGGCGCGGCTGCGGGACCGCCTGTTCCAACTCCACGGATGCCTCGCCGCGCGGCGGAGCGGTGAGCTTGCCGGTCATGGTGATCCCCTTGGACGGCCGCGATTCGTCCCGCAGCCGCGCCTCAACGGTCGCCGGGGCCGATTGCGAGCCCGCATTGCGGACCTTCACGTTCAGCCTGAGCGTGGCATCGCGGTACTGGCCGTCGAGCTGCGGACGAAGGTAATAGTCGCGGATATAGAGCGGCGCGCGCGACACCAGGCTCACGTTGCGGAAGATGCCGCTCATCCGCCAGAAGTCCTGGTCCTCCATGTAGCTGCCGTCACACCAGCGGTACACCTCGACCGCCAGCAGGTTCTCGCCCGGCTGCAGGTTGCCGGTGATGTTGAATTCGGCGGGCAGCCGGCTGTCTTCGCTGTAGCCGACCTTCTTGCCGTTCACCCAGACGTAGAACGCGGAATTGACGCCGTCGAACACCAGGAACGTGAGCCGGTCCTTCCAGGCGGCGGGCAGGGTGAAGGTGCGGCGGTAGGAGCCGACCGGGTTGCGGTCCCGGTACGCCGTCCAGGTCTTGTCTTCCGGCTCGCCCATGATCCGCGGAGCATCCCTCTTGAATGGATAAACGACGTTGGTGTAGATGGGCGTGCCGTAGCCCTGCATCTCCCAGTTCGAGGGCACGGGGATGGTCTTCCAGGCGCGGTCGTTGAAATCAGTCTGGTAGAAATCCACGGGGCGTTCATCGGGCTGCTTCACCCAGTGGAATTTCCACGCGCCGTGGAGCGAAAGCAGGAACGGCGACTGCGGCGGCCTGGCCGGCCAACCCTTGAACGTGGCGCGCGCCAACGCCGCCTTCTCGTCGGGATACGGGGCAATGGTGGCGTGCGCCGGCTCCTTGTTGATGCCGAAGACGCGCGGGTTTTCCCAGTCGGGCGGCGCTTGCTGGCCGGCCAGAGACAGGCAGAAGAAGATGATTGCGGCGATTGCGGCACGTTTCATGACATTCCCCCAGGCGGCCTCCGGAACCGCTGTTGCCGGCAGGCCGCGCAACGGAAATTATACGCGCTCGCGCTTCCAATGCGCGCCGGGATGAATCAGATGGGGTTGTCGCTGGATGTCGCCTCGGCGCTGGCGTTGGCCCGCACGATGGAAGACTGGTCGCTGTAGTAGGAGCGGCGTCCCGTGCTGTTGCGCGTTTGCGGATCGGCATTGACCTGGTACTGGAAGATCCAGCCGAACGTAGTGCTGTTGCCGGTCGGCGCATAGAGGAACACGTAGCCCTTCCTCACGAAGCTGCTGGGCCCCGTGTTGCCGTCCGCGTTGGCGGACAGAATGGGGTCGAGCAGGTCAGCGGCAGCCACGGTGGCGGGGCCCGAGGCGGGCGCACCCAACCGCCGCAGGTCCTCCGAGAATCCCGAGCTGTAGGTGATAACAAAGGTTGCTTCTGCGACGTTGATGGTGCGCAGGGCGACCGCCGCCGACGCCTCGTTGGCCGCAATGCGTGCTCGGCTGAGGCTGGGAATCGCGAAGGCCGCGATCACCAGAATGATAGCAACAACGATCAGCAGCTCGATCAGCGAAAAGCCGTCTTTGGCCCGCATATACCACCCGCTACAGGCCCCGACCATTATCCGAACGTGGCCGGCAATAGTCAATGGAATTCGGTTACCGTTCAGATACCCTTTGGGTCTCGCGGGCTTCCGGCGGTAGACTTACCCAACTTAAAGACCCGGCGAGTGAGGCGCCCAGGACGGGCAGGTGCTTGACTTAATCGTGCCGGGGTGGTATCTGAAGGCATCCGACCTGAGCAAGGAGGTGCTTGTCCCATGCGGCGCACCCGGTTCATGAGCCTTTTTTTCCTGGCGCTTTCCGCCGCCTTTTTCTGCGTGCAGGATTTTCGCTGGGCGCTTCAGTTCCCATTGCTTGAGTAC
>Ga0315280_10007571_pt1 | contig 14524 bp, 14 predicted proteins | sample YL17G06_40_MG_FD_203697 | JGI IMG/M metagenome (GOLD analysis project Ga0315280, IMG submission 203697) | Sediment microbial communities from Yellowstone Lake, YNP, Wyoming, USA - YL17G06_40 | ecosystem: Environmental > Aquatic > Freshwater > Lake > Sediment | place: USA: Wyoming | collected...
CCATATTTAATTTTACAATAATGAGGCAAACAGATTCCTTATTACGAATATGCCTAACACTTTTACTTGTGTATTTGAAATTCTTGTCTCTAAATGTAAAATTATATGCACCTTTAAAATCTCTGCCATGGCGGGATCGCAGCAAAATGCTGCTCCTACGGTTGTTGGAAATGGATAAATCCTCCGTAAGTGAAGGATTACAATGAATGATTGATTTAACCTTCCTTTTTAGCTAAAATGAAATAATGGGAGAAAAGCTGATTTGCCAAAATAAAAAGGCCTGGCATAATTACTTTATTGAAGATACCTATGAAGCCGGGATTTCCCTTTTGGGCTCAGAGGTCAAGTCCTTACGGGAAGGAAAGGTCAACCTGGGAGATAGTTATGGAGACATCAAAAGAGGAGAAATTTTTCTCGTCGATGCTCATATCAGTCCTTATCCCCAGGCAAACCGGTTGAATCATGATCCATTAAGGACACGGAAACTTCTCCTCCACAAAAGGGAGATTCAGCGGCTCATCGGAAAGGTGCAAGAGAGAGGATTTACCCTCATCCCGCTTCGTCTCTACTTTTCCAATGGAAAGGTGAAGGTGGAGCTCGGTTTGGCAAAGGGAAAGAAGCTCTTCGATAAACGGGAGACTCTTAAACGAAAGACGATGGAAAGAGAGATGGAAAGGGGGCGAAAAGGGTTCGACGGGGATCGTTGACGTCAGGGCTGCATACCGAGGTCCCATTGGCTCGTAAAACAAATGGGAATTAAACATAATCGCAAATAACTACGATTATGCCCTGGCTGCCTAAGCGCAGCGAGGCGTCCCCCCTGTCCTTTCCTGTAGGGCGGGAACGGGATGTCAGAAAAACAGGATAGCTCCTCTCTGATGCCTATAGGAAAGGGGCGAAACCTCATAGGATAGTCTTTCGGGAATCCTGCCTGTAGGAGGCCCGCAAGGCGAATTTAAAACACAGGCTATGTATGTAGATGCTCTGTCGGAAGGTTTCCGGACGCGGGTTCGATTCCCGCCGCCTCCACCAATTTGAAAAAGAAAAGCCCTGTGATTTCAGGGCTTTTCTTTTTTGACCGTCCTAAATTCACGCTATCCAAACGCTATCCAACTACGAAAAAATCTCTTGATATGGTTTTAGGCATCAAAGACTATCTGAAGGCCACCGGCAATGGGACACTATTCCGGATATTGGGGAAGTATGGACCGTATCAAGAGAGGGACCTTACCCCTTCTCAATGTACCTCCAATGTGCCCCACTTGACCAAATATGTTATATGAATTTATAATTAGTACCATAAATCAGGACTAAATATGAAAAAATATAAAATGTCTGAAGAGGACTACAAGAAGGGACTCGCGAAAAGAGAATCGCTCCTCATTGCCGCCCTGGCGAGGCAGGACAAAAAGATATTCAGCATAGGAGACGCAAGGACTGTGACAGAGGCGGATCCAAGAAAGATAATGTCCTCCCTCATCAAGAAGAAGTGGGTTTTGCCGCTGAAGAGGGGGCTCTACGCCATAGTCCCCCTGGATGTCGGGGTAAAAGGCGCCGACAGCTTTATCCTCCACAATTTTGTCATAGCCTCGCACCTTGTGGAACCTTACTACATCGGTTACTGGTCCGCGCTGAACCACCATGGCCTTTCGGAGCAGATACCCAGGACCACTTTTATCGCTACCACAAAACCGAAGATGCCCCTTAATATCCTGAATTCCGATTATTATTTCGTCACAATAGGAAAAAGGAAGTTCTTCGGTTCCCAGGAGATTGAGATTGAGGAATGGAAGGTGAACATTTCGACCCCTGAGAAAACCATTGTCGACTGTCTGGACCGACCGGAGCACTCCGGAGGGATAGACGAAGTGGCCAAGGCCATATACTTCAATCACACGGAGTTCGATATTGCAAGGGTCTCGGAGCATGCAAGGAGGATGGGAAACATAACCATCCTGAAAAGGCTTGGCTACATTCTTGAGGTTGCCGGTCTCCTTGACGATTACAAAGACGTTTTCAGGAAGTTCACCCCATCAAAAGGTTACCCTGCGCTTGATCCGATCTCCCCCAGGAAAGGGAGGCACAACTCCCGCTGGGGGCTGCTGGTGAATTTCGAACTCGATCCTAAGAGGTGGATGTATTGATAGACAGAAGGGAGTTGCTCGAAAGGGCCAGGGAAAGAAAGTTGACCCTGGGCATGATCGAGAAGGATTACGTGCTTGGATGGTTTCTCTTCGGGCTTTCGGGGGTCAGGGATCTGACCTTCAAGGGAGGGACAGCCCTCTCAAAGGTCTACTTTCCCCGGATATGGCGGCTTTCAGAGGACCTTGATTTTGTCTATCCGGGAGATTTCGGGAATGTCCTTGGAAATCTTGATGAGACATTCAAGAGGATAGAGGAACCCAGCGGGATCAGGCTGGCGCTTAGGTCGCACCACTCGAATCCGGATTATCTCCAGCTCAAGATCCAGTATGAGGCTGTGCTTGGAAAGAACTGGATCAAGGTGGACGTGACGCGCGAGCTGCCTATTGACACGGTTCTGGAAAGGAGGCTCACCCGGACTTACTCCGATTCCCCTTCCTTCAAGGTAAGGGTGGAGAGCGTGGAGGAAATCGGTGCGGAGAAGATAAGGTCGCTCTTAGAAAGGAAGAAGTGCAGGGACTACTATGATGTCTGGCAGTTGATGAAGCTGAAGCTCCGAAGGGATAAGCTGAAGAGGCTGCTTGCAAGAAAGCTTCAATACAAGGGGATTAAGATTAAAGGACCTGAGGAGGTTTTCCCACCAGACCTTTCCGATATACTTGAAGGATATTGGGATAGGGAACTTGGAAGATTAAGCTATCCCGTGCCCGAACTGGAAGACGTGCTATGCGAACTGAAAAACGATCTAAAAACTTTGATAACTCCTGTCCACGCCTGCGTGCCGGAACGTGCCCCGTAAGTCCCGCCTCATTTTGGCAGGAATAAGGAGCACAATATGAATGACAATACCTTGCCGGTAAGACCCGCCCAGCGAGCATGAGGGCTTCGCCATGACGAAGAGGAGAAAACATACACCGAAGGACAGGTAATGGTCGGTAATGGAGGTGGTATCACGGGGGTCTTCGGCTTGCCACAATGTGCAGCTATGCGCAAGTTGCATGGAGACATTGTGTTCATGGACTATCAGAATACAAGGCTGTCAGAAAAGTGCAGAAGGGAGCAATTGGAATATTTTAAAAAAGCGGCCGAGGAACTGATGGATCTCAGGAGATCAGGTCATCTTCCGATGATAGACCTATGGTTGAAGAAAAGGTCGGCATCCAAGCTCCAGTTCGAAGGTACACATCGCTCTGCGTTGGTTCAACGATATGTCAAAAAGCACCCTACCCTGGGTCTCTCAGTCAATCAACAGGCTATTTCTTTGGTGGGACTATGGCCTCTTTGAATGCTTTGGCAGGTCTGATTTTCACAACGGTCTTTGCCGGAATCTTAATCGTTTCACCTGTAGCCGGGTTACGACCCATCCGAGCCTTTCTTTTAACGAGGACGGATTTGCCAATTCCAGGGAGCACAAAGGCCCCTTTTTTCTTGGTTTCGGCAATCGCCAGTGCTGCGTATTCATCAATGATGCATGCAGCGGCCCTCTTGGAAATCTCGAATTTCCCGGCGAAATGAGTCACGATTTGTCCCTTTGTCATCAGTTTCTTCTGAGCTGCCATATTATCCCTCCTCTTGAGGATAGTGATTTAAACGGATAAAATGAGAAGGTCATTTCACTCTCTTCTGTCTTCCGGTCCATTCTGGCGGAACAAGTTTTTGACCCTCGCGCCACCTCTCAATGATGCACTCTTGAAACCATGGTTGATTAATATTTGCGTGGTCGGTGATGATTATTTGAAATTCTGGAGACAATAGTTGAACGAGCTTCAGTGCAAGCTGATACATTCTGCTTACAGCCTCTCGGTCTTCACCGCGTTGTCCTTCTCCGGATTGATCCCAGTCCTGATCCTCAGGGAAATACACCTGCGATGGTTGATCAATGAATAGAAACCGTGGCACTGGCCTATTACGTCTGACAAACCATTTGTGGAGTGCAAAATGTGAGATCAGATGATAACCCACCCAATTCTCCCCACTCCCCATACGCTCCATTGGAACCGGACCTTCATTACTATCGGCCACTACGGTGAGCCGCTTCAAATCAAGCCGCAATGGATACTCGGAATGCTCCAAACGCAGCTCCCTTGCCCATTCGCTCATGTCACGAGCGAGTATCGATAGGCACGATTGAATCCTATCCTGCACTGCCTCGTCGCTTAATTCTTCCTCAAGTTGAAGTATCTGTCCCTTCAAATCTGCAATCTCACGTTTTAGATCGCTAGTTTCTTCGAGCATGGGTAGGCTCTCCAGATAGAGCCCAATTCTTCCAAGGACATGCGCTCGCTTGGCTGCCCGATCCCGCAATGTTTGAAGTCTTCGATTCGACGCCTGGAGTGTTTCCAATGCTTCCCGATTCTCTCGTAGACTACGTTCTGCTTCTTTGAGGCGTCCCTCCAATGTGTGTATCACCTTTTGCATCTGCGGGGACCGCTCCTCCACGGATCGCATCTGTGCTTCCAGATTAGTGATGGACTGCCGCAAGTCCGAGATTAACGGTGGAATCTGGTTCTCAGCCAGTTGAGATTGGCACAAGGGACAAACTCCATAATTCCTGTCCTTCTTGTCGAACAACTCCATGCTTCGTAAACGAGCTAATTGGGCGCCTGCCTCATATGAATAGCCTAGACGATCCGATGACAATGCTTGTGCGGCGAGCAGCTGTTCCTTGATTCGGTGGAGTTCATGCGTTAGCTGCTGCCGTACCTCCTGCAAACGCTCAAATTCACCACCCTCGGCGGCTATCTGCTCTTCCTCTACAGGCAGTGGTTTAGAATTAACGTCTTTTAGCAAAGATATGGATTCCTCCCAGTCCTGTGGAACCGTTCCCGAAGGCCGAAGCCCAATATCGACTGCCTCAGTCAGTAATCCTTGAGCACGAGAGATACCTCGACCACGCACCGCCTCATGCTCGGATAGTTTCCTCTCCAAACTCCGAAGCTCGTGTCGCAGCCGCCGCAGTTCAGTCATCTTGGCAACATGCTTGTCATCCACCGCACCAAGAAAGTATGGCATCGTGTCTTTGATAGCCTGGGGAATCCACTGCTCACTCTGCTTGTGGAAGAGAAATTTGTTGCTTATGATTTCACTCTGTTGTTGAAAACAATAGAAAAGGGTATGGCGAATGTTCGCAGTGAGTGGTCCTCTAGTTTGTCCTGAAGGCGTTTCGTGCACGTTCTCGGATATGCCAACATGGGTGGTTAAGAGTCCTTCCAGTGCCTTGGGATTCGTTGTTTGAGCAAGCGCGGAGTACTCTGGAAGAATCACTTCCTTAGCAATCGTGTAGAAGACATCAGATGACACAGCCTGTCCTGCGGTGGGCAGCCGTCGTGCGATGAATACCTGCCCATCTATAACCTGAAGGCGGATGCCGACCCACTCAACGCTCTGGCGTATGATGCCTTCGGGTATGCCGCATTCGGATGCGCCGAAGCAGTAGTCAATGATCTCGATGAGAGCTGTCTTCCCTGTTTTCGATGCTCCAGTAATGATACTGAGCCGTCCTGGATTAAGGGATAGCACGCGCTTCTCCCGGTTGAAGCCGTAAAGAACGACATTCAGAATTTGGAAACTCATGGGCAGACCCCCCAAAAGGCCATAGTCGTACTCGTAGCTCCTGCTGCCGCGAGCCACTTTCCCAGGAATCGAGCACGCATTACACACTCACGTGCTTCGTCAGTAAGCTGCCGGATTGCTCGGTTGATATCTGATTCTTTGAGCCTGGTTTCTAAAATGCCGCCTGATCTCAGCACGATCCAGTCAAGCAACATCCCAAATTGGATGGCCTCTCTGGTATGAGGCTTGAGGGAAACAAGACGTTCGTAAAACAGTACCCTTGCGGAAGCGTTCTCTTGCAACCACGCCGCCATAGACGTCCGTATGTTTGGTGGGAGCACATCACGGGTGGGCTTATGTAGGACAATCGGAAGTACCATGAACGCCATGGGGAAAGAAATACCCTCCTCCTTCGTGCTCATGTAACCGCAAATCGCAGCCGTCAACATGGTGCAGCAATAGGCCGGATTGAGAAGATAGGCCTCTTCTTTCGGGCGTGCTGTCCATGCTTTCATGGCGCTGCCTCCCGGGGTTCAAGCAATTGGCGAAGTCGCTTTTGGAACTCCAGGTGCCATCCCACCCGTTGTACATCAGAAAGAATCTGATATGTACCACGAGGAATGGACGGCTCGGTTACGCCGGACCGAATCTGAGGGTGAGTAGCTGTTTCAACCCATTTATAGAGAGTTTGTGCTGCGGCCCTTTTAGCCTCCTCCGTTGCGTCTTCGCCAAGCTCATCTTTCATCTGCTGAAAAAGGATGTCCCACTCCTCAACAAGGCGTTCCTCATAGCGGTCCAACTCTCCAACAAGAAGGAGCTCTTCGCGTACCCAACGCGACCGCTGAACAAATGCCCTAAAGTAGTTTCTGATCGCATGGAATATCCGAGCGTTCCCAATCTCGATTAATCGCAATTGGTTAACAAAGAAACAATCATTGTAGCCAGACGCATCAACGGTAGCAGTCATGATATCATCATCAATTGGAAGGCTGTCTTGTTTAAACTGCTCACGTAAGGATCTCGTTTCAGCGATGAGCTCCTCGCTCAATATTGAGCTGGTGCCGCTTCGAAGGAGGTGTGTTATCACCCGTCGATACCACCAACCTTCGAGACGCTGAAGAAATGAATCAAGAAAACGTTGCTCTACGGCAAAGAACACGACTTCTTTGAACGCAGGATCAAGATCTTGGATATGTGGAACACCATCAACGATAAAAGCGGATTCCAGAAGCTGTCGTCGCTGATCGAGGCTCAGTGAACGGTATGCCTGGTATGCTGAAGCATTGGCCCGGCTGCTAGATGATTCCGCCGTTGAGTTCAGACGTTGCATGGCGTTTTCGGTATTTCTTGATAGGCCTGGCTTCAGGTAGTACGCAGCACTGCCAGCCGCAGCTTGCGCAGTTGTGACCAGAAAGAAGAGTGCTCCTTCAGGGATGGTTCCTCCGGTTATCGCCTCGCACCAGACCCGGATGGTCTTCCAAAGGTCCGGGGAACTATCTGAAAGATCGGCAGCCTTCGTCACGTGATGCTTGGTCTGAAGCAACTCGGGTGCTTCGCCCTCCTTTTCAAAAACCACATCGTCGAGAGTCTCAATTGAAAGGGTAAACACCTGTCCCTTTCGTAACCGCTGAAGTGATTCAAACAAGGCATACCGGACTTGGTATAAGTACCCAAGTGCGGAGGAAGATGCTGAGTGTAAACCTCGGTTGTTCACATCCATGGGCCTGTGCTTTCTCTACAAATAGGTGATTATTTATGGGAAACTGGCATATCGTTTATCGTAACCGGAACGGGGAAAATATTCTCTTCATGGCTCAATTATTGATTGGAACATACATGTTTTATGTAGAGTTGTCAAACGAATACTCTATCTCTCTCTCCCTGGAATCATCCCATGACTCGACGCGGATCCATCCTTGAACACTGCGACAAGCCCCCCAGCACATGACTTGATCCTCTAAGGCCCGTCGTGGTACACGGGCCTGATGGAGATACCAGAGAAGGATTCAACCTGGAAACTGCAAAAATCCGAAATATGCTTATTCGGTTGATACAGTCTTTTTGCTTTCTAATATCTTCTGATCCGTATAGGTTTTTAATTCAACCAATAGATCGCTTTTGGTTTTGCTGATTTGACTCCTAAAGTTATTTTCTATCTCAGTTTTTACATCATCTATTGAATGAGAATGTTTATAAGCTTGTTTCCATAGGCGATATAGAAATGAGGTGAATTCATATATTCCATAACATATTGATAATATTATAATAATCCTAAATATAATTATCTCTGTATTCATGGGGTAACTCCTTATAAGCCATAAGAATAAGTCTTTTATGATAGCATAGAGGACACCAAACGATGCCAGAAAGACCTTTAACCATTTAAATTTTCCCATTCTGTCCACCTCCCTATCGAAATGGACCTTACTGTATCAAAAATGAAGGGGAAAAGCCATTTTATGTATCAATCGAATAAGCATATAAAGGAATATGAGGAGAAGGATGGGTAAGGGTCATCTTGGATTGGATCGAATACGTTGACTTTCCTCTCGTTTATCTGATAACCTTCCTTCAATATCCAAGAGGACCCGTCCATGGCAAAAATCTGGTTCGGAAGACCTGGAGTTCAACCCGACCAAGGTGATCTCAAGGGAGAAAAGGAAATTTCATGGTGCAAGAATAATCTTGGACCCTTAACCTTCATTTCTCCACCGGGCCGGTTGCCAAAGATGCCAGACGAAGAATCTCCGGTTCCTCCATCGATGCGAAATTATAAGTTTGTGGTGGTTGGGATAGAGGATGAGGATGATGATCTCGCCCCCGGGTATTACCTCTCCACGTCAACGCCAAAGGAGGTATGGGAGAAGTTGTAAGTCAGTGGGCGCTCTTAACCTCCATTTGCACGTTGTGTCCAATCGTGACGGACAAGATCACTTTCTAATGCGAGGACGGGACTTATTATTTGGCTCGGACGATCTCCTTGAGGTGGACAGTTTTCCCTTTGCGTATGCCAGTTACGGTGACTAAGTCATCCCAGAGTGGGCGGACTATGTCATTCATCATTCCTTCTGGAACGGACACAATGTGAGAAAGACCTGACTCTTCGACCAGCTGGATCTTTCCCAGAGGCTTCCTTGCGTCGGCAAGCAAAAGGCGGCCAGTAACTTCAACAATCCCCACTTCTTCTGCGGGGGTTATGATTTTGGTGATCGGGGCGATCTCCTTCTGCTTCCTCACCATTGCCAGATTGACCCGGTTACCACGGATCAATGAGGTTAGGCCAACGACGCTTACTCGTTCTCCATCGGGAGCAATACGTTTAGCAAGTCCAATGAAGTTGTTATAGTACGGTTCTTGAGGAATTTTTTCGCGGAGGCGATCCTCCCGATCTTGGGAAAGGAGAGTGAAGCAGTCCATCACCTCGCCGATGGCTTGATTGGAGAAGTCCAAGCCGGGCAATTCCATTTGCCGACCAAGCCGCAGTGTTACCTCAAAGCTGCCGGGTCTTGGAGTGCTAACGTAAAGGCTATATGCCTCTTGCATGTCGCGCCTTGGAGCGCCTCGTTCACGAAAGTCGCAGCCAAGTAGCCGTTCGAGAGTGCGGAAGAGGACACGCTCGATATCCTTGACTCGGTCGACGAAAACCTCACTTAGGGCGATGCCTTGACCAACGGCATTGCCGGCAATTGAGAGCTGCAGTTCCCCTGGCTGCAACTCGATCCGTCGTTCACGCAAGTGGCGTTGGAAAGATGCTTGCGTAAGAAGATCATGGAGTTCGGCTTCGATCTCCGGAGGGGGCTCCCCAGACAGCGCTGTGGCAATGAGCCTGTCGGCGAGCCGGAAGTTTTCGACATCTATTGCGAGAGATGCTGCGCTTCTATAGAGGATAGATCGGCTGGGTTCTGCTGAAGGCTGATCTCGCAAAAGATCGGCGGCCTTGATTTCGAGAGCAAGGGCCTGCGCATATAGGTCGCGGCTCTGCGGCCCATCACCACGCCGCTTCGCAAGGAAGGCTCGATCGGCGAGGTCCATTGCCTCATCGTGAAGCTTTGTTATCTCCGTCATGCTTGCACCACGTGTGAACGGGGAGTGCTGAACTCGACCACGACGACATAAGCGGGGAGAGCACACGAGGAGCGCTGCGTTTGTGCGGTCTTCTGGCGCGTCCGGTTCGAGAGCTCGACCTCGCTCCCCGCAAGAATACCGGAGACTTCGAGACGTGCGGCTTCCTGGAAAGGCAAGTCTTGATCTGTCTCAGCCAACCAGTAATCGACGCCTGTGCCCTTCCTAGCCCTCCGGATCACTTTGAAGCCTGCAAGCTTCAAGATCGCAAGGACGGCGATTCCACAGGCACCATACTCCGCCAGCTCCTGCTCATCCGCCCAGGAGCGTAACACTTGATCGTCGATTGTAATGGTCCAGTGCATCTCAAGCGCAACCTGAAATGAACCAGTCACCCTAAGGTGGACCCCTCTGATGTGGTTATGATGGTGAAGACAGACTGCGCTCGCCTCCGCGAGGAACCTGCCCCAGCTAGGGCTTATGCCTGGAAGTCCGTCTTGAAGTGTGTCGAGGTCGAGCATGTCCGAGGTCTGCAATTGGGCCATCCCCGATTGGATCAATCTAATTTATGCTCATATGCTTGAAACCGACACTTCCAAAAAATTTCAAGAAAACAGAAAAAAATCTATACCTTTCCGAGACTTTTGTCAAATATTACTTCAAGACAGGAAGGCAATGTTAGAGCTTGCATGGTCGCAACTTGTTGTTTATCTTAAGTTTTTCTGTACTGGCTCTCGTTCTAACTGGTCGTGGACACCTCTTTTTGATTCCAAGAAGAAGGTGAATAGACAGACTAAGCCGAATCCATCGGGGGGATAGGGGAACTGCTCAAAGGGTCCCGAACCAGACCTGGATCTTGCACATTTCTCATTAGTAGACCTCCGCACGGGTAACCCACAAGATTGCTATAAAATCAAATTTTTGATATATATAGGGCAACTTCTGGGGGTGACTGAAACAGACATAAAAGATTTGAACATCAGGGTCGAAAACTAACTTCGTAGGGGCCAGTTTTTTAGGCAAGCGACCCGAGGATTTGAAAGAAGACAAAGTTGACATCAACTGAATATCTGATAATCAACGACTCCGCAAGAAGCGTGAGGCTGGGATGATTCCAAGAAACATAAAGAGGGAGCACGTCATCATGGCAATAGAGGAAATTGAAAGCTCAGGATTTCCAGCCGGTAGAGCATCCAAGAAATTCCTCTTGAAATATAATGGCAAGGGCTATCCTCCGAAGTATGTTTTATCACTATCCAATAAATATGCTAATGGTAAGAAACTTATCCCGGACGATTTCAGCGGGGGGATGGAGACAAACGGCTTCCTGCAAGACCGGGGGTTCGATATCGGAAATATTACCATAAGCGAAAAGATAACCTGTGCCGAGCCATTAAGGCAGGAAAGAGAAATCCCTCCTAAAAAGAAACATAGGGAAAGGTGCCTGATATGCAAGGAGACAATAAAGAAATTCCTGCAAAAGGTTTATGGAGAAGTGCAGGATGCTCCAAGATTTGAAGTAGGGACACTTCCAGAAGATTTTAAGGATACCCCTTATTATAACAACCTGAAAGAGATTTACGAGGTGCTCAAAAAGCATAGGGGCTTCAGTGAGATTGTCAAAACAAAGAGTCTCCCTCGCTCCGACCTGTTTGTGAAAGATCCCGGGTTCATTTTTGAATATGATGAGTCTCAGCATTTTACACAGCCAAGGAAGATAGCACTGGAGCACTATCCTGAAAGCCTAAAGCTGGGGTTTGACAGGAAGAGATGGATAGAACTTTCCCAAAAAATAAATGCAAGAGACAACGACCCTTCTTATAGGGATGAACAACGCGCCTGGTATGAAACGATAAGGGATTTCTTGCCTGCAATAAAGGGTTTCAAGCCCACCGTAAGGGTATTCATGAAAGATTTTGTCTGGTGCAACCTCAATCCGGACAATCCCCTTGACGTGGAACGATTCAAAAACCTTCTGGAAAGAAAGCCTGACAAATGTGATGGAATAGAGATCAGGAAAGACTCCAACCCGTATATAGCAAGAATCATCATCACTAAGGACTGGGAAGGCGATCCCGAAGAGGCTAAAAAAATTCTTGAAAATGTCCTCAACAAATGGCCGAAAGGGGAAAAGGTTAAATTCTTGATGACCTGTGGCGGCTTTATGCAGTTCAAATGGCCGAAATCCATCTCATATGCCGATATAAAAGATAATAAAAGCCCTAAAATAGAATTTGTTGAGGCCTTGGTGAAGGAAGCTGAAGAATGCGCGAAGGCGTTACTAACCAACGGCCTCGGTGAGAAATTGAAAGAAGTAATAGATTACCTCACGCTCGGAATAGACTCATATAAAGAGAAGATCTCCATGACACAAAGTTACATAAGCGAGCTTCATATAGAATTCGTTTTTATAATTGACTTAAGAAATGGCAAGATTTACTGGACAGGAAAGTCTTACCCTACAACGGGCCAGCAGTACGGACTTGTCAGGATTGCAGATCTAAAGAAACATTTTCTCAATTTGAGTGATGTGGGGAAAGTTATGCTGTTGGGATGCCATGATCTGAACATGTTTAACAATAGAAACATGGAAAACACGGGCAGATGGCGAAAGGGGATAAAAATGGACTTTAGGAGGCTCTCACAGGAGGAAAAACCCGTGGTTGTGCTTCATCACCCGCACACTACTGTCAAAGTAACCACCTGGCGCAACTCTTGGAACACCTTGGAGCGAGAGGTTCCAACAGTAAAAAGATACGCTGGTGCAGGTAGGTATTATGAGCCTGACCGAAGAAAATCAGAATATGATCCTTTAAATGATGTTTTGAAGTGTACAAAAAAAGCCCCGACCATAGATTTCATCAGAAGAGGAAAATTCCAGGGGTAGCAAATAAAGGATAGCTCTGGAGGCGCAACCTTGAACGAGTTTGTAAAAAGCATTTTGAATTACTACGCGGCTTTTACGGAGACCCGGTTCTCAAGTTCAAGTACCCTTAACTATAAATGGTCTAATGACCCGAACTTTACGTTGGACATTTCCTTTTTCCCGGAATTTAGAAGTCTATGGCTTGATAAATTAAGCATGAATGACAAGAGTCCAGTAGAAATCGGGCCTCGCCAGTTTAAAATCGAAATTCGGTCCCAAAATTTCAAACAAAAATTAGCCGAACATCTCGAATCAACCCACAATTTTGAATCTTTGAAGGCTTCTGTTTCACAGGAAAGAGACAGGCAGAACGTTGAAGGCCATGAAATTCTTGATGAGCGCCGTGTATTTTTGGATGGGGTCCGTGGTTTCAATTTGGGACTGAGGAAAACCGTTGATACAATCATAAAAGAGTTACAGAAGGATGCACTTTCTCGCCTGGAGAATGAATACAAAATCGATAAATTTCCTCCTCCATCTTTTAATCTGAGGAGTTTTACCCAAGAGATATACGATCAATTACAGAACCTTGCCCAGGGTTCAGCAGACGAGGCTGATTATTTTGGAAAATTAAAAGAATACTTTGCTGGTAGGACTTATGACCTTGCCCTTTTCGACCTTTATTATTTACTGAAAAACTATGCTGTAAACGAGGCCTATGGAACGGTATATCTTTTCTTTGACTCGCTCAAATTGGAAAAAACCCCACAAAATAACAACGGAAAACCAGAATACCCGCTCTTTTTTATAGAGGTCACCTTTGATTCGGGAACTCCTGATGTCCTCAGGTTAAATATCCCGAGAGATATCGTTTTACTTAATACTCCGGCCATCAACTCATTTGAGTTTAAAAGAGTCTTAACCCTGCCAAGGGCGTCCTCGTTTAAGGAAAGCATTCATTATCTGAAACTCCTGGATGATTTTTTAAAGACAGAATATTCCATCAATGAGCAGGATATCGCTTTTAATGAAAGCTTTTTCTACTTCCCGGCACCCATTGAAACCCTCCCTTTACTAAAGTATCGATCAGGATTTCAAGTCATTAAGAACGAAGACAAGAGGCTCCTCGATTATTCTGAATTGATGACTCGGATTGAAAAAGGACTGCCTTCAAAGATCGGAGATTTTGTCGATAGTTATGTGAACAGTAATGTTGTGAGTACGGTAGACGAGGCAGAGAAGTCGTTTAAAGAAAGATATCCAACTAATTCTCCAAAATACTATCTTGCGGATAATCCACTGCCTCTTAATACCGCACAGAAGAAAATTCTGATTGCCTTATCAAACATTAAAAATAAGATCATCGCCATCGGTGGTCCCCCTGGCACTGGAAAGTCTCATGCCATAGCGGCAATCACTTATTGGGCAAATCAAAATAAAAAATCCGTCATCATAACTTCCCATAAGAAAGAAGCACTTGATGTTGTTGATAGGATGCTAACGGATAAATTCAAGAGTCTCCATCCCCATGCGAAACCCTCTATTATCAGACTAACGAGGAGTTATGATGCTAAGAAAATTGATTCACTCAATGCAATAGATAACTCCTTATCCCTTCCGGCAATTGATGCAGCCACAGCAAGGGTCTCAGAGTTTCAGCCCGAGGTGATCGAGTCCGACAGGAGCAGGATTGAAAAGAGATTAGAGGATCAAATCGCCAGGGTTATTGGGGGGATAAGAGAATATCCTGAGAAGACGAAGGCGTTATTACAATATCTAATCCTAGCGTGAGTTTCCTACTTATTCCTCATAAATCTTTAGCAAAATCGTTATTGGCGTTGATAGAGTTGGTTCGTACGACATCCAGCCAATTTTTAAACGTATACACTGAATATATTCCTT
>Ga0315280_10007572_pt1 | contig 14524 bp, 10 predicted proteins | sample YL17G06_40_MG_FD_203697 | JGI IMG/M metagenome (GOLD analysis project Ga0315280, IMG submission 203697) | Sediment microbial communities from Yellowstone Lake, YNP, Wyoming, USA - YL17G06_40 | ecosystem: Environmental > Aquatic > Freshwater > Lake > Sediment | place: USA: Wyoming | collected...
GAGACTTCCTACGTCTTCGACGTGAGCGGGAACTTCAATCCGACGATGTTCTACGGCACGCCCGGCGACGACACGTTTGCTTTCTCGACCGATGGGACGAATCATTACGTGACCGTCACGCTTCAGGGGCAATCGACGAAGCAGTGGACGTATGATGCCTCAGTGCCCCTCACGCTCACCTTCGATGGCCTCGGGGGCAACGATTCGATCACGATCACCGGCGGCGAGGGAACCGATACGGCGTTCATCGGCCAGGCCGGCAAGGGGTCGGTGAAGGTCGTCGGGCCGGGCTACACTGTGAGCGGGTCGAATATGGAGACCATCAGCGTCCAGGCTGGCGGCGGTACGACGCAGGTGGCCAAGCTGTGGGATACCGCCGGAAATGATGTGTTTACGGCGAAGTATCATGAGGCCACCATGACCGACGCAGCGGCAACCTACTCCTACTCCGTCTCGGGCTTCGACCTGATCTACGCCTACAAGAACAACTTCGGCACCGACCAGGCCCACTTCTACGATTCCCCCGGCGACGACACCTTCGCGGTCAAGCCCTACGCCCAGCACGGCTACATGACCGGTCCGGGCTTCTGGAACTATGCCTCGGGCTTCGCCACCTACTACGGCTATTCGACCGCCGGCGGCAGCGATGCCGCGCACCTCTTCGACTCCAAAGGCGACGATGTCTACAAGGCATGGGCGAACCGCGACGCCCAGATGGAGACCTCGACGATCGACGCCTTCGCCTCCGGCTTCGCCTGGAACTATGGCCGCTCCACCGCGGGCGGGGCCAACGACCTGGCCTACCTCTACGATTCCTCCGGCGACGACACCTTCGTGGTCAAGCCCTACGCCCAGCACGCCTACATGAGCGGCCCGGGCTTCTACAACTACGCCTCGGGCTTCGCCAAGTACTACGGCTACTCGACCGCCGGCGGCAGCGATTTCTCGCACCTCTACGACTCCAAAGGCGACGATGTTTACAGGGCCTGGGCCAACCGCGACGCCCAGATGGACACCCCGACGATCGACGCCGTCGCCTACGGCTTTGCCTGGAACTACGGCCGTTCCACGGCCGGCGGCGCCAACGACGTGGCCTACCTCTACGATTCCTCCGGGGACGACACCTTTTTGGCCAAGCCCTCCGGCGGCTATGCTTGTCTCACGCGGCAGATCTCCTCCCGACCGCCCGTGTACGCCTACTGGAGCTTCGCCACGGGCTTTGACAAGGTCTACGCCATCTCCGAAAACGGCGGGACCAATGACCAGGCATTGCTGTACGACACTTTCCGCGACGACGAGTTTTACGGCTCGGGCCGTCTCGCGCGCCTGCACGACGCCGCCCTGGCGGCCTACTTTTTCGAGGTGCAGGGCTTCGACCGCATCAACGCCTACGGCACCTTCGGCGGCACGAACCACCGCACCCTCCTCCTGCCGATCGACTACGCCCTGGCCTTCTACGGCACCTGGACCGGCGACCCGTGGCCGTGAAGGGAAGGGATTGGGGATTAGTGCTACAACGCTATGTTCACCACGGAGGCACGGGGGACGCGGAGGAGAAGAGAGAAGCGGGACAAGGAGTTGCGTCGACTCACCCGAACTCCGATTGGCTCACACGTGAAGCACCATTGCGCGCACGCGCGGCAGAAGGCCCTTCGCGCGAAATCCTCCCCCTATTTCCTTCTCTTCTCCGTGAACTCCGTGCCTCCGTGGTGATCTCCTCTCGGTCCTAAACCTAGCGCCTTGGCATTAGGAATTACGGCGACAAGGTGAAAGGGTCATTCCACCAGGGCAAAGGCCTTTTTCATGGCCGCGGCCGCGCGGGCGAGGGCGTCGTCCTTGGGCAGCTTGGCGAGCGTGCGGTCGAACGGCTCGGCCGCGATCGGACCGTCGTAGCCGATCCTGACCAGCCCGCCCAGGAAGCCCTTCAGGTCGATCACGCCCGTGGCGCACGGCAGCGCCCGGCGGTTGTCGATCTGCTCGTCCACGACGATTCCCTTGGGGGCGTCGTTGAGGTGACAGCAGACCACGTCCGAGTTGCGGAGCGACAAGAGATCGGCCACGGTCTCGTGGGCAGTGTACCAGTGCCAACTGTCCAACATCAGCCCGACGTTGTCGCGGCCGATCTCGGCGATGAGCTCCTTCATCTTGGCCATGCTGTGGATGAAGGGGAAGCGGCCCCTGGCCCACGAGGTCTTGGGGCCGACGTATTCCAGCCCGAGGCGCTGCCCGTGGTCGCCGAGGACTTTGGCCACCTCGCGGAGCCGCCGGGCATGTTGGGCGAAGTTGGCCTCATAGGAAAGCGTCCCGTGGGACGGCGAGAGCCAGGTGCCGAAGCGGGTCACGCCGGCCCGCTTCACCCCTTTGGCCAGTTCCGCGAGGCGTTTCATGCCGGCGGCGAACGCCGCCTCTTCGCCGCGGAAATCGACCGGAAGGCCGGCCGACCCCCAGACGAGCTTCTTGCTCTTGAGATCCGCCAAAAGCTCCTGGAGCTGGCCGTCCGGGAGCCGCGCGAGGAAGTCGCCGTTGGGATCGACCGCCTCGAACCCAAAGCGGCTCGCCAGCCGAATGGCCTCGCGCTGGTCCGCGCCGACGCCGATCATGCCGCAGGAGAGGCACATCGTAAACTTGCGTTTGAGCGCGGGCTCGCCGCCCGCGGCCGCTGGGGAGTGTCCCGATTTCCCTGGGGACTCTCCCGATTTTCGCGCAGCGAAAATGGGACTGTCCCCCTGTGCGAGCGAGACCCCCGCGGCCAGTCCGGCGGCCGAAACGCTTTTCAGAAACAAACGGCGGTCGATGGTCGTCATGGCATTCACCTTCTGAGAGAGACAAGCAGGTTATGCTTCAGCATAACCTACGCGGCTGATTGCTGAAACCTGATAGCTCGTAGGGTGGGACAAGCGCAGCGCAGTCCCACCAGAAGCTCGCGGAATCATCGTTGCTGGGAATGCGCTGCGCTTGTCCCACCAGAAGCTCGCGGAATCGTCGTTGGTGGGAATGCGCTGCGCTTGTCCCACCCTACCATTCTCCACCTTCCGCAATAGAACCCGATTCGCACGCCTCGTGCCGCGAAAACTCATCGAACATGATCCGCGGCATCTCGGGCCGCACTCCGATCGCATCCCAATGCCCGTAGTCGAAGACGATGAGTCCGCCCTCGGGCGTGCCCCAGTGCTTGACCAGCAGGCGGGCCTCCTCGCGAATCTCCTCTTCGACGCCGCGCGGCATGGTCGTCTGGATATCCACGGTCGCCAGAAAGCAGACCTTGCCGCGGAACTGCTGGCCGAACTCCACCAGCCCGTAGCTCCGCGACTGCTGCACGTTGAGCACGTCCACTCCCAGCCCGATAAACGAAGGTACCAGGGCGTTGATCCGGCCGCAACTGTGGAGGATGACGTGCCAGCCGCAGGCGTGAATCGCGTCGAAGATCGCGCGGTATCGCGGGGCGAAGAACTCGTTGAAGGTCTTCTTCCCGACGAAAGGCCCGGCCTGCGTCCCCCAGTCGTCGGCCACGAAGAGGCCGTGGATCCGGTCGCCGAGCCGGCGGCGCAGCTCGTCGCACTGAGCGAGCTTGAACTCGACGATCATGTCCAGGACGCGGTGCAGCCGCTCAGGCTCCAGGTAGAAATCCTCCATCGTGGCGGCAAAGCCGCGGAGCTTGTGCAGCCGCGAGAACAGGAGGTTGTGCGCGGTCACGGCCACGTACCGCCCGCCGGCCGCATCCACCAGCGGGCCGAGCCGCTCGTAGTAGAACGGGTTGCGGGGATCCGGCGGGCGAAAGCGGTCCAGGCCGGACCACGAGGCCAGCGGGCAGACCGTCACCTGGCCCATGTTCCTCGCGTCGGCGGTCTCCCAGCCGCAGCCCCAGTCGTCCATGCCCGGGTTGTCGAAGAACCAGCCGGCCTCGGCCCGGTCCATCTCCCAGATGTTGCACACGTCGTCGGGGAACTCGGGCATCTTGTGGTTCCAGTGCTGCCAGAACGGCAGCCTCGGCGGCGAGCCGAACTCGATCGCGCGGCGGACGATCTCGAGGGATTCCATGGGCGGTGGGGAATGATTCTTGCGATGTCGCGGGCAGCAGACAGTTGTATCCGAGCCGTCCGCCTGCCACAATAGCGGGGAACATAAGGAGCATCCCATGAAAATCGCGCTTGTTCTGGCAATGATCGGCGCGGCGTCGGCCGTGGCGTCCGCGGTGTCCCCGGTCGTCCTGTCGGCCCAAACGGGGCGCGAGACCATCCCCTTCGACCGGGACTGGCGATTCCACCGGGGCGAAGTTGCCAACGGGCAAGCGGCGGAAATCGACGACTCCTCGTGGCGGCGCCTCGACGTGCCGCACGACTGGAGCATCGAGGGCGCGGGCGAGGAGGCGACGCTTCCCTGCCTGAACGTCGTCGCCGGCACGTGGCGGTTCCACAAGGGCGATGAGCCGGGCTGGAAAGACCGGTCGCTCGACGAAAGCGGCTGGGAAACGGTCAAGCTGCCCGCGTTTTGGAACGATCACTCCGGGTACACGCAGGAAAACGTGTACGGCTGGTTCCGCCGGAAGATCGCGATTCCCGAGAAACTCAAGGGCAAGCCCTTCCTGCTGATCCTGGGCAAGATCGACGACGCCGATGAGACGTACCTGAACGGCCAGAAGATCGGGGCCACGGGAAGGATGCCCCCGCGCTACCAGACCGCATGGGACACCGTGCGGCAGTACAAAGTGGACCCGAAATGGCTCCGGGCTGAGGGCGAGAACGTGCTGGCCATCCGCGTCTACAACGGTCAGCGCCAGGGCGGGATCTACGAGACCGGCCCGGAGACCGTCGCCCCCGAAGGCCCCTTCAACCCCTTGTCTCCGGCCCGCGACGGCGGCGGGTATCTGGACGGCGGCATCGGCTGGTATCGCAAGACGTTCACCCTGCCGCCCGCCGCCAAGGACCGCCGCGTGCGGGTCGAGTTCGACGGCGCTTACATGGATAGCGACGTCTGGCTCAACGGCAATCATCTGGGCCGGCACCCCTACGGCTACACCGCCTTCCAGTACGACCTGACTCCGCACCTGAAGTGGGACGGCGCGAACGTGCTGGCCGTGAGGCTGAGCGTCACCCAGCCGTGCAGCCGGTGGTATTCTGGGGCGGGCATCTACCGGCACGTCCGTTTGACGGTCACCGATCCGATACACGTGGCGCACTGGGGCACGTACGTCACCACTCCGAAGGTCGCTGCGGACGCCGCCTTGGTGCAGGTCCGGACCCGCGTGGTCAACCAGGGCAACTCCGCGGCGGACGTCCGGCTGGAGACCATCGTGCTGGACCCGCAGGGCGCCGAGGTCGCCAAGGCCGAGGCGACGGCCTCGATCGCGGCCGGCGCTGAGAACGCCTTCGACCAGACGCTTCAGGTCGGCCAACCGAAGCTCTGGTCGATCGAGACGCCGCGGCTCTACCAGGTCATTTCGCGCGTGAAGATCGTCTTCCGCGAGGTCGATCGCTATGCAACGCCCTTCGGCATCCGCACCTTCGAGTGTACCCGCGACCGCGGGTTCTTCCTCAACGGCCGGCGCGTGCCGCTCCAAGGCGTCTGCAACCACCACGACCTGGGCTGCCTGGGCGCGGCGGTGTACCGGCGGGCCATCGAGCGGCAACTGGAGATCCTCAAGGGCATGGGCTGCAACGCGATCCGCACCAGCCACAACCCGCCGGCCCCGGAGCTTTTGGACCTGTGCGATCGCATGGGGCTCGTCGTTATGGACGAGGCGTTTGACGAGTGGAAGGCCGCCAAGACCCCGTTCGGCTACGGCCGGTTCTTCGACCAGTGGAGCGAGCGGGACCTGGTGAGCATGTTGCACCGCGACCGCAACCATCCCTGCGTCGTTATGTGGAGCATCGGCAACGAGATCAGCGAGCAAGGGTCGAGAAACGGCTACGCCATGTCCAAGCGGCTCGTGGACATCTGCCGCCGCGAAGACCCCACCCGGCCGACCATTTCGGCCTGCAACAACCCCGGCGGGGCCGACCGCACGGGCTTCGCCAAGCCGCTGGATCTGTTCGGCATCAACTACAACATCGGCGCGTACCGGCAGTTCAAAGGCCGCTATGCCCTGGTGGCCTCGGAGACCGCGTCGGCCTTGAGCACCCGGGGCGAGTACAACCTCGTGCCAGGGCCCGATGGCAAGCTCCAGATTCAGACCCAGTACAAGCACCAGGTCACCTCCTACGACCGCGGCGCGCCCGGCTGGGGGTGTACCGCCGAGACCGGCCTGGCAGCCATGGTCCAGGCGCCGTGGGTGGCCGGCGAGTTCGTCTGGACCGGGTTCGACTACATCGGCGAGCCGACGCCCTACGCCTGGCCCGCCCGCAGTTCGTATTTCGGCATCGTCGATCTCTGCGGATTCCCCAAGGACCGCTACTACTTCTACCGCAGTTGCTGGCGGCCGGAGCCTCTGGTACACCTGTTGCCGCACTGGGACTGGCCGGGCTACGAAGGCAAGGAACTTCCCGTCTGGTGCGTGACCAACTGCGACTCCGTCGAGCTAGTGCTCAACGGCCGCTCGCTGGGCGAGAAGAGGCTGGACCGCGGCAAGACCTTCCACGTCGAGTGGAGCGTTCCCTACGCCGCCGGAACGCTGAAGGCGATCGGCCAGAGCGCCGGCCAGGTCGTCTGCACCGAGGAAGTCCGCACTCCCGGCAAGCCGAAGCGCTTGGTGCTCCAGGCCGACCGGTCCCGGATCGCCGCCGATGGCGAGGACCTCTCCTTCGTCCAGGTCCAGGTCGCGGATGCGGAAGGGCTGGTCTGCCCCAACGCCGGCCACCTGGTCCGGTTCCGCATCGAAGGCCCGGGCGCGATTGCCGGCGTGGACAACGGCGATCCGATCAGCCACGAGCCGTTCCAGGCCGACCGCCACAAGGTCTTCCACGGCCTGGGCCTGGCCGTCGTAAAGGCGACTCGCAGTCCCGGCCGCATCCTCCTTCACGCCGAAGCCGACGGGCTCGATCCAGCCGAGATCGCCCTGGAGAGCAATGCCGGACCTTAAACAGCCTCGCGTGGTTCCTGGAGAGCGAGTCGTCGAAGGACATGCTCGTGCGCTGGGGCGGCGAGTGAGACTTCCTCGGCGACATGCTCCGCCGCGGCGCGACCACGTTCTGGGAATCCTGGGAGGGAGACATTTCCCTGCTCCACAGTTCCTATCTTCACCATTTCAGATTGGCTCGGGGCAATACGAGTTCGAGTCGGGACTGTGACCCGTGCCCAGGATGGCCGCGAGTGGCACCCGGCCCGAGTTCGTGCCCGAGCGTCCCAGAGACGCCAGGAGCGCGATCGGACTGCTGGCCTTGTACTACCCATTTCTGGGCAATGGTGATAGAATACACGGGATGTACTTCGAAATCGTCGGCGAAATCAAGCATGTCCAAACGATTGCCGTCGGCCGTCAAATCCGTGACCTCCCTCGCCTCGAAAAGCGCTACGGTGCCGGCCGGTGGCGCAAGTGCAAAGGCGTGGGCACGGTCCGCGTTGTTAGCGGGCAGATTCGAGTGGCCGAAATCCACTGGTATGAAGCGCACGGCATCGGCAAGAGACGATTCAAGATCAAGCGGTTTCTGGACTGAGGGCCCATGAATCAACAAAAAATGCAGTCCGACTTCGTCTTGTGCATACGAAACGATGGGTGCGACGACCTGGAGCGGCGCAAGGTCTATCAAGTGCTGCCGGACGACACGGCGGCTCAGGACGGGTATCTCCGCGTCCTAGACGAGTCCGGGGAGGACTATCTCTATCCAGCGGACTACTTTGTCCCGGTTGACCTTCCAGAGGCCGCGATGAAGGCGCTCGCGTCGTCCGAATAGTCGGATGAAAGACGCCGCCTGATCACGATCGCCAGGGGCGTTCCCGCGGCAGGTCCTTGGCCAGCAGGCTGCGGACGATCTCGGCGTCTTCCTGGACCTGGAAGTCGAACATCCCGACGTTGAGGAAGTCGGCGCCCATCCTGAAAGCCAGCCCGAATCCGTCGCGCGGCTTCACCACGCCGGCCCCCAGCACCTTGAAGGCGATCCACGGCCGGTCTACGCCTTTCATGAAATCGGCGATCTCCCGCGGGTTCTGGGTGTTGTAGCCCACGTCGTTGAAGGTCTTGAAGTAGAAGTCGGGCTTCAAGCCCTCCTTTTCCACCGCTTTGGGGACTTCGAGCGAATGGGAGCCGATTCCGGCGGCGAGCCCGTTCTGCTTCACGAAGTCGATCACCTTGCCGAGCAAGTCCACGTGGCCGTCGGCGACGAACTGGTCTCCGATCCCGCCCTGCATGAAGACGCCTGCGGCCCCGTGGTCGATGGCCATTTGGATGTTCTCGGTCAGGTTGCCCACCTTCGGATACGTCTGGGCGATCCACTGGATCCGCCCGCCCCGCTCCTTGCGGTATCGGGCCAGGACGCCGGTGATGTGCTCGTCGCACCGCAGGATCGCCGTGTTGATCCCGCTTGCCTCGCAGAGTTCGAGGGTGTCCATGATCTTGCCGGGCGAGAAGTAGTGCCGCAGCAGGTTGGACACGTACATCAGCTCGCGGCTGTGAGCGGAGCCGCTAAAGAGGTTGCCCCCGCAGAGGAGCCGGCTCAGCGTCAGCTTTCCGATCTTTCCCGCCGGCAGGCCCTTGGCGGAAGTCCCGCCGCTCGGGCGGGCCGGGCTCTGCGCATGGGCAAGAAGGGTCTGCTCTTCCAGGCTCAGTCCGGCGAGCACCCCCGCGCCCGAGATCTCCAGAGTCCGCTCGATGAACCGGCGACGGCTAAGATTCTTCTCGCTTTGCGGCATGTGGGCCTCCTTTCTCATGGGCAAGGACAACTTCCTCGATCGCCGGCCGCCAGTGTATCGTCCGGTGCCCCATCCCGGAAGAGGGAAAGACTCGTGGGAACGAGCCCGTTCCCCGGTCTGGGCGTTTGCGCCGAATCATCACCACGTCCTGCCCTTCAGGAGCTTTTCCCGCTGGTAGGGCGTCAGCTCCCGGCCTTTGGCCTTGAGCCACTCGGTGAAGTCCTTCTCGATCTGGTCGCTCCACCTGCGGTCGATCTGGCCCGGGGTGTACTTCCCTTCGCGCAGCCGCTGGTGGCCGAACTGGTCTCGCAGTCGGACGATCTCCGAGGTCTCCACCACTTCCTGGGCCAGATGGGCGGGGACGAAGATGATTCCTTCCCGTTTGGCCAGGACCACGTCTCCGGGCATCACCGAGGCCCGCCCGATGCGGATTGGCGTGTTGATGCCCATGAGCATGGTGCCGGCGATGGCCGAGGGGTCCCAGCCGCGGTTGAACACCGGGAAGTTGGGGACTTGAAGGACTCCTTCGATGTCTCGGGCCCCGCCGTCGATCACCACACCCGTGCCGCCCGACTTGGCCCAAATGGAGTTGGCCAGGTTGTCGCCCATGAAGGTGCCGTCGATGACCTTTCCCATTAGGTCCACGACGATCACGTCGCCTTTGACGACGGTATCGATCACCCAGGAGTTCTGCCCGCCGACGCGCTTATCCTTCTTGCCCTGCTCCTCGATGACCTGGTTCACGTCGGGCCGGGCGGGGATGAAGTAGGCGGTGACCGCACGGCCGACCAGCACCGGGTCCTGGTGGGTGGTGACCCAGTTGCCCTCGAACTGGTTGTTAAAGCCGTGGCGGCGGCAGACGGCCCAAGCCTCTTCGATCGACACCGCTTTCATTCGCTTGAGGATGTCGTCCGGCACCTTGGGCCGGCCGTCCGGGAGGCGTTCGCCCTTCCACGCGGGCGTGTACTTAATCAGGTCCTCCTTGGAGAAGACGCCGACCTGCGCGCGGGCTAGAGCGGCGCTCAACAGCGCTACGAGAATCGGGATGCTGAAGACGATCGTGCGTTTCACTGGAGTCCTCCTCTTGGAAAGCAGTGGGCGGGCGAAGAACGCAAAATGAAAAATGCAAAATGAAAAATGAAAAATGAAAAATGCAAAATGAAAAAGGGCAGACAACGCCTCATTTTACATTATGCATTTTACATTTTTCATTTTGCATTCCTCCCTCACGCCCGTCACCCGCCACCCGCCACCCCTTCCCCCTCAGCTCCACTGCCGGTCGTTCGACCGCTCTGAGTTCCACTGCTCCGTCGGCGGAAAGAACTCCTTCTCCGCGTCTCGCCCGCGCCGGCGCAGGGCGTCCTTCACGGCCTTCTCGTTCAGCTCGATGCCCAGGCCCGGGCCATTGGGGACCTGCACGAAGCCGTCTTTCACGAGCGGCTTGGGCACGCCATCCACCAAGCCGTCGTAATACGGGTTGTCAACGTCGTGGCACTCCATGACGAGGAAGTTCTCGGTGGCCGCCGCACAGTGGACGCTCCCCAGCAGGCCCACCGGCGAGCCCGCCATGTGCATCGCCATGCCGATCCCGTGCTCCAAGGCCAGGTCGCCGATCTTCTTGGTCTCCAGCAGCCCGCCCGAGGTCATCAGGTCGGGATGGCAGATGGAAATCGCCTTCTTCTGGAACAGTTTGAGGAACTCCTCCTTCAAGTAGATGTCCTCTCCGGTGAGGATCGGCGTCTTGCAGGAGTTCTTGAGCCGGACGTAGTCGTCGGTGTAGAACCAGGGGATCGGGTCTTCGAGCCAGGCGAGATTGCAGGGGTCGAGGGCCTGGGCAAGCTTGATGGCGTCCTCCACGCCGAATCGGCCGAAATGATCGGCGGCCAAAGGAACGTCCCAGCCGACGATCTCGCGCACCGCCAGGACGTACTCCTGGATCCTCTTGAGCCCCTGCTCCGTGATGCGGATGCCCGGGGAGGGCAGGGGGGCGCCGGCGGGCGGCACGCGGCCTCGCGGGTACGGATCGACGCCCCGCCCTTGCGGAAACGCCAGCGCGCCCTCGACGCCGCGGAGCAACCCGATGCCCACGTCCATTTTCAGAAAGGTGAATCCCCGTTGGCGGCGTTCCTTAAGCCGCTGGCCCATCAGTTGTGGGTTCGAAGTGAAGGGGGTGTCGGCATACACGCGAACGGAATCGCGGAACTTGCCGCCGAGCATCTGCCAGCAGGGGACGCCCCAGGCCTTGCCGGCCAAGTCCCAGCAGGCCATCTCCACGGCCACCACGCCCCCCGCCTGGCGTCCATGGCCGCCGAACTGCTTGATTCTGCGGAAGATCTTGTCCACGTGGCAGGGGTTCTCGCCCAGAACGCGGCTCTTGAGCATCAACGCGTACGCGGGGCTGGCGCCGTCACGGATCTCCCCGTAGCCGTGAATCCCCTGGTTCGTGTCCAGCCGGATTACGTGGCTGCGCATGGCGCCAAGCATGGGCACGACCCGCAGGTCGGTGATCTTCAGGCCCGACGGCTCCGAGCGGGTGCTAACGCGGCCGCGGGCCTCTTCCGCGTCCGCCAGCGAGACCAGACCGCCGGCGCCTCCCACGCCGGCTGCACTCAGCCCAAGGACCCTAAGCAGATCGCGTCTTCTCATGGTGCATCACCTATGGGTGACGGGGTGACAAGGTGATGGGTGGCGGGTGACCGGTGACGGGGAAGTGAGAATTGCAGATTGCAGATCCCAATTTGCAGATTGGTGAATGAGCGCTCATATTACTTTTTGCACTTTTCACTTTGCACTCTTCACTTTTCACTCTCTCCCGGCGCAGCAGCGTCACCCACCACCCATCACCCGTCACCCATCACTCACCACCCGCCACCCACCACCCGCCACGCGCCGCCCGTCACCTCTGCTCCCGGTACACCGCGTCCTCCAGCCCCTTGATATAGCCGATGGCGAACAGCCGGCCGATGGTCGAGTAGCTCGGCTTGTCGTTGCTGTCGCCTTCCATGGTGGGCACGTGGTCCGGCCGGCAGACCCCGTCGAAGCCGATGTCGCGGTAGGCCCTCATGCACGCCAGCATGTCGGTCTTGCCGTCGTCGTGGAACGTCTCCTCGTATTTCTCCGGCGTGCCGCGCACGTCGCGGAAGTGGACGAAGAAGATCTTCTTCTGGCTGCCGAACTTCCGAATGACGCCCGGCAGATCGTCGGTCATCAAGGTGAAATTGCCCTGGCAGAGCGTGATGCCGTTGGCCGGGCTGGGCACCAGGTCCACCAGCCGCTGATAGGCCTCGACGCTGCGAATGATCCGGGCGACCCCGCGGATCGGCGACAAGGGCGGATCGTCGGGGTGCATCGCCAGCTTCACTCCCGCTTTCTCCGCCACCGGAAGCACGCGCTTGAGGAAGTACTCCAGGTTGGCCCACAACGGCTCGTCCTTGACCACGCCGTATTTCGTCGGGCCGGTGTCCTTCATCTGGGCACGGTCGAATCCGGTGACCATGGCCCCGCCACGGGCCGGCAGCGTGGACGAGGTCCGCAGCACCCCCAGAACCATCCACTCGTAACACCACACGGGAATCTCCAGGGCGCCCATGTTGCGCAGGAGCTCGCAGACGGTATCGATCTCCTCGTCGCGGCCGGGCAGGCCGAGTTTCGCTTTGAGCAGGGGCGGGCGCCACTCGAGCACGGCCAGTTTGAATCCGCCGTCTTCGTAGAGCTTCTTGACGCGCTTCAGCGTTTCGAGGCTCCAGGGCGGCTCGCCTCGGCCGGTCCCCTCGCCCGCCCGGGCTCTGCCTCCCGACGCTCCCACCGCGTAGTCCACGCCGCACTGCTTCACCAGGCGCCACAGCGGCCCCGGCGAGGGAGGAAGCATCTCGGCGATCTTCATCCGGGACCCTTGATTCTGCCCCGCTTGTTTCCGAGGCGTGGCCGGCGCCGCCGCAGCCGCGCCCGTGCTCTTTTCGTCCGGCGACTTGCCGGAAGCACCTGCGCCCGCGGCAACCGCCGCTGCCGCCGAAGCCGCCAAAAAAGTCCTTCGGGACGTGGGGCCTGAGTCGCTTGGCATGGTCATCCTCCATCCGCCGCCGGGCCGGTGATATCCTGATCGGTCGAACCTCTACCTCCGAGCTATCATAGGCAGGAATCCGCCGCGGTGCAACTTTTCCTCGGTTCCTCGTTCCCAAGCTCCGGCTTGGGAACGGACCGCGAGGGTGGCTCCGATACCTCTGCTTTCGGGGCCACCTGCGGGTTGTGAATTCGGTATGCTGCGCGCCCATTCCTCTTTCGGCTGCATTACATGTGCGGTCCCCGGGACTGCGGCTTGTATTGGAGCTCTCTGGCCTGCGCGAGGTCCGCTTCCGCCTTGGCCGTTTCGCCAGTATGTTGATAACCAATCCCACGGAAATAGAATGCCTCACCATTGTTCGGATCGAGACGAATTGCCTCGGAGAAATCGGCCATTGCCCTTTCAAAGTCACCGGCGCGCCCGTACGCATACCCGCGCTGGCTATAGCTGTTGCTGGTGAGGCGTGGGAAGCCGGCGGTGAGGCCAATCGTGCGTGTGAAGTCGGCGATCGCCCGCCCCCACTCGCCCAGACGTAGGTACGAGTGGCCGCGACACGAATAGGCGCCGGCAAGATCGGGGTCGATCCGGATCGCCTCCGTGCAATTCGAGATGGCGGCACGGTAGTCACCGATCCGCATCAGCGCATAGCCAAGGTTGCCGAACGGATGCGCCGCCGTAGGGTCCATGGCAATCGCCTTCGTCAGGTCTGCGATTGCCTTGTCCCATTCGCCCTTCCCCACGTAGGCGTGACCGCGGTGCCTGTACGCCAAAGGCAGACGCTCGTTTGCCTCGATCGCCTCGGTGAAGGCCCGAATCGCGGCGTCGAAGTCGCGACGGGCCGCTGCGTCGATGCCTCGCTCTAGTGCATCCATAAGGACTTTATGCGTACTAGGAATCCAGGATGGAAACGCGGGTACGCAATACGAGTGTTGGCAATCGGGCGGAGATAGCGGCGGAAGACGCATATAGTGAAAGTCCGCGGACGCCGTACATCCTTAATGCGGACGGCATGTGGCAACGTTTCCCCGGCAATTTGCATCTTGACTTTCCCGCTCTCACCTCCCCCACGGCCGCTCGTAACTCGGCCGATTCATGTACCGCGTCATGCCCAGCTCGAGCCTTCCTCCGGCCCCGGGCCGCAGTCGCACCTGAAAGAGCTTCCCCTTCACCTCTAGCGTCCGCCCCTTGTGCTCGACCGTGGTGAACTGGTGCTCGCCGAACGCCCCGGCCTGGACGATCACGTCGCGGGGCTCCGTCGGGTTCAGGTTCACCAGTTGCAGCCAGACGCCATCCGGAGTGATTCTGTCGACTAGCGCGGCCACGTCGGGCGGCAGCCCGGGCCGCCTGCGGGCCGGGTCGAAGTAGAAGAGCCGCGTGTGCAAGAGGCCGCCGTGGTAAACGTGGTTCGGGCACCCGAGGGCCGATTGCACGAGCCCTTCGAGCACCACGGGATTGCGCTGCTGCCAGTGGTGCACGTCCTGCTCGCTGGGAACGGACCGGTCGCGGCGGATGACGTCGAGTCGGCGGAGCGTCTCGGCGTAGGTGGCCTTCAGGATTTGCACCGGGTATTCGGGGTTGCGGCCCTCGACGAAGGCGAGCCACGGGGCGGTGTGCTCCCAGTCGCCCTTGCCCTTCTTGTAGGCGAGCGTGTCCCGCGAGGACCCTTTCGTCAACTCCACCAGC
>Ga0315280_10007574_pt1 | contig 14520 bp, 10 predicted proteins | sample YL17G06_40_MG_FD_203697 | JGI IMG/M metagenome (GOLD analysis project Ga0315280, IMG submission 203697) | Sediment microbial communities from Yellowstone Lake, YNP, Wyoming, USA - YL17G06_40 | ecosystem: Environmental > Aquatic > Freshwater > Lake > Sediment | place: USA: Wyoming | collected...
CGGTGAATGCGGCCAACTACGTGGTTTCTTCCACTCGGGCTCTTTCCCCAGGCGTGATCGCCACCCTCTTTCCCTTGGGCGGCACGCTGGCGCCGGAGGAGAAGAAGTTCACGGATCTGCCCAACCCCATCCCGGTGCCCAAGACCCTCGGCGACGTCCAGCTCCTGTTCAACGACGCACCGGCACCGCTGTACTATGTCGGACCCAACCAGATCAACTTCCTGGTCCCTATGAACGCCCCCACCTCGGGGCTCGCTGACCTGGTCTTGCAGCGGGCTTCTACCGGTCAGGTTCTGGCGGCAGGGCTCATGCAGATGGGCGAGGCTTCTCCCGCGTTGTTTACGGCCAATGCTTCAGGCGCCGGCCAGGTGGCCGCCCTCAACCAGGACAACACGGTGAACTCTCCGACCAACGCCGCGGCGCGCAACGAGGTGATCCAGCTTTTTGGAACCGGCCAGGGCTTTGTGTCCGGGGCGCCCCCGGACGGCGAACTGGCCTCCGGGCTGGTCCAGACCAGCGACAAACCGGCCGTCTGGATCGAAGGTTCCACCGACGACCGGGGCGGCTACGTGCCCCCCGACTACGTCCAGTATTCCGGTCTGGCCCCCAGCCTGGTGGGCGTCTGGCAGATCAACGTCAAGATCCCCGACAAAACCGCCCCGGGCAGCCGCATCATCTACGTGATGCTCAAGAGCATCGCCAGTTCGCCGCCCCAGACCCGGATCTCGGTGAAATAGGATCGTAGATCGTGGATTGTGGAATGTGGGGGCCCACAATCCACATTCCACATTCCACAACCTACTTGATCTGCACCCTCACCTCATTGCTCCGCCGGCCCTTGATGACCAGGTACAGGGACTGTGCCCCGGAGCCGGCGCCAGACGGGATGCGGGCGTTGACCTGGTAAAGGCCCAGCCAGCCGGGCGCTAGGCCGCTATAGCTGATCTCTGGGGCCGGGACCGACCCGATGAAAACCTGGGGCGCCAGGTCGGTTTGCTGGAAACCGGAAGCCGCGTGGACCGGGCCCAGGCCGGTGGCGTAAATCTCGACAAAGTCGCCGGCCACTCGAATTGCTCCCAGCCCAGTCGCCGGGTCGAAGAAAATGCCCGGCGAAACCGGGTCAATGGGGATCCGCACCACGACCGAGGCGCCCAGGGGAGTCGAGACCACCAGGTCAGCGGTCCCCTGAGGGACGTTTGCAGGTACCAGGAAGTTGATCTGCGAATCGCTCAAGTAGACCAGCGGGACCGGCGCGCCATCGAGCGATAGGGTGACGTTGCCCACCCGGCTGGGCCATGGGAATGCGGGCATAGCCGCCGCGCCGCCCGCCAGGTTGACGCCAAAGACCGTGGCCAGGGAACCCGGCGAGAGGCCCGGCTGATACGACGCTGCATTCACCACGCCGGCGGCTGCCAGAAACGGCTTGCCCAGCGCCGACACGCTCACCGCGGCCGAGGCCGCCGCCCCCTCGACGCTGGCCCGCAACTGGTTCAGCGGCTCCCCCCCGGGGGTCCAGCGGAAACTCACGGTCCCGTTTTCGTCGGTGCTGGCGGTGGCCGGCGTGACGCTCCCGCCCGCCGAGACCGAAGTCTGGATGCGCAGGCCCGGGTAGGGCAGATCGTTGTCGTCCGTGGCACGCAACACAACTGGCGTGGGCAAGGGCACGCCCGCCGAGGCCAGTTGCTTGTCACCCGAGACCACCACCAGCTTCACCGCGGCCATCGAGGGCGCCACTTGCAGGCGCGAGAAAGCCGTCTCGTAGCGCGCATCGCCGGGCGTCGCCACCAACTCCTCCACCCCGGCCCGCAGGCCGGAAATGGTGAACGCGGCTCGGGTCTCGCCCGCCGGGATAGCGACCGAAGCCGGCACACTGGCCAGTGCGTTCTGCGCACGCAGGTCAACGCTCAGCCGGGCTTCCGCCGGTTTTTCAAGCGTCATCGCAGCGGAGATCGAGCCGCCCTGCAACACTCCGGCGGCCGGAGAGCTCGAGAGCCGCAGCGCACGCCGCAAGGAGGTGTCCGCCCAGGCGTGCTCACTGGTGGCCGTTCGAAAGTAAGTCTCGAACTGCTGCCGGAAATTCTCGATCTTCTGAAGGTCTGCCGCCGAAGGGTCCGCGCCCTGGGCCGCGATCAGGATGAACCCGAAACGGAAACGGCGCTGGGCCACGGTGTGATCGGGCGTGCGTCGGCCCTCCGCCTGGATCACCTCTTCGACCCGAATGTCGCGCCGCTCGCCGTTGAAGCTCACGCCCACCTGCGGGTGGCGCGTCGGGTCGACGCGCGAGCCGGTCACCAAAAAGGTGGCGGGTGCTTCGGCGGGGGCGCGGAAGCCCATCAGGTACTGGTCCAGCGGCGAGAAGCCCTCGGTCACGGCTATGGTGGCGAAGCGGGGCGAGACCCCGGGCTGGAGCTCCCAATTGTCTCGGATGCGGTTGCCTTCCAGCAGCGAGGCTTCTGAGTTGAAGACGAAGGCCCAATGGGCCTGTTGGTAACCCAGCATCGGGCGGGCGCTGGGATCCTGCGGATCGCGCACGCTGGCGTAGGCCAGAAACAAGTGGCCGGCCTCGTGCGCCAAAATGGTCAGTGGCGTGTCCCGGCTCAGCACCCGCACGTCCACGATCTGGTTGGGGTTGTCCGGGAACTGGTTGAGAGGGCCCAGGTTCAGCACCGATTTGAGCCGTGCCGGCGAGCCGAACTCGGCGCCCACGTCGCTGGGCTCATCGCCCATTCCGCGTGCGCGGTTGCGCACCGTCATTTCGTAAGAGACTGCCGACTCCATGGCCGGAATGCCCAGGCTGTTAAAGAACACCAAATAATCGTAGGCGTCCTCATGAGTGGCGTAAAACTTCTGCGCGGCGGTGACCACATCCACTTCGTTGTCCCGCCCAAAGCGCTCGGCGATGGTGGCGGAGAACTCCTGACTCGAACCGCTCACAAACGAAACCACCGAACTGGAGCCCTGCAAGCCGCCCGGCGATATGCCCACCAGGGCGCTGGCGGTGTCGATGCCGGCGTAGGCCAGCTCCATGCGTCCGTCCGGGAACAGGCGAATCTGAAAGGTCTGGAGCGGGCCCACCCCGATGTCGCGGTACTCCGGCACCCCCACCCAACTGACCACCCAGCGGTCGGCCGACGAAAACACGGTCACGCCCCGGCCTGACATGGACGGATCCAGGTCCCGGAAAAGCCCCGAGATGCGCGGCGGCCCGGCGGTCATGCGCCCCAGGGAACGCTCCGTCGAGGCCGTGTCCCCAGCAGTGAACGTCAGGTTGCCGTCCGAGTTCACGAAGACTTGCTGATAGGAAGCTCCGAAAAAGGGGAAAGCGAAGGGCAGCGGGACCTGCCGGGCATCGTCGTCCCCGAGGCCCTCCAGACGCGCACCGGAGGAAGCCGCGGCGGCGTCGTAGGAGCTGTCGCCCACTCCGAACCGGTAGCGCGTGGCGCTGGGAGCCGCCGGCCAGAAGGTCAGGGTTCTCTGGTCCAGGTTGAACTCGTTCAGGTGCGCCACCACCCCATCGGAGTCATCCAGCACCGCGATGTTCCCGATGTCCCGTGCCGCGGTCCGGATCTGCGCGGCCTGGGCCCGAAACGGGGCGGCCCCACGCAGCCTGACCGCCTGGCGATGCAGATGGAGTTGCTCCTTCCACTTCTCTCGCGTGGTTCCGCAGATGGTGCGGACCTGCCGGGCCTCCACCGGTCCCAGAAAAGCCAGGCAAGCACCCAGTACCCCAATCGCTCTGCGCATATGTGGGATAAGCTTCAGCTTGTCATTCTCATTATCCCATAAAGCTTCTCCATTCCTTCGCCGATAGCTTCACTCGGGCATGAGCACCCCAACTTGTGGGACCGGTTGTGGGACCGGCGGGCTGCCGGCGGGCGACCAACTCCAGCGCCTCCAGGGCGAGTTTCTGACCAGCTTGGATCACCAAATCCGCACCCCGCTGAGCGGCATCATCGGAATGACCGACCTGTTGCTGGAGACGCGTCTGGATCCGGAACAGAAGGAATACCTGAACGCCACCCGGGCTTGTGCGGAAGACCTGCTCGAATTGCTCAGCACCGTCTTGGAGTACTCGGCGCTGTCGGCGGGCAGGGGGAACTTGGTGGAATCCGAGTTCAATCTGACAGAGACATTGAAAGAGGTGGTGGCCCAGGAGTCCCTCAAAGCCCAGGCCAAAGGGCTGCGCCTGGTCGCCGATCTGGACCACCATCTGCCAGCCTTGGCGGCGGGAGATGGCGTGCGGCTTAGGCAGGTCCTGAAATACCTCATCAGCAACGCCATCAAGTTCACGGAGCAGGGTGAAGTTGAAATCACGGTGACGGCCAGCCCGGCGGTAGCCGGCCGCTGCCTGCTGGCGGTGACGGTCCGCGACACCGGCATCGGGATGGCGCCCGAACAACTGCAGATGGCCTTCCGACCCTTTTGGCAGGTCGAAAGCGGCCTAGCTCGGCAGCACTTGGGACTGAGCCTGGGTTTGGCGGTGGTCAATGAGCTGCTCCGCTTGATGCAGGGCGAGATCACGGTCGCCAGCGAACCGGGCAAGGGCAGTGTTCTGTCATTTCGAGTCCCGCTGCGCATCCCAAGTGAGGTTCCCAGCCCGCTTCCCGCCGCCCAGACCGCCAGAGCCACCGGGCCGCACCGCATTCTGCTGGTCGAGGACAATCCGGTTGCTCAGCAAATCGCTTCCCATACCCTCCTCCGCGGTTCCTACCTCGTCGACCGGGTCTCCTCCGGCGAGGCGGCCCTGGAAGCGGCCCGCCGAACTCGCTACGACCTGATTCTGATGGACTTGCAGATGCCCGGCGTGGATGGATTCCAGACCATGAAGCGGCTCCGCAATCTGCCAGGCTATTCGGAGGTCCCCGCCATCGCGCTGACCGCCCACACCACCGACGAGTACCGCGCCCGTTGCCGGCAACTCGGGATGCAGGCCTTCCTGACCAAGCCGGTGGAACCCGAGCGGCTATTGGCTACCGTAGCTCACCGCCTCAGCCAGCCGCCAGCCGCCAGCCGCTAGCGAGGTTCCACCTCAGACCGGCCAGAACTCTTCACCGCAGAGACGCCGAGGCCGCAGAGAAGATACCAGAATGTTTTCTCTGCGTTTCCTCTGCGATCTCTGCGTGGAATACTCTGGCCGGTCTGAGGTCGGAGGCCTCACTAGCAGCTAGCCCCTAACCCCCAGGAGTAGAATAGAAGGGAAGCGGCTATATGTTGGACGCTACTCTCGCCAAAATCTTTGGCACCAAGACCGAGCGCGAAATCAAGCGCATGCGCCCGGCCATCGCGGCCATCAATGAGCTGGAACCTGCGATGCAGGCGCTCTCCGAGGAACAGTTCGTCCAAAAAACCGCCGAATTCAAGCAGCGGCTCGCTCAGGGCGCCACCCTCGACGACCTGCTCATCGAAGCCTTCGCCCTGGTCCGCGAGGCCGGCCGCCGCACCTTGAGTATGCGGCATTTCGATGTCCAGTTGATCGGCGGCATCGTCCTGCATCGCGGCAAGATCGCGGAAATGAAGACTGGTGAAGGTAAGACCCTGGTGGCCACCCTGCCGGTCTACCTCAACGCCCTGGAAGGCAAGGGCGTGCACGTGGTCACAGTCAACGACTACCTGGCCCGCCGCGACGCCGAGTGGATGGGCAAGATCTACAAGCTGCTGGGCATGTCGGTGGGCGTCATCGTGCATGACCTGGACGATGACGAGCGCCGGCAGAGCTACGCCTGCGACATCACCTACGGCACCAACAACGAGTTCGGTTTCGACTATCTCCGCGACAACATGAAATTCAGCCTGGACGACTGCGTCCAGCGCGTGCACCACTACGCCATCGTGGACGAGGTGGACTCCATCCTGATTGACGAGGCCCGCACCCCGCTGATCATTTCCGGCCCCTCCGAGGAGTCCACCGACAAGTACTTCAAGATCAACCGCATCATCCCCAGGCTGATTCGCGGCGAGGTCATCGAAGGCAAAGAGCCCGGCGAGAAGTACACCACCGGCGACTACACGGTCGAGGAGAAGAACCGCACCGCGGCGCTGACCGAGGAAGGCGTCCTCAAGGTCGAGAAGCTGTTGGGCGTGGGCAACCTCTACGACGCGGTCAACATCGAGATCAACCACCACGTACAGCAGGCTTTGAAGGCCCACGTCCTGTTTCACCGCGACAAAGACTACCTGGTCAAGGACGACGAGATCATCATCGTGGACGAGTTCACCGGGCGCCTGATGCCAGGACGCCGCTGGAGCGACGGCCTGCACCAGGCCGTCGAAGCCAAAGAAGGCGTCAAGATCCAGCGCGAGAACCAGACCCTGGCCACCGTCACCTTCCAGAACTACTTCCGCATGTACAAAAAGCTGGCCGGCATGACCGGAACTGCCGAAACCGAAGCCGCCGAGTTCGAGAAGATCTACAAGCTCGAAGTGGTGGTCATCCCCACCAACCGGGTGCTTATCCGCCTGGAGAATCCGGACATCGTCTACCGCACCGAGGAGGAGAAGTTCCGCAACGCCGCCAAGGAAATCAAGGCCTGCCAGGAGCGCGGGCAGCCGGTCCTGGTGGGCACCATTTCGGTCGAGAAGTCCGAGAGGCTCTCGGGCATCCTCAAGCGCATGGGCGTCAGGCACGAGGTGCTGAACGCCAAGAATCACGAGCGCGAAGCTCTCATCGTGGCGCAGGCCGGGCGCAAAGGCGTGGTGACGGTCTCCACCAACATGGCCGGGCGCGGTACCGACATTCTGCTGGGCGGCAATCCCGAATACCAGACCAAGGAGTATTTCCGCAAGCAGAACAAAGATCCCGAAGCGATCCCGAAGGAAGAGTGGCTGCCGGTTTTCCAAAGGTACAAGGCGGAAACCGACGCAGAGCACGACGAGGTCGTGGCCCTGGGCGGGCTGCACATCACGGGCACCGAACGCCACGATGCGCGGCGCATCGACAACCAGTTGCGCGGGCGCGCCGGCCGCCAGGGCGACCCCGGCAGTTCGCGCTTCTTCCTCTCCCTCCAGGACGACCTGCTGCGCATCTTTGGCGGGGAGCGCATTCAGAACCTGATGCTGCGCCTGGGCATGGAAGAAGACGTGCCCATCGAGTCGCGCCTCATCACCCGGCGCATCGCGAAAGCCCAGGAGGCCGTCGAGGCCCAGAACTTCGCCGCCCGCAAACACCTGCTCGAGTACGACGACGTCATGAACAAGCAGCGCCTGGCCATCTACGGCTGGCGGCGGCAGTTGCTCGAAGGTGCGGACCAGAAGGAAAAGATCCTGGATATCGTGCGCTCCATCGTGGTCTCCCTCCAGGATCTGCGCTGCCCGCCAAAGACCCATCCCACGACCTGGGATTTCACCGGGCTGCAAACCGACATCCTGAGCCAGTTCGGCCACAAAATCAGCATCCAGGAGCTCAGCCCGCTCGACCGCGCCGAGATCGAAGAGACCATCTACGAGCAACTGTGCGCCAAGTACCAGCAGAAAGAAGACCTGGTAGGCGTGGAGGTCTTGCGCGAGACCGAGCGCATGATCATGCTGAACGTCATCGACAACCAGTGGAAAGACCACCTGCTGTCGATGGACTACCTCAAAGAGGGCATCGGGCTGCGCGGCTACGGCCAGAAGGACCCCCTGGTCGAGTACAAGAAGGAGTCCTTCATCCTGTTCCAGGACATGTGGGACCGCATCGAGGACGAGACCATCCGCTACCTGTTCTTCCTCCAGGCGGTCCGCGACGAGGAGGCCCCGCTCGGTCCCACCTCCCGGCCCAGGCCGGTGCTGCCGTTCCCTTCCGAGGAGGAAGAGGAAGAGGAGGAGGAACAGGAGCCGGTAGCGGCCATCAGCCACGAGCAGCGCCTGGCCGCCCAGTCCTCCATGCTGGATTTCACGCGCAACATCCAGCGCAAGAAAGAGAAAGAACTGGCCGAACTCCAATTCGTGGGCGGCGACTCGACCTCCAGCCGCCAGAAAACCGTGGTCAAGTCAGCCAAGGTGGGTCGCAACGAGCCATGTCCCTGTGGAAGCGGAAAGAAATACAAAAAATGCTGCGGAGCCTAAGAAGATTGTGGAATGTGGATTGTAGATTGTGGAAACACAGTGTCGGCGTGGCCCGCGGAAACCAGTGTCCACGATCCACAATCCACAGTCCACAATCCTTAAGAAGATCGTGGAAACACACTGTCGGCGTGGCCCGCGGAAACCAGTGTCCACGATCCACAATCCACAATCCACAATCCTGGCTTTGGGTAGCGGTGCTCGCCGCCACGCCGGCGCTGGGCGCCATTTGGCCGGATCAGATCGGGGAGTTTGCCAAAGCCGGTTCCAAGCCGGTGGCGGTGACCAACCTGGCCCTCTGGGAAGAGTACGGGCTGGACCTGACCGAGCAGGCCGAATACGCCTCCGGCGCCAGGAAGTTCCTGGCTACGGCTTTCCGCCTGAAAGACTCGACCGGCGCTTTCGCAGCCTTCCAGTGGCAGCGCCCGGCCCAGGCCCAACCCTCGAAGCTGGCCGAACTGGCCGTCGAGACCGCCGACGGAGCCCTCGTGGCTTACGGGAACTACTTGCTGCGGTTCGACGGCTGGAAGCCGCCAGTCGCGGATCTGGCCGCCCTGCTGGACCGGGTACCCAAAATCGAGAAATCTCCTCTCCCCACCCTGTCCGGATATCTGCCTTCTCCTCAACGAGTTGCCAATTCCGAACGCTACGTTCTCGGGCCGGTCTCCCTCGACCAGTTCAACCCCGGTATTCCGCCCTCGGTGGCTGCCTTTCACATGGGCGCGGAAGCCCAACTTGGCCGGTTTCGCGCCGGGGACCGCGAGATGACCCTGGCGGTTTTCTCCTACCCGACGCCTCATATCGCCCGGGACCAGTTGGTCGCCTTCCAAAAACTGCCCGGCTCGATGGCCAAACGGAGTGGTTCCCTGGTGGCCGTCATCTTGTCGCCTCCTGATCCGGATGCTGCCGAGCGGCTCCTGGCCCTGGTCAGATATGAGGCTTCGGTCACCCTGGCCGAGCGCATGCCCACCCGCCGGGACAACATTGGCGACCTGGTCCTCAACATTCTCGAACTGACCGGTATCCTGCTGATTTTCTGTGCGCTCGCCGGCCTGGCCTACGGCGGCTTCCGGACTCTCTCCCAGCGCTGGCGGGGCGGGCCGGGCGGGGAAGACCCCATGATCCTGCTCCACCTCAGCGACAGGTAACCTTCTTTTTTTCTTTCGATTGGACGGGAAACTGGCCGCCTTAGACGCCTCTTCCGGCCATTTTTCCATTAGGTGGGGCAAAGGCCCCAGGGAAGAAACCCGTTTGATTAGAATAACTTAGCGGAAAAACGGACCACCTGTCTTTTTTTCTTGATTTAACGGCCTGGGTGAAATAAGATCCAATCACCAACGGTTTTGGCGGTTGCGTTGCCGTCGAAGCTGATTCTCCCATTGAACATCGCCCTGTTGGAGCAGGGCCAAAGATGCTCACCTCCCCCCAAAGAGGTGGGCATTTCTGTTGTAGGGGGGCCTCAGCCACCAGCAGATCCGGGTTGGCGGTGTGCTGCGCCTTTCCCTAAACCGCCTTTATCAAGCCCACCTGACAATCCTCGAAACCGCCACAAGGATGGGAGTGCCCGAAGAGCGTGTATCCTGACTGGCCGGCCTTGTGGGCGTGGAATACCCTCCCAAAAGGATGAAGAAAGCGAACCCCCGGCGGCCCGCTGGGAAGCGGTCCGGAAGAGCTACCGCAAAGGCGAAGAAAAAGACGTAGATCGGCCGCCGGCAATCTTCGCGCGTGCGCCCTGACCCATTCAGCGTGTTTCTGAACATCCGTATGATGCTCGTCACGAACGGCTCTTCCTGGCCTTCATCGCCGGGCTTTCAGCGTTCGGTCTGGAGTACAGGCCTCAGTGTGATGATCGCCAGCAACACGCCGATCAATGTCAGAATGACTTTGGTGTACAAATCAGTCTTCATTTCTTCTGCCCCTCCATTTCGACTCATTATCCCGGAGCACTCTGCTTGCCGGGCACGGCGAGGGTTGCTCCGGCCAGAGGACCCCTTGACAGAGTGCGGAGAGCAGCTACAATGAAAGTGTTCAACGTTCATCAACGTTGCTCAAGGAGGTCGCCTTGAGAAAATCCACTTTAGGCGCCATGGTGTATCGCATACCCATCACAAAAGCGCGGGTCAACTTGGGCCAGGTGGTCCGCCGAGTCCATGTCAACAAGGAATACTTCATCCTGGAGAAGGACGGCATCCCTGTTGTTGGTCTCATGGATGCTGACGAGATGGAGGACTACTTGGAACTGCAAGACCCCAAAGTGCGGGAGCACATCCGCAAAAGCCACCAGGACTTTTTGGCTGGCAAAAGCCGGCCGGCAGAGATGCTTCAGAAAGAGCTGGAGAAGATCGTTCACAAGCAAGCCGCGGGCGGAGGCCCCGCTCCTCGACGGCGTCAGAAGGCATGACGCCACCCTTCACTGTTCGTACTGCTGCCCGCTACGATCGTCTGGCGAAAGCCCTGCAACGGGGGCATCCTGAGTTTCACACTTACCACGACTCAGCACTCCAGATTCTTGCCACCGATCCCTACAACCGCACCCGGCGCTACCACATCAAGAAACTTGAGGCCGTGCCTCCTGGTGAAGGTCAGTGCCGTCTCTCCTTGGGCCGCTGGCGCTTCCGCTACGATATCTCAGGGGATCTGGTAGAGCTCCACTACTGCGGCCTCCGACGCGAAGACACCTACCGTTAGAACTCCGCCGTCTCTCTTGAACCCTCCCCAAAGCGATCCACCCAAGGAAGAGTCCGCGCTAGCCCCGACGCAACCTCGGGGCTGTCGTGGGCTCTAAGCCCGGATTGCTCTTTGAGGAGGTCAACATGAGACTGACGCTACAGGACTGCTCGGTAACGCACTCGTCAGGAGCCAGCAGCGGCCGACCCCCCAAGAGATGCAGGCGATCTACAGTGACCTCAGAAGGCAGTCGGAACGAATCTTGGCGGAGGCCGGGGCCGAAACCCTCTTCCAAGCCCGTGTAGTTCGGGACCTGGTGGTTTTCGCGCGAATTTTGGCACGCAAACACATCGCCTCCTTGAATCCGTAGAACCCGCCCCCAGGCCCTCAGATCTCCATCAGCGACGGCGAACAGCTCGGCGATCTCTTGCCAGCGGGTCTTGTGCTCCTTGAGCCACCCGTGTTTCAGCCAGTCTCGTAAGCTCATTTTCATCACCGATCAGAAAGACCTTCGGGCTAGTTCACCCCCCGCCCAAGGTCACGTTGCGCTTCCGCGAGCACCGTGACAACGAAGCCGCTGGCGCGGCGGACGCTTTGCGTGGCATAATCGTGCAGCGATGTGCTCGCATCGGGATCTCTTCTCCGCCGCCTCCGAGACGTTCCTGCCAGTTCAAATCCCATATCCTGCCGCGTCCGCCGCAAACGCCTCGGCCCGACCCTGCTGCCTTACCCCTGCCTTCTTCCGCCGAGGCATTTCCGATCAAAGCTAGCGACTATTCGACCGTTGCGCGGATCAGGCACGCGCGCGGCTCACGGCCAGGTAGAAAGCTGGCCGAGGCGTTGCGACGTCAACTCCAGGCCGCTGGGCAGGCGCTCGCGGAGTCTTGCGCAGCGACCCCGATGTAACTGACACCCATCGGGGCGGCCTCTCGCTGGGGTCATTTCAGTCTGCTTTGACGTCGGCGGCAGAAAGCGCCAGAATTATAGGTGGTAGTCCTAAATCCTAAGAGATAAAGGAGTGCTTATGAACTGGACTGAGCTTCTCAAGGCTGAGATTCAGTCGGCGTACACGACCACGGACAAACTGCTGGCCTTGGTGGATGATGACGCTCTGGAGTGGAAACCTTCCACCGGACGCAATTGGATGACCACAGGTCAACTCCTCAGGCATATCACGGAAGGCTGCGGCGTCGCTTTCCGAGCTTTCATCACTGGTGATTGGGGACTCCCTGAAGGGACGGACATCAGCGAGATGACACAACTGCCGCCAGCGGAAAAGCTGCCGACCCTTGAGAGTGTCGCCGAGGCCAGACGGTTGCTGGAACAAGACAAGCAGTTGGCATTCGAAATGCTTGCATCCCGCGGCGACGAAGAACTCGCTCGCGACAAGGCGCCTGCCCCTTGGGATCCGACCGAGATGGTGCTCGGCCATCGCCTTCTCCAGATGGTAGATCACCTCAAGCAACACAAGGGACAACTCTTTTACTACCTGAAGCTCCAAGGGAAGCCAGTCAGTACGGGCGACCTTTGGGGGATGTAGCGATACCGGGATGCGCCTCGCCTGCTCTCTCAAGGAACGGCATTCCGCGCCGGTGTCGCCGGCTTCGCACCTTCGAGAACTTCAGGTATTCGGATCTTGGTTTCGCAGGCAGTGACGATCCAGCCACTCATCAGCGGCAGATCCCGGATCCGGACTGCCGCTATTCCGTCGTGAAAGCCGGCGGGCTCCCCGGCGGCTATGTCATCCTGCACGCTCTCAAGTCGCCGAATCGGTGCGTGGAGTTGAAACGCACCGTTGTCGCGAAACCCGGCCGCGGTTTGGGCCGCCTCCGGGGCGCGAATCTGGTATTATGGCGCTGTACGGGCTCGTGCTGGCCCGCCGGAGAGTGACTATGCCTTGCTTCCTTCTGCTTGTCATCCTTCTGTTTCCGCGCGTTGCGCTGGTGTTGATGTGGCTCTTCTCGACCTACCTGCAGCACGCATTCCACGGTGGTCTGCTGCTGCCCGTACTCGGCTTCATTTTCCTGCCGCTCACCACCATCGTATACGCGTGGGAACTTAACAGCGGCATGCCGACCGAGGGAATCAATCTTTTGTGGCTGCTGATCGCGGTGATCATTGATCTGGGCGGGCTGGGCGGCAGCGCGCATCGCCAATCGCGGCGCTGAGCCGCACTACGAAGAACTCATTTCTTTGCGGCTCGCGAAGATCCTGGCTCGAGGGCCGGCCGTGGAGCCGGTCTCGAATAATCGATTACTTCTTCCAGACTCGATGAGTACGCCAACCAACCGTGATTGTGCAGCCGTCGTAGGCACTTTCAACTCTGTAGGCGCAAAAGTAGTGGCGGTTCTGTCTGACAAAGTGCGTACCCAACGCACCCTCCATAGTCCGAATGCTGCGGTGGCTGAAGTAGACTCTAATTCCTCCATGCCCGTCATACTCCCTTTCGCCGAATTCATTGAGCCATCGACTCACAACAGGAGGAATGGCTCGATGCTGCGCTCTTGCAACCGCATGGGACTACACAATTGCGCGCATTTCTTTACCCCCTTGACTTGCGGCGCATCACGTCCGCCAATTGCCACTCCTGGTCGCTTGGGCGCTTGATGAGCAGATCGCGCCACGCATTGCGGCTCGTGTTGCTGGCTATCTTCCGAGCCAGCTCTGTCGGCGAGAACGTTTCTCCCTCGTAGTGGATTTGCTCCTGCCGCACTTCAGCGTGGTACTGGCGGCCTTTGTAGTGCATGGCAAGCTTGGTCCCGTTTGGCAGGAAGAGAGGGGCCCAGTGATACCCTTTCGCCGGATCGCCATGCTCTTTAGCGAAGGCTTCCAGGTCTTTGGTCGAAGAGCGCCACTCGTAGTATTGCTTTGACCACTCGCCATCATCAGCGGTTCGGTCAAGATAATCCAAAACAACGTCTTCGATCCAGCCGGCCACGTCTATGTCGGGGGTGCCTCTCCGAATCACAAATTCGTTGTAAATGGAAGCATCAAGGGGAACACAGACTACGGCAGTCTGGGGGGCGAAGGTTGTAGTTTTTGAGGTCGTCATAGTCCGTAGTATAGCAGTACTGTATAGGACTGTCAATAGTCATTTTCGGCTTTCTCGCCGCTTTCTGGAGGCTGCGCAGCAGTCGCTCGCCACAAGAGCGCAACTCGATCTCCGTCTGGACCGAGTTTTCTTCTTGCCGATTTGCCACGCCAAAGCCCCATGAGCCAAAAAATCGTCCCCATCCCACCTCGCCAACTCGGCTGCGGCGGCCCGGTTGTTCTACCGCGCCCCTCTTCCAGGCAGACGGCCGCTCGCAAATCCACCCTCCGGTCCAACCGTAGGTGAAAGTCCGTCGCCCCCGCCTAGTCCCAGATCGACCTTGACGCCCGCCAGCACCGCCCTCAGGCCGGTCCCACCTCTTCCCAGAGAATTTCCCGTTTCGCCTCAGTGGCTTCGCCCCTCCGTACCGGTCCTGGACGCCTCCCACCTGCTATCACTGAAGCAGGAGGTGCTGTTTGTGGCTTCGGCCCAGTTCATTTTGTGACGCATCGCGGTTTCCGGCCTCCAAAGATGCGTCACAAGCCAGTGGGCGACGACTAGAAACAGCCCATCTTTTCAGTAGCTTGCAGGCTGATGGTAGCTGTGGTGCACATTTGTATCAAAATCTGCCGCGATGCGTCACAACTGGGACTCACATCAATCTTGACTCTTTAGTACAGATTTGGCATCCTATAGCTGAGGGGGCTTCCCAAGAGCAACCATGAGCACCGCCACCACCACCATCGAAGACTTCACCCGCCAGGAGTACAAGTATGGCTTTA
>Ga0315280_10007575_pt1 | contig 14520 bp, 13 predicted proteins | sample YL17G06_40_MG_FD_203697 | JGI IMG/M metagenome (GOLD analysis project Ga0315280, IMG submission 203697) | Sediment microbial communities from Yellowstone Lake, YNP, Wyoming, USA - YL17G06_40 | ecosystem: Environmental > Aquatic > Freshwater > Lake > Sediment | place: USA: Wyoming | collected...
CGACGGTGCTAGACTGCAGGCAACCGGCGGCCCACGGCCGGAGATAACGGAGGAGAGGAGGCGCGCGTGACTGGGAGCGGGAGGACGGTGGCGAGCCCGATGGGGGAGGTGACGGTCTATCGGAGCGAGTACCCGCTGTCCCCCCGAAAAATGCTATCCAGGCACTCTAGGGGCGCGGAGGTAGTCCTGCCGCTACGGGGCAAGGCTGGTCATTTATCGCCCGGCTCTTCGTCCTCCTCCGGGTAATCGTCAAACCAGGGGGGAAGGGCCGGCGGCCGCATCGCTTGGGCGCACGCCATCAGCACCCAGCCAAACACACCCGCGATCAAGCAGACGATCCCCCAGCGCCACAGGACCAGATTCGCCATGACAGCGGAGGAAGGATGCAGGAGGCCGCCGGCGGCGCGGGCATCGATCTGATACAGGATGACTCCCAGTACGATCAGACCGAAGCAGGCCAATGGCGCGATCCCCATCATATCCGCCTCCCGGGTTCCCGCAGTGTGCATATCCCAATCGCCGGTACCATGGTAGCAGACCGACGGGCGGCGGGGGAAGTCGGAGGAGACCGCGATCAAGCGGCGGCCCGGTAATACCGGTGATGGAGTCCGCCCACCACAGGCACGGAGACGAGTTCGCCCTCGCCCGGCCCTGGCTTCGAGGCCGGCCTGTGGCAGGGGTGGGCGCCCATCTGGGCGCGGGAGCCCGAGGCCGTCCGGCCGGATCACCTCCGCATCCGGCCGGGCTGGCTTCTCGCGTCTCGTTAAGTCCGTTCCGGGAGGCGGCGCGCGTCGCGAGCGCGTCGCCATGCGGCGGGAACACAGTCGAGCAGCGAGGCTATCAGGATCACGCAGAACGGCCCCAACATCTCCCGGTAGCGCGGCTGCGCGACCGTCAAGACGATAGCTGTCACGTACGTCCCTAGTGGCAGCAGCACCATCGCGTACTCCCGCCACCGCTTGAGCGCGACCACAAAGGCCACCAGAGTCAACGGCGCCACCAGCCAGCGGATCGCTCCCAGCACCCGCTCACCCCGCGCCCTCGCCATGATCGCATCATGCGCGATCTCGTCGGTCAGTCCTGGCGCTCGCCGCACGTAGATGCTCTGCACATAGTCGTTGCGGCTGGTCGGCCACGACCAGATGGCCAGGTAGGAGTCCGGCGCGAGCGCCAGCCGCCACAACCGGCGCAGGCAGAGTTCGCCATACTGGCCTGGATGACGCCTCATCCAGTCGAGACCCGTCCGCAGCCAGATCCGATCCTGCTCGGCTTCTGGGTGCGAGCCGGTCCACGTCCAGACCGCCTTCGAATCCCACCCTCCAGTCGCGCCGTCGTGATTCCCCATCCAGAGGTCGAACCCCCCAATGGTCGAGACGGTCGGGCCAAGCCCAAGCCTGACGTTGCGGATCAGCCAGGGCGACAGCACCACGAATGCGCCCAGACAGATCGCACCCGCCGGCGCAACTAACCTGCGAAGCGGGAGCTTGAGCGCCACTAACGCGATCCACACTGGTGCAAGAAAGAGCGCCGCTGGCCTCGCCAGCACCGCCGCCCCGAGCAGTGCTCCTGAAAGCGCGGCCCAAGGGATAGCATGCCGGCCGACGGACTCCACCCGGCTCAAGCAGAGCAGCGCTCCGAGCGCCAGAGGAATCGCCACATGCTCGCTCACCGTAAAGGGCGTATAGAGAATGCTGCTCATCGACACCGCGTAGAGGGCGCCGGCTGTCAGGCCCACGCGCCGGCCGGCCGCGCGGGCGCCGAGCAAAGCCACCAGGAGGCAGGTGACCGCGCCCAACCCGGCCTGCGCGACCATCGCGACCCTCACCTCCGGACCGAACAGCCGGTAGACGAGGGCGAGGAAGGCAGGATAGCCCGGCGTGCGCCAGGCCCACGCGCCCGGCCGGCCGAACTGGCCCGTCGCCATCCAGTTCCGCGCCAGTTCGTCGTACTCGGCCGAATCTCCCCACGGCGTCACGTGGGCCTTCAGCGCCCACGCCAGGCGGAGCGCCAGGGCGATGAGAAAGAGGCCGAAGAGGAGCGCGGCCCAATGGCGGTCCACGGCGGACGGCGACGGGCCGACTGCGGACTTCTTCAGGCCGCGGCGTTTCGGGTCGGCTTTCGGCTTCGGAGCCATAGGTAAACGCTTTCGAGCAAGGCAGCGATCATGATTAGCCATAGTGGGCCCACCGCCTCGCGGTAGCGGGACTCAGCATGAGTGAGGGCGATGCCGAGGAGGTAGACCGCTGCGGGCAGCAGCAACAGGAGCATCTGCCGCCATCGCCAGAACGCAGCTAGCATGGCGAGCACGGCGAGCGGAGCCGCGAACCAGCGCAGGGGGCGGAGCACGCGCGTCTGTGCGGCGCGGTTGGCGAAAGCAGCGCGTTCGATCTCAGGCGTCACCTTCCCGGGCTCAGTCATGCGACGCAGGTAGATGCTCTGCACGCGGTCGTTGGCAGCCGTGGGCCATCCCCAGATGCAGATGAGATGGTCCGGCGCAAGCCCGATTACCGTCCAGAGGCGAACCCAGCAGAGGTGGAGGTAGCCGCCCGGGTGGGTCACAATCCATTCAATGCCGGCACGGTAGTAGACGCGATCCTGGCCCCCCTCTCCGGGATAAACCGTCCAGTGCCACACCGCCTTCGGGTCCCAACCGCCGTTCGCCCCGTCCCGGTTGGCCATCCACAGATTGAAGCCGCCGATAGTTGACACCTTGGGGCCGAGGCCGAGGGCGATGTTGCGCTTGAGCCAGGGGGCCAGGGTCACGATGAGTGCGATCGCGCAGACGGCTGCCGCCACTGGACGCCACTTGCGGAGGGCGAAGCTATAGCCGGCGAGTATCAGCCAGGCCGGGATCAGGAACTGAGCGGCGGGCCGGGCCAGGATGAGCCCGCCCAGCAGAAACCCGGAGACACCGGCCCAGAGCCAGGGGCGGCGCTCGTTCGCATCCAATCGCGATAGGAAGAGCAGTGAGGCCAGCGTCAACGGGATGGCGATGTGCTCGCTCAGCAAGTAAGGGGTGTAGAGAAGGCCGGCAACCGAGAAGGCATGGAACAGGCCCCCGATCATGCCGATGCGACGCGACAGCAGCCGCGCTCCGAGCATGGCCGTCAGCACCGACGTGCCAGCACCGAGGAATGCCTGAACCACCGCGGCCGCCCGCCAACTGTACCCGAAAACGTGATACACGATGGCGAGAAAGGCGGGGTAGGCCGGGGTGCGCCAGGCCCTCGAATCCGGCGTGCCGAACTCCCCGGTCGTCATCCAATGCCGCGCCAGGAAGTCGTATTCCGCCATGTCGGCGAAGGGCCTGACGTGCGCCCACAGAGCCCAGACGAGTCGCGGCGCCAGTGACACCAGAAAGATCACGGCCAGCGTCGTCAGCCAGGACCGGGCAACGCCTACCTCTGTCGTCTGAGCGTTCTGCTTTGCGCGCCGCATAGGTCCGGGCACTGATTCTTCCCTCTGTTCGTTCAGAGTAGTCTGGTTCAGGTTCGCTGCTTCCGCGCCGAAGTCGCGCCGACTGCGCCGTTCGTTCGTCAGGGGCTTGCTCCTGACTCGCTGGCCGTGTGCCGGGCTCCTGGCCGCTGAACTCTTACTCGAGCCTATCCAGGAACTCGCGCACGGTTATCTGCGCAGTCTGCGGACTGACCCCTTCCCCTACATCGCCTCCACCCGCGTCATCGCCACGATATCGTGGTACCGCCCCGCGATCTCCTCGTGCGTCAGCCGAAACAGCCGGTCGAGCGAGAAGTCCTCCACCGCGAACGATGCCATCACCGTGCCGCAGATGATCGCCCGCCGCACCGCGCTGTCATCGGTCTCCCCACAGCGCGCGAGATAGCCCATCAGGCCGCCCGCGAACGTGTCCCCCGCGCCGGTCGGGTCCTTCACCTCCTCCAGCGGGTACCCGGGCGCGGTGAAGTACGAATCCTGGGTCAGCATCATCGAGCCGTGCTCGCCCTTCTTGATGATCACCACGCCGGGGCCGTAGTCCACAATCTGCCGCGCGCAGGAAATCAGATTCGGCATCCCCACCAGTTCCCTCGCCTCGGCCTCGTTCATCAGCGCGATGTCGCATCGCGCGAGCACCTCCAGCACCTTGTCCCGCGCGTTCTCGATCCAGTAGTTCATGGTGTCGCACGCCACCAGCTTCGGCCGCCGCACCTGGTCTAGCACGGAGAGCTGGAGCACCGGGTCGATGTTCGCCAGGAAAACGTAGGGAGACGTGCGGTAGCTCTCGGGCAGCGTCGGCCGGAACCCCTCGAACACGTTCAGCTCCGTCTTGACCGTGTGCGCCTGGTTCAGGTCGTACTCGTAGTAGCCCAGCCAGCGGAACGTCTTCCCCGCCACCCGCTGCAGGCCGGCCAGATCAACTCCCCGCGCCGCCACCCGGGCCACATGCCGCTCCGGGAAATCCTCCCCGATTACCGCCACTACGCGGGGGGCGGTGAAGAAGCTCGCCGACACGGAGGCATAGCAGGCCGCCCCTCCAAGCTCCTCCTCCACCTCGCCGAACGGCGTGCGCACGCTGTCCAGCGCCACCGACCCCACCGTCAACAGCGGACCGCCCATCTGACCTGATCCCAAAGCCATTGCCACCGATCTCCTGATGTCTGGAGGCACCCAACCTCGGCTCTAACTGGTGTTTCGCTATCTCCACCCCGCGACTCCTGCGCGGTATACGCGTTGAGCAAACAGATGATTGCAATCGGGCAGGACAATAGGGCATACAGTGGAAACAGAAGTAGTATTACCTTTGTGGAGTGCGGCGGTCCAGTGGTCAGACAGGCCTCACTATACTCAGATGCTCTCCTGCAGCCAGCGAAGCCGGTTCTTAAGTGGGCTGGTGGCAAGACGCAACTGCTGCCAACGCTGATGCAGGTAATGCCAGCCGCGTTCGGCGACTACTTCGAGCCTTTCCTCGGAGGCGGCGCCCTGTTTTTCCGCCTGGCCCTTCCCGGTGCGACTGCTGCCGACTCCAACCACGAACTCGTCCAGTTCTACGAAATCGTGCGAGATGAACCAGCAGAGCTACTCAACACTTTAGCCCAGTGGCCGATTTCGGGCGAGTACTACTACCACCTCCGCAGCCTTGAACCCGAGTCGCTGGATCCCTTGACCCGTGCTGCTCGATTCGTCTATCTCAACAAGACCTGCTACAACGGGCTGCACCGCGTCAACAAGCAGGGGCGCTTCAACACGCCCTTTGGCGGCAAGACCGACGTCAAGATACTGGACGAAGCGAACCTCTATCGAGCGTCGGCAGTGCTTCGCCGCACGGGTGTACGGTGCGCCGACTACCATGAGGTCCTCGCGGTAGCGCGGCCGGGCGACTTTGTCTACCTTGATCCCCCATACATGCCTCTAGGCGGGTACTCGGACTTTCGGCGTTACACGCGCCATTTCTTCGGAGAGGAAGACCACGCCGAGCTTGCGAGAACATTCCGCGCTCTCGCGGAGCGCGGTGTGAAGGCGCTGTTGAGCAATTCTGCCACCGAGAGGATCGGACAGCTATACGACGGCTTCCCGATTCGAGAGGTCAAGGCGAGCCGCCAGGTGAACTGTAAGCCGGAGGGACGAGGGCAGATCACTGAACTCCTGATCGCAAACTACCCACTGGAGTAGGCAGTGCCATTTCCCGAGACCAAGTACATGGGCAGCAAGCAATCGCTCCTGCCGTGGATCATGGAGCACCTTAGCCGCCTGGACTACAACACGGCGCTCGACGCATTCTCTGGGTCAGGGTGCGTCGCCTATGCCATGAAGGAGGCGGGCAAGACAGTCACTGCCAATGATTTCCTTCGGTTCGCCTATCATACTGCCAGGGCTACGGTCGAGAACAATCACGCGAGACTCAGTCCGGCAGACGTGGACTTGCTGTTGCGACCGAATCCTGACGCCCCTCGCTTCATTGCAGACAACTTCGCGGACCTGTATTTCCCTGAGGAGGACTGCGTTTTCCTCGATGAGGCATACGCGAATCTCCGAATCCTGGAATGCGAGTACAAGCGGTCGCTTGCATTGGCGGCGCTGTGTCGAGCTTGCATGAAGAAGAGACCCAGGGGCATCTTCACATTCACCGGGCGAAAGGGCTGGGACGGCCGGCGCGACCTCACGCTGAGCATGAGAGAGCAGTTTCTGGAAGCAGTAGAGCTGCTCAATGCCGCTGTCATTGACAACGGGCGGGAGAATAGGGCCACTTGCCTCGATGTTTTCGACACATCGACGGAGGGGGTCGAACTAGTCTACATAGACACCCCATACTTGAGTCCGTACTCGGACGCCGACTACACGAGGCGCTACCACTTCCTGGAGGGCCTCTGCTCGTATTGGAGGGACGTCGAGATTCAGAGGCGGACCAGCACCAGGAAGATAGCATCGTACCCCACTGCCTTCAGGACCGTCAGGACCGGTGAGGATGCATTCGACAGGTTGTTCAGGCACTTCCAGCAATGCAGGATCATCGTCGTGTCTTACTCATCGAACGGAGTCCCCACGCGCGACGAAATGACGCGGCTGCTCAAGCCCTACAAGCGCAAGGTCCGGGTTGAAGAGATCCCACACAAGTACTGCTTCGGTAACCATCGGCACAAGGTCGGTGATAACAACAACGATGTGACCGAGTATCTCTTTATCGCTCAGTGAGGGGATGACTGCGATGCGCATCAAGACCCGAGGCGTCCCACAGGCCGATGTTCTTCCCGATGTCGTTGAGGCAGTAATCGCGGTTGCGAGAGGGGCCCGGACGTTCCAAGGAATATCGGAGGCCATAGGAAAGGGACAGCGGCAGGGCCGATATTACCGGTTGGCGGCTGAACTGCTGGGCTTCATAAGGCCGGCTGGTCCCAACCGGTCTGAGCTCACCCCGCGAGGACGGCGATTGCTCGCGTCGCGAGACTCTGATCGCGACGAAGCGATCAGGGGCGCGGTTCTTGGTTCTCGTCTGATACAGCGGGTGCTGCCTTTTCTTGAGGCTCGAGCCGATCAAGGCTGTACAAGAGACGGGATTGAGCGGTTCATCATCGAGGTGACCGAGCCGACAGGCCGCACCATGATACCACGACGCACTAGCACGGCGATTGCCTGGCTCCAGAGCATAGGCCTACTCAGCCAGCAGGGAGATAGGTATTACGTGCAGCCGATACCGGGCGTAGTCGCGCCGATCGAGTACCCCGATGACGAGCCACTGCTGCCCGAGCGCTTCGACCTCGCGGAGTACCAGGCCGCGGCGCAGAGGGCGACACGTCAACCGGGTATCATGCGGTACGTAGTCGACGAGGCCCAACGTGAGCGAACCCAGCGGGCGCACGAACAGCTTGTCGACTTGCTAGCAGCCCGAATCAGCGGACACGGGGGCATTCCCAGGCGTAACCGGTATGTTGACCTCGCAGCGCACGTACTCGACAGCTTCTACCTGTTTGAGGTCAAGACTACAACGGATCGGAACATCCTATCGCAGGTCCGACAGGGAGTCGCGCAGCTCTACGAGTACAGGTACCGCCAGGCCGCGCCTGACGCTCGCCTGGTCCTTGTTCTTCAGAACCCCATGCCGCGCGGCATGGCGTGGATGGCTAAGTATCTGGCCCAGGACCGCGAGATACTACCCGTCTGGGATGGGAACCTGCGCACGTTGGACTGTTCCCGACAACACCGAGAGCAACTGGCATTCCTTGTAGGCTAAGCGCCTACCAGGTTCCCGTCGTTCACACCTCGAACTCCGCCCACAGCGGGCTGTGGTCGGAGGCTCCCGGCGCCCCCTCCGTCGGCGGCCCTCCTTCGAGCAGGTTGTAGGTTGCCAGCCTCAGCGCCGCGCTTTCCCTTCGTCCGGGACCAGCGCGCCATGGGTCTCCGTCAGCCAACACATCAGCTCCCTCCGGAATGCCTTCACCTCGCCCGTGAGCTCCTCCAGCTCGGATTCGGTCGCGACCCCCGCGCGGTCATAGGTGGCCTGGTGCCGTTTCCGGCGGCAGAGCTGGAAGTAGCGGGACCGGCCCTCGGCCTGCTCTCCCATCAACTCGGGCAGGAGCGCGAAGGTGAGCCAGTGGTGGCCCGACGAGCTGCCGGGTGTGCGGTAGCCCGAGGCGCGCAGCACGATCAAGGCCAGCGTCAGCGCCGCCTCGTACGCGATGGCGAACTGGCGATCGACCGATATCCGGCTCACCGCCGCGTCTCTCACATCGCGGTCTGCGATCTCCAGCAGTCGGCCGATCTCATCCCGCGTCGGCGGCTGCTGCTGCAGGTCGCCGCTGTCCAGCCAGTCGCGCAGCCTCATCTTCGCCGCCCACCAGTGGAATCTTCGGCTCCGCCAGCGCTTCCGATAGGAATCGGTTCTTGCGCCTCACGCGCTCCGCGAACTCGCCGGGCGTGAGCGCCACGATGTTGACCTCCCGGCCGATCTCCCGCTCTGCGGCGGCCAGCGCATCCGATAGCGCCCTCGGCTTCGCGCTCCCCACCACCAGCACGTCAATGTCGCTGCCGGGCCGGTCCTCGCCCCGCGCCACCGAGCCGTACACGAACGCCAGTCGCACGCCCTTCACCCCCGCCAGGGCTTCCCGCAGCGCGTCCCCCAGCCCGACCGTTTTCGTCAGCAGCGCCCGCAGATCGGGGTAGATGGGCGAGCTCGTGTCGGCGCGGTAGAACGTCTGCCGGCCGCGCTGTGTGCGCCGCAGTATGCCGGCCGCGGTGAGCCGCCGCAGCTCGCTCTGCGCGGTGCTCAGCGACACCCGCGCCCGCCCCGCCAACTCCCGGAGGTACAGCTCGCGCTCCGGGCGCAGCAGCAGCTCACTCAGTATTCGCGCCCGCCCGGGCGGCATCAGGGCCTGCATCAGCACTGGCTCCGCGTATCAATATCTGGTACACACGTATCAAAACCTGGTACATACGTGTCAGAAACCGATACATATGTACCACAAACTGGTACGGTGTCAAGATGCTGCGCCTCTGGAATCCGGCCCCGCAGACGAAGCTGCGGGCTTCGCCGCCGATCCCCCTCGCCCTCTCACCCCTTGACCGCGCGGCCCGCCGATGCTAGAGTCTTGCACAGGCGCTGATAGCGCTGTCGGACCGAAGGTGTGCGCCATGGCGGTTTTCGGGGAGACAATCCACCGCCCGTCGCAGCCTGTTCGCAGCCCGGGGCACTGGCTGATCCGGACCTGTCGCCGCGCCCCATTCCAGCAACGCTGCACCCAGCGGCACATTCCATCCCTTCCCGCCCGGGGGCGCGGCCCCTATCCACTCGCTCCCTCACTCCGCCATCGCGTTGGTACATGTCCCCACGCCAGACCGCGCAGCCGTCGGCGCGCCTCGATCCCTGGTTGAGTCGAGGCCGGCCCCCGGCGCCCCAGCCGGGACGCACCCTGTGAGAAAGGAGGTCAGCGAAGCGTTCGGCATCCGCCGATATCGCCCTTGCACAGGGGCCACCATGATTGCGAGGAGGTTTCAAGTGAGAAGTCGCCGCGGGTTTACGTTGATTGAACTGCTGGTGGTGATCGCGATCATCGCGATCCTCGCCGCAATGCTGTTCCCCGTGTTCGCGCGCGCGCGCGAGTCCGCGCGCAAGATCCAATGCCTGGCCAATGTGAAGAACATCGCGACCGCGGTGCAGATGTACCTCACGGACTACGACCGGCTCCCGCCGAGCGAGCACCGGCCCGAGATCGTCAGTTTCTACGAAGACATGGGCGGCTGCCCCGCCAACATCCAGGGCGCCAAGAACAACCCGTACCTGAAGTGGCCGGTGGTCCTGGACGAGTACGTGAAGAACCGCGACGTGTGGCGGTGTCCGTCCGCTCGAGTCGTCGAGAGCGTGCGCGTCCTCAACCCGTTCGGCGGCGACTGGTGGGCACGCGCGAAGGAGCTGTATGACTCCAATGGCGCTTGCTCGCCGTTCATGCAGTGCGGCTCGCCCTACCCGCCCGGCTGGGGTGGAACCGTCACCGACAGCTTCACCCAATCGACGTGCGGCGGCGCGGGCCAGTTCGAGCGCGGGCTGAACGGGTTTAACGAGAACCTGGACCTGAAGACATCCCAGATCGAGGACCCGGCCAGGTGGCTGGTCGTGTGCGAGGTCCAGGGCAACGACACCTGGAGCACGTTCATCATCGCCTACGGGGACTGGTGCAAGCTCGGCTGCGCCACTCCCAGCGACGAGTACGGATGCCTGAGCGACGTGGACTGGGTTAACTGCTCGTGGACTCAGACCTGTGGCGCGGCCGATCCGAAATACGGCACGGACGCAACCGCCCGCAAGCCGTTCGCACGCCACATGGGCGGAACCAACCTCGGCTTTGCAGATGGCCATGCCGCGTGGATGTCGAGCGAGGCCGTCCTGAGCGGCGGCTACGACTACCGTTGGTTCATCCCCGACAACCGGAAGAATCAGAGCCCGGCGATCGTGGGGCCAGTCGGCCTCTGCATGATGCCGTACTTCTAGCTCAGACGTTCGGGCGCAGTGCTTCGCCGCTTCGGCGCTTGCCGAGGGCCTGCCGCGGCGAGCCGCCGGAGCCGCCATCACGGGCGGAGCGCCTCCGGGCGCTCCGCCCGCGTTCTTTCGTTGGGCCGGGGCTTGCCCGCCTGAGGCGAGCTTGTTGCTTCGGTAGCTTGTGGCTAGGCCCACAGGGCCGCCATCCCGGCCCCCTGCAGGCCGGCCTAGGGACTGCCGAAGCCGCGTGCCAGCCACTGACCCGTTCGGCAGGAGCTCCCTTCTGCCTCAGATCCGCCTTGCCTCCCTCCCCCGCGACGGGTATAGTAACCCCGATGGACCAGCAGATGCACGAGATCGACGTCCTCATCCGCGCCCGCTACTCCCTCCTCTACGTGGTCTCCTGGGAGGAGCGGCGGGTACTTGCCGCGCTTCAGGAAATCGTGATGGGCCAGGAGAAACAGTTCTACACCTGGTCCGAGACCGCCGGCCTGCGCTCGGTCACCAGACAGATCACCCCCGGCTCGGCCGAGGCGCGGGCGCGGGATCCGCTCGCCGTGCTCGACTCGGTCCGCACCGACGGCACGCCCGCGGTGTACGTGCTGAAGGACTTCCACGTCTTCCTCTCGCCCAACTACCCCCACGCGAGCGGGGTGATCCGCAAGCTGCGCGACCTGGCCGACGCGCTCCACACCGCCTACACCACGGTGATCCTCCTCTCGCCCATGCTCCAGTTGCCCGAGGAATTGCAGAAGGAGGTCACCGTCATTGACTACGCCCTCCCCGGCCTGCGCGATCTCGAGGGCCTTCTGAGTCGCGCCGCCGATTCGGTGCGCGGGCAGGAGGGAGTGAATGTCGAGCTGACCGGGGAGCAGAGAGAGCGAATCCTGAAGGCCGCGCTGGGCCTCACGCTCTCGGAGGCAGAGAACGTGTTCGCCCGCTGCCTGGTGGAAAAGGGCTGCTTCGACGTTGACCTGATCGTCGCCGAGAAGCAGCAGCTCATCCGCAAGTCGGGGGTGCTCGAGTACTTCGAGTCCCACGACCAGTTCGAGGACATCGGCGGGATGGAGATCCTGAAGGCCTGGCTGAGAAACCGCGCCCTGGCTTTCACTGAGAAGGCGCAGCGCTTCGGCCTGCCCGCGCCGCGAGGGATGCTGCTGCTGGGCGTGCAGGGCTGCGGCAAGAGCCTCACCGCGAAGGCGGTCGCGCACCTCTGGCGCCTGCCGCTGCTCCGGCTCGACGTGGGCCGCATCTTCGCCGGCCTGGTCGGGTCGTCCGAGGAGAACATCCGCCGCGCCATTCAGATGGCCGAGACCGTCTCGCCCTGCGTGCTCTGGATGGACGAGATCGAGAAGGGCCTCGCGGGTGTGCAGTCCTCGGGCATGGCGGACGCGGGGGTGACCGCTCGCGTCTTCGCCACATTGAACACCTGGATGCAGGAGAAAACCAAGCCCGTCTTCGTGGTGGCGACGGCGAACGACATCAGCCAGCTTCCGCCCGAACTGCTGCGCAAGGGGCGCTTCGACGAGATCTTCTTCGTTGACCTCCCCTCCGAATCCGAGCGGCGCGAGGTATTCGCCATCCATCTGGAGAAGCGAAAGCGCGACGCTGCCTCATTCGACCTGGACGCGCTCGCCGCCGCGTCCGAGGGCTCCTCCGGCGCGGAGATAGAGCAGGCGGTGATCTCGGGCCTGCTGGTCGCCTTCGAGCAGGACCGCGACGTCACCACCGCGGACATCCTCGACACCATCAAGCAGACCGTCCCCCTCTCGGTCACCATGCGGGAGGATATTGACTACGTGCGACACTGGGCGAAGGGCCGCGCCCGCCCCGCCTCCCGCTTCGGCCTCGCCGACGTGGAACTCGACGGCGCCGGCACCGACAGCCCCGACAGCTGCACGGACTGGGTCAAGCCGGGGGTGTGGGGGCGGTGAGCCCAGTTGTCATTCCGAGTGCAGCGAGGAATCCCGCCGTTCGCGCTGTCTCCTGCGCAGGAGCTGTCGAAGACCCGCCGGCCCTGTGGCGGACCTCCTGCCCCGGATCACTATGACCGAATCCCGCTTCCAATTCCTCGAGCTCGGCGGCAAGCTCCGCCGGCCCATCGCGGCCCCCGCGGCCGAGCTGGCGGCCGTGCCGCGCGTCTCGTTCCGGCTGGCCGAGACCATCGGCTCCTTCGGCTCGGAACTGGGCCGGTTCAGCGGGCCGGCGGGCATCGCGCTCGACTCCGATAACAACCTCTACGTCGCGGATTCCTGCAACCACCGCATTCAGAAGATCACGCCCGAGGGCGATGTCTACGGCCTGGGCGGCCCCGATCTCTTACTTCATCCCCAGGGCGTGGCGGTGGACGGTTCGCGATTCATCTACGTGAGCGAGCAGGGCGCGAACCGCGTCCAGAAGTTCGGCCCCAGCGGGCAGTTCATGTTCGCGCTGGGCGGCCCGTTCGCCAGCCGCGCGCGGTTCTCGTCACCCACCGCGCTCTGCCTCGACTCCTATCACCACATCTACATCGCCGACACCGACAACAACCGCGTCACCTCCTATACCGCCACCGGCCTCTGGTACATGGACTACGTCAGCCCGGCGAAAGAGATCACCTTCTCGCGGCCGCAGGGGGTGGCGGTGGATCTCGAGGGGCGGGTCTATATCGCGGACACTATGAACCAGCGCGTGGTGCGGCTCACCGCGCAGGCCAAGCTCGACGCCGTGATCGGCCGCCCTGGCCCCGGGTTCGGGGAGCTGGCCGAGCCCTGCGGCCTCGCCCTTGACCTCGACGGCGGCCTCTGGGTGGCCGACCCGGGCAACGACCGCATTCAGAAGTTCACCGCCGACGGCGAGGCGGTGTGCTGCTTCCCGGAGACCCCCACCGCCGAGCTCGACCTGCACGCGCCCCGCGCGGTGGCGGTTGACTCGGCGGGCAGCATCTACGTCTCCGACACCCTCAACCACCGCGTGCTTCGCCTCGCCCCCACCGGAGCTACGTGGTGAGGGCTCCATTGTCATTCCGAGTGGCTAGGCATCCAGAGATGCCGCCATGTGGCTAAGTCGGCAGAGCCGACCGCCATGGCGGTTCCCCTAGCCAGCGGCCCGCTAACGCCGGGCCTAGCCACGCAGCGAGGAATCCCGCCGTTGGTGTCTCGGGATCTCCGATCCGGAGACCATCCGCGGCCGCTCCGCTCTCTTGCCAGCCCAACCCCTGTCATCCTGAGCGGAGCGAAGGATCACGCCGTTGAGTCTTCCGCGTTGCTTCGGTACCTCAGTATCGAAGCCGCGGCAGCGGGGTAAGGCATGCTGACCTACCGTATCCTCGATCGCGACATCCCCTATACCGGCGTCCAGCTCCGCTCCGGCTGGGTCGCGGAGGCCACCGGCCTCCGCGGTGACGCCGCGGCGGCATTCATCGGCCCCTGCGATGTGCGGCCCGAGCACATGGTGGACCGCGTCGATCTCGAGGCCGGCGCGCGCATCGCCAGCCCCCGCATGCTGCACATCATCATCGAGCACCCCGGCCTCGACCTCGACAACGTCACCCTCCGCCAGCGCTTGCTCATGGCCATCGCTGGCGAGATCATCAACACGCACCTTGGCGAGCCGCTGCTGCGCCGCGACGGTGACGATCTCTACCTGCGTGACCGCAAGCTCTCCATCTCGGTCGCCACCGTTGCTACTCTGCGAAGCAGCGCTCCGCTGCGAAGCACGAGCTCCCCCACCTCCGGCCTCATCCATTGCGGCTTCAACCTCCGCGGCGAAGGCGCACCCGTGCCGGCGATCGGGCTGGAGGAGCTCGGCCTCGAGCCGCGGCAGTTCGCCGAGCAGTTGCTGAGCGCGTATGCGAAGGAGCTTGAGTCAGTGCACGAAGCGGCGGGGAAGGTGAAGAGGGTGGAATGATGTCGCGCATTCCCACCCCTGCAGGCCGCGCAGGGGTGGGCTACTGCCCCTTTCCGCCCGCCCTCTCCTCCGTTATAATTACGTTGTAATGGAGGATCCCCTCATGGTCAAGCGCCTGCGGAAGGTCGGCAATAGCAGCGCCCTCATCCTCGACCGAGCCCTGCTGGAGCTGGTCGGCCTGGAGGAGAACGGCGAAGTGCAGGTGACGCTGC